>MDSZ01030723.1_pt1 | contig 12309 bp, 1 predicted proteins | sample 811201 | NCBI WGS metagenome assembly MDSZ01 (sample SAMN05326647, study PRJNA326480) | marine metagenome | isolation source: seawater | place: Indian Ocean: North | collected 2010
CACCCCTAGCCATTGTATATTTTCCAATTCCAATGACATCTGTTCCACCTAACCAAACAGACTCACCACCAATACCAATAGTTCTTGTACCACCACCATTAGAATAAGCATGATCTCCAATTGCAACATTTTCATTTCCAGACATAGATCTACCTGCCATATGTCCTATCATGGTATTACCATTACCACTGGTATTGGATCTACCTGCTTCCCAGCCCATTGCAACATTATCATTACCAGAACTCGTATTTTCTAAAGCCTCTGAACCCACTGCACAATTATAACTACCACCTTGAATTACATCTCCAGCTTTCCATCCTATACAGGTATTATCATCACCAGAATTTATTGATTCACCTGCTTTATATCCAAATATAGTGTTTCGATAAGTATCACTATCAAGAGCAGCACCAGCATCAGTACCAGCAGAAGTGTTCTCCTCTGAGTCAGAGGTAACGCCACCACCTCCACCACCACCAGAAATTGTAATTGTTTTTGTTTCGCCTGTTCCTGATGCTGATACTCCTGCTCCAACAAAATCAAGTTTATTTGCAGCAGTTGTTAAATTAGTACCTTCATCAGCAATTGTTAATCCAGCAACCGTAATTGTTTTTTCTGCTGCTGTTCCAGATGCTGTTACTCCTGCTCCAACAAAGTCAAGAGTTGTAGCAAGAGTTGCTAATGCACTACCTTCATCCTTAACTGTTAATCCAGCATAACTTCCAATACCACTTAAATTAGAACCATCACCAAAATAAGATACAATACCACTTACAGCAGTAACAATACCTGTGGATAATACAGTAAGTTTATTTCCTACAGTTAAATTAGTACTTATAGCAACGTTATTAGCATTCAAATTTATATCACTAGGACTATCAATAGTAGGAACACCTGATCCTAATAAATTTAATTGCTTTACACCAAAACTTTGATCTGCCATTGATATTTTTTTAACTATTTATCCGATAGACAATCCTCTTCCACCACCAGATGTTGTTGTAAAACCATCAACTGTACTATACATAAATTGATATGCATTAGTACCTATATTACCTGCTAGTTGTGTAGCAACAAACTTACCACCACCATAAGCTATACCGTACCAAGGGTTGTTGAGATCCCCTGTTGAAGTATTACCAGATGCTGATGACCAATTGATACCATCAGAACTATACATAACCCTCTTGGTTCCACCAGAAGAAACAGCAACGAAATATCCATTACCATACGTTACACCATACCACGAATTATTTTGTGCTTCTGTTACATCAGTCCAAGCGACACCATTAGTACTATACATGACCCGATTAGATCCAGTAGTAGCAACGGCAACAAACTTACCACCACCATAAGTTACAGCGTACCAATCATTTCCTGCTGCTCCTGTTGATGCATATGACCAAGTATCAAGATCATAATCCGGAGCATACATGATCCTTTGAGAACCATCACTAGCAACGGCAACAAACTTACCACCACCATAAGTCACAGATCTCCAACTATTTGTTGCTACGTTTGGTCCTGCTGTCCAGTTGATCCCATCAGTACTATACATAATCCTCTTGTTGGTGTTAGTACCTCCATCATCTTGAGCAACAGCAACGAAATATCCATTACCATAACATACAGATGACCAGTTATGATTATAGGTTGCATTTGCTGTTGTCCAGTTGATACCATCAGTACTATACATGACCCTATCAACATCATTAGAAGTACCACTAATAGTACCAACGGAAACAAACTTACCATTACCATAAGCTACACTATACCAATAATGTTGTTCTGATGCTGATGCTGCTGTCCAGTTGATCCCATCAGTACTATAAGTAACCCTATTGGTTCCATCTAGAGCAGTGGCAACGAACTTACCATTACCATAACATATACCTCTCCAATTATTTTCCTCTATTCCTGATATTTCTGTCCAGTTATCTGGTGGTGTATTTGAACCTCCCATTTTAAGAGTTAACTTTGATTTAACTTCTGTACCATCTTTAAATTTTGGTGCAAGTGCATCATAATTTTGTTTGACTTCTGCATCAGACAATGCTCTATCATACATTCTTAAGTCTGCAATATAACCAAGAAATCCAAAGTCACTACTTCTATATTCTCCAAGATAAAGATCTTGATTAGTCTGTCTAGTTCTACCTGTTATATCTCCTCCTTGTACTTTTCCATCCAAAAATATTCTTACAATTTCAGTACTAGTATTCCATGTCAATGCAAAGTTATGCCATTTGTTTGCGAAAACTTCATCATCCCCATAAGTATATCCATTAACACCACCACCTTCAAAAGTTAATTTCCTACTACCACCACTTTCTCTAATCATTATTGCCATATCCCAATCAACTGCTCTCGAAAGAAAATAGGTATTAAACGTACCTGGAAAACTAGTTGAATATATCCAATATGATACAGACACATCACCAGTAGATGGCCAATCCTCATCTTCAATAATCCTAATATCAGTCTCTTGTCTACTATCATATTCCATAACACTACCTATAGTAGAAGAAAATTCATCATCTAACCCTGCATTATTAGAACCTATAATATATCCTTTACCGTAAGTACTAGTATCAGCAACACCAGGAATACCAGGAGGTTGTCCTAAATCCAAATTTGTTACTATAGTTCCTATTCCAGAATAACAATTTGTATTACTATAATCCCAATTTACTCTTAATCCATCTTGAATAACTCTATAACTAGTATCATATTTTGACCAATTATCAGTTGTTATTCCAGAAACAACATCACTAGCATAAGGATTGAACAATGCTCTATTAGGAGCACCTCTTAAGTTACCACAACCACGATAATTATATGATTCCCAGTACGTAGTTGGATTATCATAAGTATTAGTTGCCCAATAAGCAGAATCATTTATATCTGGATATGGATCTGATATTACTCCTTCTTTAGAAGCATGATTAGTTAACCAATGTCTTACACAATCTTGATTGGCACTTCTATTGGACTGTAAATATAAAGAAACTAAAGAAACAGTATTAGGACAAGCAGCACTTGTTCCACCAAACCAATAATCATAAAAACTAGAATCATCTTCTCTCTGATACGATTCATAACTAGCATATCCAGCACTCATAGTTTTATCAGCTGGTGCCCAGATATCAATCATCGGTCCATTAGAAGAATAACAAACCTTTCTTGGTGTATATTTTGCTACTCCTTGTGCTTCACCAGAAGGTTCAACAGCACAATCTAATGCACCAACTCTTATAGATCCCTTTCCTTTATCATGATCACCAGAGAATCCTTTCTGTACTCCACCCGCTCTATTAATATAATTTGTTGATGAATATACAGCATTATTAAAATCAACATCATCTTTGTGTGATATTTTTTGATTCTTATTTCCTGCAGCAGCAAGAACTATAACACCAGCTGCTATTGCATTTTCAGCAGCACTACTAGTAGTGGATGATGCAGGTAAATATTCTCCTTTTCCACTATATGTACCACTAAAATTAGATGTTGTACTAGTTCTATAACGATGTCTTTTATTTACACAACATGGAATATTTGCTTGTATAGTAGTGTCACTATTATTACCAGTATAAGATGATGAACTACCTCTATACCAATAGTTATAAGAAGTTCCATTATTATCACCACATTCAGATCCACTACCCCAACTATTATTTAAAATTGTAGGATCTGGATCTGTTGAATTAATTTTTTTAGCATTATGCCATATTGTACATGCATTTATAGCAGTAGATCCACTAATAACTCCACCATCACCAGTTAATGAAATTCTAATATTCCATAAATTAGCCTCAATTGCTAATCCAAATGACTTACCACCAATTTGAGAAGCACATGCTGTTCCGTGACCACCTATAATAGGATTAGAACTAGCATTTTTAGACAAAGCATGACCTAAAGTATAATTTGAATTAATAGAAACAGTTCCTAATGATGAAAATTTAGAACTTCTTTTGGAAGTATTCTCCCACCATTCCTCTGCTGATGTTGTAGCAATACCAACTCCTATATCAACACCATCAATAACTTTATTGTAAGTAACACCCAACCCAACAAAATAATCAGGGTCAACTTTATATGGACCATCAAGTATCACATCTTTTACTCTTGATTTTCCGTTACCATCTAAAAATTCTGGATGAATTGCACCAACACCACTATCAATGATAACAGCATCAACTCCCTTACCCGTCAATGAAAATGAAAGATCACGATTAACAGTATCAGTACTAGCAATACCAACACCTCTATATGGAGCACCTGATGGTTCACTTGCAAATAACATAGACCAATTAGACCTTATCCCATTATTATAAACTCTAGATCCACCACTAGTACCAGTTACGGCTGGTTTATTAAATGCTACATCTTTTTTAAATCTTAAAGTATCAGATGATTGTGGTTGAGGATACTTATCAGGATTTAATTCAACAGTTTCAACTTTAGAATGAGTTTTTAATACCTCTGCCTCTGCAGCACTCATCATATAGATAGATGTTCTTAATGAAAAAGGTTGATCATTACTACACTCAACCTTTCTATTTGGAATACCATCAATTTCATTTTCATTAATAATATAATTATGAACAACAGACCAATCTTCAGGAAGATTAACTACAACCATATATTCATCAATAGAATCTGGCGTATAACTTATTACTGGAGTTACAGATGATGTTTCTCCTACATTAATTTCTAGAGTCATGTTGTCTGTCTACTAAATCTATAGGTTGTTAATCCAGTTACCCCTGTTTCTGGAATAACTTCTACTCTAATATCACCACTAACAATTCTTGCTGAAGCAGAAACAAGTTGAGTATCATTATTATACATAACTCCATACTCTTGAGAGTAAGCAGTTGTTCCATCCTCCATTACAAGTATTTTTTGAGACTGAATACCAGATCCTATTCCAGCAAAGATTGTATACTCTGAAGTTTCAAATGTTTCTGAAGCAATAGTATATGAATTAATTGTATGTGCTACTCCAGGAGCAGCATCAAATGTTCCTACTCCACTACATCCACCAACTCCAGTTAATGCAGAACCATCACCACGGAACTTGGTAGCACTTACAATACCAGTGTCTGCATAAGCAGTAACAATACCAGCAAGAGTTACATTAAAGGAACTATCACCAGATATCCAACAATTACCCTGAATACCAATTACTAATTGACAATTACCAACTACATTTCCTACATCAGCATTTTTACCAATAACAACGTTGTTATTACCTGATGTAATAGAATCTCCAGCACATGTTCCAAGAAGAACATTACATCCACCTGCACCAACATTACATCCAGCATTATATCCCATAATAACATTCCAACTACCAGAATCAATTTTCTTTCCTGAATCTCGGCCAATTGAAACATTTCTAGCACCAGTTACAGTGCAAGCCGACATAGATTCCTTACCGATGGCAATATTATCTTCACCACTACTTAACTTGTTTGCTGCCTGACAACCAAGAATAACATTATTATTACCACCAGTAAGATGGCAAGCAGCTAGGTATCCCATAACAATATTAGCAGCACCAGTAATGTCACACTCAGCCCCAGATGAGGCACCTTTTCCTAATATTATGTTACGATCACCAGATGTCATATGTGCTGCAGCACAACAACCAAATACAATATTATCATTACCAGTAACAGCACAATTACCAGATGCTTGATAACCGATGGCAACATTATGACAACCTGATGTTATCTCACACAGTGCTCTCATACCACCAGCGAAATTATGACAACCTGATGTTATATTTTTAGCAGCCTGACGACCAACAGCAACATTATCTTCTCCAACATTATTAGCAGCAGTAGAACTTCCTACTAATGCTTCATAACCTAATGCAAGGTTCTGTCCTCCACGAATTTTACTACCAGCCCAATATCCTACAAAAGTGTTTGTACCTTTATCAATAACCTCAGTACCAGCATAGAAACCAAGAGCAATATTATAATTACCTGAAGTAATATTTTCACCTGTATTTGTACCTATTAAAAGATTATGATCACCTGCACATAATGCAGCACCAGCATTACAACCTATCATTATGTTGAAGCAGGTATCAGAATCTTTAGCAGCACCAGCACCATTACCTGCTACCAAGTTCTCTTGTGCGTCTGGTGAGAATCCAGGAACATTAGTTAAACCTGAACCATCTCCAAATAATTGATAAGCAGATACAATACCGACAGATAACTTGGCAGTGTTACCAGCACCAACTGCAGCATTAGGATTTGTAGTTCCTATACCAACATTGAAGTCATCATTACCGACAATCCAGTTAGATACTGTATTGATACCAATTACTAATTGATTACTACCATCATTAATTGGTAGAGATGAACCAGCACCTATTAAAATATTATTATCACCCGTGGTAATATCACATCCAGCACACCTACCGATTGCAATGTTATTGCAACCAAGAGTCATGTCATATAGAGAAAAATCTCCCAGTGCTATATTAGAATCACCAGTACTAATACCTGATTGATTACCAACAGCACACTTACCCATTATAATATTCTTATAACCATCATGACAATTTCCAGATGCACATCCAATCATAATATTATCATCACCATCATTAATTCCGTACCCTGCATACTGTCCCAAGGTAACATTATACCTTCCAGTACAATTACAAGCTCCAGATAGTGAACCTAGTGAAACGTTTCCCCAAGCACTTGATACCCTCATACCTGCAGCATAACCCAAGAAGACATTATTATCACCAGAAGTAAGGCATTTACCAGCATCCCATCCTATACCAATATTTTTATTAAAACTACCATCAGCTGCTGCTCCATTTAATGCACCGATTCCAAGAGCAACATTGTTACATCCACTAGTTATTGCTTTACCAGCACACCTACCTATCAAAATATTATTTCGACCACTATTTACGTTATATCCTGCATCTTTTCCAAGTAAAACATTATAACAAGCATTAGTACCATCAAGGTTAGCACCAGCATCAGTACCAGCAACTAGGTTTTCATCTGCGTCTGGTGAGAATCCAGCACCACTTAAATTAGTTAAACCTGAACCATCACCACAGAATTTAGTGGCACTTACAATACCAGTAGCACTATAAACAGTGGCAATACCAGCAATAGTTGTATCCCAATTCTCATCACCTTGTATCCAATAATTAGCAGCACAACCTATTCCAAATTGCTTATCACCAGTAGCAGATGGTGCTTGTAGATTATATCCAAGGAATACATTACAAGAACCAGTAGTAATATTATCACCAGCTTCAGCACCTAATAAAATATTCATATCACCTTCAGAAAGTGCTGCTCCAGCAAAAGCACCAACAAGTGTATTGGCACTTGCAGTACACATAAGATGTCCAGCACTAGATCCTATTGAAACATTATGATTACCCTGATCATAAGCAGATCTACTTACCGAACCACCAGAATAATCTCCAATATAAACATTATGACTAGCATTACAACTCCACGTACCAGCATTATACCCTAGCATGGTATTACAATCACCATTTCTTACATTATAACCTGCTTTTCTTCCTACAAATACATTATCATTACCACAGATCTGCTGATATCCAGCACATAATCCCAACATAATATTACAAGATCCATGACAGACGTAATAACCTGCTTGTCTTCCCATGAATATATTATCGTCACCATTAACAAAATCATATCCTGATTCTGATCCAATTCCAATATTGTGAGAACCACAGGAACCACTACCACTATAAAGAGCTTTATAACCTAATGAAATATTATCAGTTCCTTTTCCACCGTGGCCAGATTCATAACCTAAAGCAATATTTCTATGGCTCGTTCCACCACATCTATATTTTGCAGCACCCGCTCCTATAGCAATATTACAATTACCCCCTTCTCCACCACCAGTACCATGCATACCAGCACAACAACCAATGTTAATATTATTACTAGTTGTATCATTACTCAATCCTGACTTATAACCTATGTTTATATTAAAATCACCAGTTGTATTATTCTGACCAGACTGATCACCAATAGAAATGTTATATTGTGCACCATCACTACAACATGCCGCATACCTTCCTATAGCAATATTACAACCAGTACCAGATGTACTATTGGTCAATAAATTCATTGCATGATATCCAGCTGCAATATTATAACAGCTGGTACTACCACCAGTATAAGTACCACCAGCATCACAAGTGAATAAATTCCTATCTCCACTATCATTAATATAATTCCATCTTCTAGACATTCCAGCAGTTGAAACGCCAGTTAGATTAGAACCATCACCAGAAAATGATGTTGCAGTTACTACACCAGTGACACATACTCCATCAGTAAATTTACTAGTACCTCTAACAGTAAAAGCATCTGTAGGAGTTCCATGAAAACCATGACCTCCTCCACTAGGATCACCATCTACAACAAACTTTCCATCATTATAAATGCTTACTGCTTCATAAGCTGTGTTGCTAGTATTATCTACCCAGAAAGCAAGACGATTATCAGCTCCCGAACCAGACCCCATATACTTTAATGAGTGTCCTAAATCAGTATTACCAGTACCATCAGTTGTTCCATCTTTACTATCAACTCTAATTAAAGTAATATCATTATTAGTACCGCCAGGACCAATACGAATTGCAGTTGAATTATTCTCACCAATTATCCTTATAGTTGATGCTGTACTAACATTATTTGAAACATAAGATCCAACATCTAAATTAAATAATGGATTAGTAGTTCCAATACCAACCTTGGATGTTGTATGAATACCAGCATCAGTCTTAACCCAATAACTACTACCACCACTACTAGGAAGATTAGTTAAACCTGAACCATCACCAAAGAAACTAGTTGCACTAACAACACCAACGACATGTAATTTTTCTAATGGATTAGTGGTTCCTATACCAACAGAATCACCTGCTGATACATAAGCCATTGCAATTTTTCTATCAGCATATACATCTATGGCACCAAATCCAGAGACATCAGCGACAGAGAATATAGAACCAGTAGTTAAATCATTTGATAAAGAAAGTAATGTTCCAGCAGATCCATTAAATGATAACGTACCAGCAGTATTATTAGGAACAATATCTATTGTAGTTCCAATACTAACTGTAGATGCGAAACTAACTTCATCATGAACATCAAGATTCGTTAATGGATTTGTTGTTCCTATACCTACTTTTGATAGAGTATGAATACCAGCATCAGTCTTAACCCAATATCCAGCATCACCAGGAGCACCTCCTGTTATTGTTATATTTGCAGTATCAGATCCTGATGCAGAAGCTGTTACAGAGTCTCCAATAAAATTAATATTCTTTATTGATCCAGCAGTACCTACTGTTGAACCCTCTTCTTTAACAGTAATTCCACTAATAAGTGTTTCTCCACCAGTACCAGTTAAGTTAGAACCATCACCATAGAAAGTAAAGGCAGATACAATACCCACACTTAACTTAGATGTAAGTCCAGAACCAACTGCATCATTAGGAATAGTTGTACCTATACCAACATTATAGTCAGAATCACCAACTATCCAATAATTTGTTCCTTGACCGATTGCTAATTGATTTTCACCCTCTGCACTAGGTAGTGAAACATTACATCCAATTGCAATATTTCTATTAGCAAGTAAACCAGTTAAATTACTACCAGCAGCAAAACCAAGACCAATATTATAATTACCTCTATCATTACGTAATGCACAGGCACCTAAACCAACTTTACCACCTCCACCAGTAGCACACTCTCCTGCAGCACAACCAATTAATACATTCCAATTTCCATCAGCACCTTTACCAGCACTACGACCTATATAAACACCAGCATCAGTAGTGGAATGGGCACAATTTCTAGCTGCCTGATATCCAATAGCAACATGATAATTACCATTAGAAAAACACTTTCCAGCATCCCTTCCCATGAAAATATTATATGATCCTGTCTCATTCTTATATCCTGCACCACAACCTAGTCCAATATTATCATCACCAGATATATTACAACAGAGAGCACTGTATCCTAATGCAATAATATCATCACCTGCAGAATTCCAATAACCAGCACATAAACCAAGAGTAATATTTCTTCCACCTTCATCAGCCCTACTAGATGCGTGTTTTCCAATGGCAATATTATTTGATGCATTTTTTTGACTAGCACCAGACATTAAGAATGTATTCTCACCAGCAACAAAATTGTTGTCACCTGATATATTATCTCTACCAGCTTGCTTTCCTAAAAATATATTATTTTCACCAATTGTTGTATCGTAACCAGCACACTCACCTATCATAACATTATTAAATCCACTAGTTAGACCTGCACCAACTTGACATCCCAATAAAATATTATGATCACCCGAATCTAATAATGCACCAGCACAACAACCAATCATTACGTTAAAGCAGGTATCAGAATCTTTAGCAGCACCAGCACCAGTACCTGCTACCAAGTTTCCTTCTGAGTCTTGATTCCATGTTCCTCCACCACCAGCAATAGTAATAGTTTTTTCTGCTCCTGTTCCAGATGCAACAACACCATCTCCAACAAAGTCAAGAGTTGTAGCAAGAGTTGCTAATGCACTACCTTCATCCTTAATAGTAATTCCACTAATAAGTGTTTCTCCACCAGTACCAGTTAGATTAGAACCATCTCCAAATAATTGATAAGCAGATACAATACCGACAGATAACTTGGCAGTGTTACCAGCACCAACTGGAGCATTAGGATAATTGGTTCCAATACCTACATTTAAATCACTGTTACCAGTAATCCAATATGTTCCTTGAGAGGGACCAATTGTAAGTTGACAATCAGCAGTTGCAGATGGTGGTGTAACTTTAAACCCACCTATTGTTACATTATTAGATCCGCTAGTGATATTACATCCCGCAAAAGCTCCAAGATAAGTATTTTGAGTGCCGCTAGTATTTGCACAACCAGCATCATTACCTACAGCGACGTTATAACCCGCACTTCCACTAGTACATACATTCTTTAACGAACTCTCACCTAATGCTGTGTTAATTCTTGTGTTACCAGCATCGAAACCAGAAAAAGCACCCACAAAAACATTATTATCTGAACCATCTCCCCAAACGCCACAACCAGCATATGAACCTATGAAAACATTATCCTCACCTGCACTAGTAGTATATCCAGCACTATAACCTATAGCAACGTTCTTGCAAGCATTTGAAGAAAGTGTATTTAGCCATGCATTAGCACCAGCACTTTCTCCTACAAATACATTATCTCTTATATCACCTTGTAAATGGCCGTAAAGTTGAGTAGCAGTTACTACACCAGTTACATTTAATGTTGTTGTAGTTGTTCCAGATCCTAAAACATTAAGTCCACTTCTTGCTGTTACGAATCCTACTGAATCTATATTGGTTACGTCTTCATATGTTAATGTTCCACCAACAGAAACGTTTCCAGTAACATCTAATGAACTTAATGTAGAAACACCAGTTACATTTACATCACCACGAACATCTAATTTTGATCCTGGATTATCAGTTCCAATACCAACTTCACCAGTACCCTTTACTATAGCAAGTGGAGTAGATCCACTCTTGAATTCTATATTACCAGTTGTTCCACCAGCAGCATTAGGTTTTAATATTATATCATCAGAACCAGTTGCTTGTATCTCTAAAGCACCACTTAATGGTGTAAGAGAACCTTTTGTAGTACCAGCAAACTGAATATTTATAGCAGGATTTGTTGTAGTACTATTGGCATTTATAGCACCACTTGTATTTGTAAATGTTGAAACACCAGATACATGAAGTTGAGTTAAAGATCCAATACCACCAATAACATTAGTAGCAATTCCTGCAGTTAAAGCATAATTAGCATCTCCACCACCAGCACCAGAAGAAGCAGCAGTTAATCTACCTTTAGCATCTACTGTTATGTTTGCATTATTATAAGATCCAGCAGTAACACCTGTTGTATCTAAATTCCAAATAGTACCACCAGCACTTACAACTACATCACCTTTATCACCATCACTAACACCAGCATCAATACCAGTTAGATTAGATCCATCACCATAAAAAGTTGTAGCAGTTACAGAATTTATACCCGAAATATTAGAATTAGTACCTACAATATTACCTGCTATATCTAAATCATTTGCTATATCAGCATCAGTTACTTGTATATTATTAATACCAGTTATGTTTGTTGAGTTATCACCTACTATATTTCCATTCGCATTTATATTACCAGCAAAAGTAGAAACACC
>MDSZ01143330.1_pt1 | contig 12308 bp, 8 predicted proteins | sample 811201 | NCBI WGS metagenome assembly MDSZ01 (sample SAMN05326647, study PRJNA326480) | marine metagenome | isolation source: seawater | place: Indian Ocean: North | collected 2010
GCACCTGCTCCTGTGGCCCAACCGAATTGCTCAGATTCATCGGCTTCATACATCGAATGGATGGCGCGCCAGAGGGTGAAGTCTGTCACGGCATCGTTGCCCGTCCAGCCTGCACTCACGTTATCGTTGGGTGCAAAATAGAGCTGTGATGCTTCACTATAGGCCCAAGTTTCTCCAAAGATGAAGAGCTCTGGATACACCCGTTTGAGCAACATGTTTAACTCCTTGAGAAATGTGGGATGGGAAAATGCATAGGTATCACAGCGCAGTGCATCTACACCGAAGGATTCGATATACCAAAGGGTGGAATAGGTGAGGTACGAGGCGGTTAATCGGTGCTCTTGGTTCAGATCGGGCATGGCTCCTGCGAACCAGCCTTTTTCGAACCGGTCGATATCGTCTTTTGAGGCATAGGGGTCGGTGAGAGAGGTGAAGCGGAAGCTCGAATATGGAATGGAGCCATTATGGTTCCAATGCACCATGGAGGAATCGGGCATCAATTCTTGAAGGTAATGCGAGGATCCCCAGTGGTTGTAAACAACATCGGCGACGTGCTTTAGGCCACGCTCGTGCATTTGCTTGCTCAGAGCTGCGAGGCCCTTGTTGCCGCCGTAGCGCGGATCTATTTGATAGTGATCCGTGATGGCGTAGCCGTGGTAGCTGTCGCGAGCCATATCGTTTTCTAGCAGTGGATTGATCCAAACGGCGGTGGCGCCAAGACGTTCTATATGACCAAGTCCTTGCCCAATACCCTCGAGGTCCCCTCCGTGTCGGGCATAAGGCTCGTTAAGGTCGGTGCCGCGTTCACGCATGCCTTTAATGTCGTCGTTCTTTGGATTTCCGTTGTGAAATCGGTCCGGGGTAATAAGGTAGATGAGGTCCTGATCGCTTAATCCTTGAGGTTCATAACCATTACGCTCAAGAAGGGGGTATTTAATGTTTCTGCGGCCAATTTTAAAGGTGATTTCTTGTGAGGAAAGGTTGGGTAGGATTCTGAATTGGACCCAGGCTACATTATCGCTTAGTATTCCCCATTCCAGCCTTTCTGCACCCTTAAAACTGTGAATATCAGTCTTCGAAAAGCCTTCTCCGGTGATGAATATTTCCACGGTATCTAGAGGAAAACCGCTCCACCAATTCGGTGGGTCAACGCGGTGAACACTTTGCCCTTTTATAGTAATAGATGAGACAAGACATAGAAGGGATAAAAAGAAGTTTAAGGCGCTATTCTTCATTTTTTGCAGGATAATGCGACAATATGGTTAAAAATCGGCAGAATTAGGGATGAAAAGGAAAGGGCTGATACTTAATTTTATAGAGTATTCGGTACACTAATTACTAACCAAAATTTTAATATGAAAAAGTTTTACGCTTTAGCAGCTGCCTTGTTCTTAGGAATGGGTGCATTTGCGCAAACTTACAGCGTGACCTTCCAAGTTGATATGGGCTCTGCTACGATCAACTCTAACGGTGTTCACGTTGCTGGGTCATTCCAGTCTTGGTCTCCAAGCACTACGTCTTTGACTCAGGTAGGTACTTCTTCAATCTACTCGACTACAGTTACTGTAAGTGGTGGACAGTTGGAGTATAAATTCTTGAACGGTAACGCATGGGGCGACGATGAAAGTGTTCCTGCACCGATCCAAGTAGGTACTAACGGTAACAGCAACCGTTGGGCTGTAATCTCTCAGGATACTACGCTTCCGGCAGTAATGTTCGGCGGTGCTGCTCCTGCAGGTCAAAAAGCGATCCAATTCAAGGTGGATATGGCGCTTCAGACTGTTTCTTCTGATTCAGTTCACGTAGCGGGTAACTTCCAGGGTTGGGATCCAGCAAAGTCGCAGATGGTTAATTTTGACGGCGTACACCGTTACATTGCTTATGTAGGCAAGACAGATTCTACGTACTTCAAGTTCATCAACGGTAACGGATGGAGTGTGGTTGAATCGGTGCCTTCTACTTGTCAGGCTTCTTCTGCAGGTATCAGCCAAGGTGATAACCGTTTCTACACAGATACACTAAGTGGTATCTACGAAGTATGTTACTCTCAGTGTGGTCCATGTACAGTAATTCCTACGTACGACATCACTGTAAATGTTGATGTAAGTTCTTTGACTGCATGTTCTACTATTGATTCTGTAACACTTGCAGGTCCAATTAACGGATGGGGTGGTGAGTTGATGTCTGATCCAGACGGTGACGGCGTATACTCTATTTCTTACATGGGTGTTGATTCAGGTGATTTCCAGTTCAAGGCACGTTACCACGTAGCGGGCGCGACCAACTGGGAAGGCGGTGGTAACAAGATTATCACAGTTAGCTCTGACTCTGTAGTTGCTGCTCGTTGTTTCGGTAACGATACGTACGGACCATGTCCTACAACGCCTCCAACGGCTGACGTAACGTTTATCGTTGACTTTACGCAAGCGTCTTTCACGCCAGCTGATACGGTTTACTTGATGGGTAACTTTACGCAGTGGAATGCAAATGCTATCCCTATGGTGGCACACTCTCAAGCAGGTCAGTACATCGCTACAGTTGCACAATACTGTCCAGGTACTATGGAGTACCGTTTCTCTAACGGCGATCCATCAAACAACTCCAACCACGAGCCAGTACCAATGGACTGTGGTGTAGATAATGGTGTAGGTTCTTACAACCGTTTCTTCGCGCGTACAGGTTCTGCAGACACTGTTCAGCACATTTACGGTGCTTGTTCATTCATCTCTGTTGAAGAGAATGCATTAGATGCAGTAGCGATCTACCCGAACCCTATGACGGATGTAGCAACAATCGCTCTAGGCACTTCTGATTTCTACACGGTTCGTGTAATGGACATCACTGGCCGTTTGGTTGCTGGTATGGACAATGCTCAGGGCAATGTAGAGTTGAATGCTTCTGAAATGGGTCGCGGTATGTACTTCGTGAACATCGCGAACTCTAAAGGCGAGTTGAGAACAATGAAGGTTATCGTAGAATAATCTCTTACTCATATAGTTACTTTTCGGAACAAGGACCCCCGGCGCTCAGCGCCGGGGGGTTTTTGTTTTCAGGAATTCGAGCAAAAAAAAGGCGGCCCTATGGCCGCCGTTATGAGTATTTATTGTGGTCTGTTTTACAGGACTAATCCGTTCTCAACAGCAAATCGAACAAGCCCCGCAGTGTTATTCATCCCTAGTTTATTGAGGATGTTTTGACGGTGGTTATCAATGGTCCTCTTCGATAAGAAGAGTTGTTTGGAGATTTGCTCATTGGTCAGTTGGTCACAGATGAGCTGAATGATTTCTATTTCGCGTTTACTCAATCGGCCCACTGCAGGATTATCGCTTTTAACATCTGCAGCACCTATACCTAGTATTTTCTTTTCGATCAATTCATTGGCAAGTGATTGTGTGTAACAGAGCTTCCCCTCAAGAACGGTAGTGATGGAAGAAACAAGTTCCGCTGTTCCAACGCTCTTTAGAACATATCCTTTGGCACCTGCCTCAAGCATATTCGCTGCATAATCTACATCTCCGTAGTTGGAGAGGGCAAGCACACGAAGGTCTGGATGCGCTTCAAGGGCTTTCTTCGTCAAAGTTGGACCGTCAGTTTCCTCCAACTTGTAGTCCATGATGACAATATCGAATTCTTTCCTATTGAGCTGTTCAGACATTTCAATACCATTTCCAGCCTCTGAAACCTCGAAACTATAACCTTCAAAGTCTCCCATTTCGAGCATAGTTTTAATACCGTCTCTGAGGATAGGATGGTCGTCTACTATGAGTATTTTAACATTTTTCTTTGCCATGATTGTGTGTAAAAGCGCGGTTTTGAGTGCGTTAAATATACTAAGATTTGTTTTCGACTAAGTATTTAGCCTGAATATGGGGTATTAATTTTGTGATTTTGAATCAATTAGAAGTCGACTTTGGATGAAGTCCCGGAATTGCACTATATTTGTCAAAACTTTTTGGCACTCAAAAGGGGGACTTCGGTCCCCTCTTTTATTGCCGGTAATTGATGGAATACGCAAAAATTGAAAAGGCCGCTGAACAGGCCACGGTTGAGAATAACGCTTTTTTGGTAGAGCTTGAGGTGAAGCCAAACAACGTGATCATTGCCTATGTGGATGCGGATGAAGGTCTTTCGATGGATCAGATAAAAATGATTAATCGGAAGATTGAATCAGAATTGGACCGTGATATCGAAGATTTTAATCTCACCGTAAGCAGTCCGGATTTGAACAGGCCCTTGAAAATATGGCGCCAGTACAAGAAAAATGTCGGTCGCTTTTTAAAGGTGAAGTTCGAAGACCGTCAAGTAGAAGGAAAGTTGGAAAAAGTGGAGCAGGAATTTTTGGTTTTGAGTGTCCCTCAAAAGAAGAAGAGTGCTCCCCACGTGGAAACAGAAATACAGTTTGCCGACATCGTTGAAGCGAAGGTGGCAATCAGATTTAAATAGAAGTTAGTTTTATAGATAATGGAAAATCAGGCGATTATCGAAAGCTTCCTCGCTTTTAAAGAGGAAAAGAACATCGACAGAACCACTTTGATGGCCTTCATTGAGGAGGCATTCCGCAACCAGTTGCGTAAGAAGTACGAGACCGATGAAAACTTTGATGTTATTGTTAACCCGGACAAGGGTGATTTGGAGATTTGGCACAACAGAACCGTTGTTGAAGACGGCGCTGTTGAAGACGAGAACCAAGAGATTGAACTGAGTGCAGCACTTCGCATCGAACCGGATTACGAGGTTGGTGAGGACGTTTCTGAAGAGATTAAACTGATTGACCTTGGGCGTCGTTTTATCCTAGCGTTCCGCCAAAACTTGGTCAGCAGAATTCAAGAGCATGATAGTTCAGAACTATTCAAGCGTTACAAAGACCTTGAGGGTGAGATCATAACGGGTGAGGTACACCACGTTCGTCACCGTGAGGTAATCGTTTATGACGACGAAGGAAATGAACTAATTCTTCCTAAAGATCAAATGATCGGTGAGCGCGAGTTCTTCCGCAAGGGAGATCCTATCCGCGCGGTAGTTAAGGAAGTAGTATTCCGCGGTACAAAACCAGTGGTAATTATGTCTCGTACGGACGAACGTTTCCTAGCGAAGTTGTTCGAGCAAGAGATCCCAGAAGTATATGACGGCTTAATTACGATCAAGGGCGTGGTTCGTATTCCAGGTGAGAAGGCGAAAGTTGCCGTTGAGTCTTACGACGACCGCATCGATCCTGTTGGCGCGTGTGTTGGTATGAAAGGATCTCGTATTCATAGCATCGTTCGCGAGTTGCGCAACGAGAATATTGATGTGATTAACTACACCAATAACTTGCAATTATACATTCAGCGTTCTTTGAGTCCAGCGAAGGTGACGTCATTGAACATAGATGAGGAGAACCGTCGTGTGGAAGCATTTTTAGCGCCAGACCAGGTAAGCTTAGCCATTGGTCGTGGAGGTACAAACATCCGCTTGGCAAGTAAACTGGTAGACATGGAAATTGACGTTTACCGCGACGATATCGAGATTGAAGATGATATCGAACTAGATCAGTTCGGTGATGAAATCGAAGCTTGGATCATCGATGAGCTGAAGAAAATTGGATGTGATACGGCGAAGAGCGTATTGAAGTTGACTAAGGAAGAATTGGTTTCAAGAGCCGATTTGGAAGAGGAAACGGTAGAAAACATCATCTCAGTTCTTAAGCAAGAATTCGAGGAAGAATAAGAAACACTAAAGACACTCTATGAGTAGCGTCAGATTAAGTAAGGCCACCAAGGAACTCAACATCTCTCTTGATAGAGCGGTTGAAGAATTGGCAAAAAATGGCCATGATATTCCAAACAACCGTAATACTAAGATCACGGAAGAGCAGTACGGCGTGCTGAAAACTGCCTTTGCGGACGATCTTGAGCGGAAAAAAGCTGCCGAAGAGGTAAGCCAGCAGTCGAAAGAAGAAAAAGAAGTTCTTCGCGGCGGCGCTGAGGAAGTTGAAGTTCCTGCTCCTGTAGTCGAGGTACCGAAGGAAGAACCTGCACCTGTGGCTGAGGCACCGAAAGAAGAGCCAAAGGAAGAAGAAAAAGCAGAGGCTCCTGCGCAAGAGGAACCTGAAGGCGGCCTAAAAGTCATGGGCAAGATTGATCTTGATGCTCAGAAGCCGAAGAAAAAGGCAAAGCCTGCAGTAGCAGAGGCGCCGGCAGAGAACAAGAGTCACAAGCCTACAGAAAAGGGGCCGAAGAAAGCCGGTGGTGGTGCGAAACTACAAGAGCAAGCACCAACCAAGAAGGCTGAGGAAAAAGCAGAGGAGGCTAAGCCTGCTGATGCAGAAATCAAAACCAAGTACGTAAAGATTGACGGTCCTAAGTTCACGGGTCAGAAGATTGAACTTCCGGTCGAAAAACCAAAGACTCCGAAAAAGAAGCGTACCCGTATTAAAACACAAGGACCTGGAGGTGCTACACCAGCCCAAGCGGATCCTAGAAGCAGAAACCAACGTGGAGGTAATAACCAAAACCGCGGTAAAGGGAAAGGCCGTCGCAATCAACCTGTAGTTCAAAAGCAGGAGTTGACTGATGAGCAAATCCAAAAACAAATTAAAGAGACCTTAGAGAAACTTACTTCTGGTAAGAAAAATAAGGGTGCTAAAATCCGCCGTGATAAGCGTGCAGAGCGTCGTGAAAAAGAGGAGCTCAGAGACATGCAAGCCGCGGAAGAAAGCAAAGTATTGAAAGTAACGGAATTCGTTACGGTTACTGAACTTGCCAACATGATGGAGGTAAGCGTCAATGACGTTATTGGCTCTTTGATGGGCGTGGGCGTCATGGTAACTATGAACCAGCGTCTTGATGCAGAAATGCTTGAGATGGTGGCTGAAGAGTTCGGCTTCGGTGTCAACTTCGTCGATGAAGAGGTAACGGAAACGTTCCAAGAAGAAGAGGACAAAGAAGAAGATTTGAAACCACGTTCACCTATTGTAACGGTGATGGGTCACGTTGACCACGGTAAAACGTCGCTTTTGGATTACATCCGTAAAGCAAACGTAATTGCTGGTGAGGCAGGGGGTATTACTCAGCACATCGGTGCCTACAACGTAAAAGTTCATACGGGTCAAACCATTACTTTCCTAGATACTCCGGGTCACGAAGCCTTTACGGCAATGCGTGCTCGTGGTGCACAGGTAACGGATATTGCTATTATCGTAGTAGCAGCGGATGATGCCGTGATGCCACAGACAAAAGAAGCAATCTCTCACGCTCAAGCTGCAGGGGTTCCGATCGTTATTGCGATCAACAAAGTAGACCGCGAGGTCGCGAACCCGAACAAAATTATGGAGCAACTTTCACAAGAAAATATCTTGGTGGAAGATTGGGGTGGTCCTATCCAGTGTCAGCAGATTTCTGCGAAGACGGGTTTGAACATCGAAGAGCTTCTTGATAAGGTACTTCTCGAAGCAGAAATGCTCGATTTGAAAGCTAACCCAGATAAGAATGCAAGCGGTACGATCGTTGAAGCATCTTTGGATAAGGGTCGCGGTTACATGTGTACGGCACTCATTCAAGCGGGCACCATGAAAGTTGGAGATTACGTTCTAGCCGGTCAATACTCTGGTAAGGTGAAGGCGATGCTCGATGAGCGTGGCAACCGTATCAAAGTTGCAGGTCCATCGACGCCAGTAAACCTCTTAGGTTTGGATGGCGCGCCTACTTCAGGTGATAAGTTTATCATTATGGAAGACGAGCGCGAAGCGAAGCAGATCGCAGCGAAGCGTCTGCAGTTAATGCGTGAGCAGAGCGTGCGCTCTCAGAAGAAGATGACTCTTGAAGAAATTGGTCGTCGTCTGCAAGTAGGAGATTTCAAAGAGTTGAACATTATCCTTAAAGGTGATGTGGACGGTTCTGTTGAAGCACTGTCAGACTCTCTTCAGAAGCTCACTACCGAGGAAATTCAGGTGAATATCATTCACAAGGCCGTTGGTCAAATCTCTGAAAGTGATATCCTATTGGCAACAGCATCTGAGGCTATCGTTGTTGGATTCCAAGTTCGTCCTTCAGCACAAGCGCGTAAGCTTGCTGAGAAAGAGGATGTTGAGATCAGAATGTATTCTATCATTTACGACGCGATCAACGAAGTTCGCGATGCGATGGAGGGTATGTTGAGTGCAGAGATGAAAGAGGAAATTAAAGGTGCTGCAGAGATTCGCGAGACCTTTAAAATCTCGAAAGTGGGTACCATCGCAGGTTGTATGGTTACCGAAGGCACAATCGAGCGCAATCACGATGTTCGTGTGATTCGCGACGGTGTGGTAGTGTACACAGGAAAACTAGGTTCGTTGAAACGCTTCAAGGACGATGCGAAAGAAGTTCGCCAAGGTTTCGAATGTGGTTTGAACATTGCCAATTTCAATGACATCAAAGTAGGCGACGTTGTTGAAGCCTATGCAATGGTTGAGGTGAAGCGTACGCTTGGCTAATCCGGAAGATACAGACACTAAAAAGCCCGGCCATCGGCCGGGCTTTTTTATGCTTTAAAGTTTCGGTTTTAGTGTAGAATCAGGGCCCCCACAGCGAACAGGGCGCCGTATACAATCCCAATCCCCAGGATCCAATAAACGAACAGCTTCAGTGTAGAAGGTGCCTCAATCTTCTCTGATGGATCCATTCGCATCTCAACAGGCTTCCATGCGCCACCAGGCTGTACGGTCTTGTAAAATTCCACAAGTGTATAGGTCGGTGTTGGCGTGGTCAGGTACATCGTGGCTACCCATGCTACTGTGGTAAACCCAACGGTAAAGAAGAAGCTGTTTGGGAATACCCAATCAAGCACACTATGTGCAAGTGCATATCCGACAAAGGGTGCAACGGTAGCTGCAATCTCTGTCCATGCATTGATGCGCCACCAGTACCATCGTAGGATGAGCACAAGCCCTAAGCCGGCGCCACACTCCATAATGAATTGCCACACCCCTGCAATGCTATCCATGAAGCTAGTCACTAACAATCCCATAATGGCAAGGATCAAGGTGGTCAATTTCGAGATGTTTAAACTCGTTTTCTTCGGCGCATGTGGATTTATAAATCTTAAGTATCCATCGTTAATGAGATAAGATGCCCCCCAATTCAATTGGGTCGACATGGTCGACATATAAGCGGCAAAGAAGGAGGCCAATAACATCCCTAAAAGCCCCTGCGGCAAGAAGTCACGCATGATAAAGATGTAGCCGAAGCGGTAATCTTGGTTGTATTTCACTGCCTGCGGCAATTGCGCTCCATATACCTCTGCCCAGCTTTGAGACCACGTGAGATATTCCGCCTCTTGCACCTCATTCATTGGTTCGAAATCTGCCTCACCGGCGAGCATTTCGTAGGTGATAAAACTAGGCAAGTCCTCCGCAGGATTTCCTTTTGAACCATATAGGGCGATAGCACTTAAGGCCACTAAAATCCACGGCCACGGGCGTACTGCGTAGTGGCCTATCTGGAACAATGCACTGGCTAGGAAAGAAGAGCGTTCGTCTTTGGTTGCAAGCATGCGCTGCGCGCTGTAGCCGCCACCACCGGGCTCTGCACCAGGGTACCAGGACGTCCACCAAACCATTCCAAAGAACGCCAAGAAAGAAGCCAAGGTGATCTGGTAACTGCCCTCACTCGAAGCTTCGCCACCGATGGACGGGAGGAATTTAAACGTTTCTTCAGGCAAGGCCGCTTTGAGCCCTGCTACACCACCCACCTCAGGAGCGTCTAGTACATAAATGGCCAAGGCAATTGAGCCGGCCATGGCAAGAAGGAATTGGAACACATCGGTATACACCACTCCTTTCAAGCCACTAAAACTGACGTAAACGACTACACCTAGCAACGCTGCTCCAGTCCACAGGAAAGCTTCGTTATAGGTCAATCCAAAAAACCCTTGGAGCAGAGTGATCATGGCGACATTTACCCAGCCCATAATGAGGACGTTCATGAAGGCACCGAGGTATACAGCCTTGAAGCCACGAAGTAAGGCAGCGGGCCTGCCCGAGTATCTAAATTCAATGAACTCCACCTCTGTGGTGAGTCCGGAGCGGCGCCACAATCGAGCGAAAAAGACCGTCGTAAGCATGCCTCCTGCGAGGAGGTTCCACCAAAGCCAGTTTCCACTGATGCCGTACTGCCCAACCAGCTCTGTAACGGCCAGCGGTGTATCAGCGGCAAAGGTGGTTGCGACCATAGAAATACCGGCGATGTACCAGGGCAATGACCTGCCGCCGAGGAAATATTCACTGATGGAGGATTTCTTACTGCGGCCGAAATACATCCCGATAAGGACGGTAGCTGCGAGCAATGAGATAAGGACCGTGAGGTCTAAGGTGCTAAGGTTCATGCGCCTATTTGCGTTTGCGTTGGAAGAATTGGGTCATGATATCACCACATTCTTCCTCCATAATTCCTGAGATGATTTCCGTCTTCGGATGCAGTTCGCCACCGTGCTCTTTGAAGCCGCGTTTGGCATCACTAGCACCATATACGACCCGGCCTATCTGCGACCAAAAAAGGGCGCCGGCACACATTGGGCAGGGCTCCAGAGTCACGTATAGGGTGCATTTTTGGAGGTATTTGGCACCTAAATAGTTCGATGCCGCGGTGATGGCTTGGATTTCTGCATGTGCAGTGACATCCGTGAGTCTTTCTGTAAGGTTATGGGCACGTGCGATGATGCGGCCGCCAGCGGTAATTACAGCGCCTACGGGGACTTCACCCTCGCTGGCGGCTTGCTGAGCTTCGGCAAGCGCAGCCTTCATAAATATGCTGTGATCATTAAGGTCTATCATCTTCCACGCAAAATAGGGAATTGGCCCACAAGTTTGGCTATTTTTGCGGTTCAAACAATTAGTACCATGTACAGATCACATACTTGTGGCGAATTGCGCGCCGCACATATTGGACAAACAGTAACTCTTGCAGGTTGGGTACAACGCTCGCGTGAATTAGGGGGGATGACTTTCTTGGATTTACGTGACCGTTACGGAATTACTCAGGTTGCTTTTAATGAGGAGTGGGATGCCGATTTGTTGAAGGAAGCAAGAAAACTAGGCCGCGAGTGGGTGGTACAAATTGAAGGTGAGGTGATCGAGCGTCACAGCAAGAATGCCAATATGCCTACTGGTGATGTGGAGATTAAGAGTGCTAAGCTCGTTGTATTGAACGCAGCAAACACGCCTCCGTTTACCATAGAAGAAGAAAGTGATGGTGGCGAAGAGCTTCGCATGAAGTACCGCTACTTGGATTTACGTCGCGGTCCGTTACAGCGCAATTTGGCGCTGCGCAACCGAGTGAACATCGAGGTGCGCAAGTATTTGGACGAGCAAGGTTTTATGGATATTGAAACTCCGTTCTTGATCAAATCTACGCCAGAGGGTGCGCGCGATTTCGTTGTGCCTTCGCGCATGCAAGAGGGCAAGTTCTACGCTTTGCCACAGAGCCCGCAGACCTTCAAGCAACTGTTGATGGTTAGTGGTTACGACAAGTACTACCAGATTACTCGTTGTTTCCGCGACGAAGATTTACGCGCAGACCGTCAGCCAGAGTTTACACAGATTGACTGTGAGATGGCCTTCGTAGAGCAAGAAGACATTTTGAATACGTTTGAGGGACTGTTGCTTCACTTGTTGAAAGACGTAAAAGGTGTTGAAATTGATAGCGTGCCGCGAATGACCTATGCAGAGGCGATGGAGCGCTATGGAAATGATAAGCCGGACATCCGTTTCGGGATGGAATTGGCCAACCTAAATGCACTAACTCAAAACCTAGGCTTCATGGTCTTTGATCAAGCCGAGACGGTATTGGGTATTGCGGTACCGGGTGCCGCTTCTTGGACGCGTAAGCAGATCGATAAGTTGACCGATTGGGTGAAGCGCCCAGATATCGGCATGAAGGGTATGGTGTACTGTAAAGTCAATGAAGACGGCACTTACAAGAGCTCAGTAGACAAGTTCTATACGCAAGAGCAGCAAGCTGCATGGGCGAAGGCTGCGGATGCGAAGCCAGGCGACTTAATTTTGATTTTGGCTGGTGAAGAGCGTTTGACACGCAAGGCAACTTCTGAATTACGTCTTCACATAGCAGAGGAAATGGGCCTAAGAAACCCAGAGGTCTTTGCACCGCTATGGGTAAAGGTCGCGTTATCGGTATTGATATCGAAATTCGGCCTCACAATCGTATCGCAATTGAATCGCATCGCTTAAGCCCCTTGATTTCCCTTATCGAGGGAAGTTCTACGGATGAAGATGTTGTACAAATCGTCAAAAATAAGATTGGGAAAGCAGAGACGGTGCTGGCGTTGCTCGATAGTAA
>MDSZ01153632.1_pt1 | contig 12306 bp, 9 predicted proteins | sample 811201 | NCBI WGS metagenome assembly MDSZ01 (sample SAMN05326647, study PRJNA326480) | marine metagenome | isolation source: seawater | place: Indian Ocean: North | collected 2010
CGCACGACCATATCGGGAGAGTGAGAGAGGGCGCCGTCGGGTATACGGCATGTACGAGGTACTTCCTGAGGCGCTAGCTTGACCCCGGGTTTCTCACTTATTACTAATCGAGATCGCCGGGGGCGGCGGACGTGATATTTCGAGTGGCGGGAGAAAGGGGTGTGTGCCGAACCGCGCCCTAGCGAAAAAACCGCCACCACAGGCCGCCGGCCACGAATAGCACCACGATGACTCCAGGCCCGTACTTGCGCAGTAGCGCGTGCAGGTTGAGCTGCCGTGCGCTCTTCGCATATTTCCCCGACGCATCGCGTAAATGCGTCGACTTGTTCATGACCGCTGCACGGCGGCGGCGGCGCGCGCGGCGAGCTCAGTTCGGCCCACCGGTGGCAGTGCGCGGTGCAGCGGTCGCGGGTCGTGGCTCGGCGCACATTCTATCCGCTCACCACGGCCCAGCACGTCGTGGATATTCTGCGTCATGATTTTCTGTACGTCGGCCAAGTCTTCGTTCATTTTGCTCAGATTGCGTTGCGTCCGCGTATCTGCGTACATCTTCTTCGTCTTTTGTATGAAGGTGTCTGCGAGGGCGAGCGAAGGCGCGATGCCGCATGGTGAGTGTGCACGTCCCTGCTGGTGGCCGGCGGCCATGACTGCTGGGAGGTATTTGATGCGCACCAAATTTGATGAAGGCGTACGGCCGAGACGCCGTCTCGATGCCCTCGCGGTACTTGCCCATGAACTCGGTCTGTAACTCCTCCAGATAGTTGAAGGCGAGTCTGTTCGCGGCGCGGTTTCCGGCGCGTAGGGCGGGAGTCGCAGCGGGGCAGAATTTTTGGGGCGCGCACGGCACCGCTTTGGGTAGCCCTTCTCCGCAAGGCAGAGGAAGCAAACGCCGTCGTGGTGAATATAACTGCGCGCAGCACCGCACCGCACGTCGGCGTTGGCGCGCGCGCACTCCGCGGGGCGCAGCGCACTGGAAGAAGGAGCCGCCGCTCTCTATGGATATCCTTGGTGGCGACGTGCTGTTGAGGCGTTTGACAATTTTCTTCGCCTGTGTTTTGTAGTCGTCCATCTGTCGGTGCTCCTTCTCGTCTTCCATGGATGCGGCCAGCGGCAGCCCGTCGGACACCCGAGCCACGAGCGTGAGCCGCATTGTTCTGCACGTTGCGGAGGGAGAGCCGGAGAGCCTGCGTGTGCTGGCAGCTCCTGAACCAGTGAGCACTACAAGATGTAGGAATTCGTACAGTAGGCTATCGACCCTGTCGGTGTGCGGTATCCCAGCTTTATTTGCACCGACAGATAAAGAAAGGACTAAGCGATTGACACCCCACCGAGCATTCTCTATGGGGCACACGCGAGGAGAGACCCACACACTACCAGGGGCGGGCAGGGCGGGAAAGTAATTTGTTGATGAGGCCGTCGTAGAAAGCGACGGCGAGTTCAGGAAGAAAGTTTTCATTTTTTGTTTTTTTCGTTGAGTGAAGTAAAGGAACCACCGGGCGGGCCGCCGGGAAACCCCCGGACGACCCGCGCGGAAAAATCCAGATATATAGGTATAGGAAGTAAATGGCGACCCCCAACGCCATGAGAGTAAGTGGCGAAGAATGCCTGAAGAGTAAAGGGCTACGGTCTCCCATCCATAGCAAAAGTGAGACTGGAACACTGCCCAGGGCCGACAGACTTCATTAGCGACTGCGTAGCCAAAGGGGAATTGCTACCATAGCACCTACTGAGCGATTGCTCCGCCTCCTGCCGGTGTACGTGCAGCACTGAAGAGGTAGGAATTGTACTACCGTAGCAGGTTGTGAATCCGTAGGCACCCTCGCGACTACCGTAGGAATTCCGAAGATATGCTTTCCTGGTTTCTTCATTACCTAGGTGTGGGACTCTCGAGCGTGGTGTAATCGTAGGCCACGGCCGCGAGCGTCTCTCGCATGGCATCGATGTCTGTCGTCTCCATGAACTCGGCGAAATGATGGAGGTGCGCGCGTCGGCGATAAAGGCGGTCGAAGCGGCAAAGGATTTCGCGCAGGACGGCGCCAAAACAGCAACTGTTCTGCAGCGCGAGCAACGCGTGAGGGTGGCCGACCGGCGCAGCGGCGCAAATGCTGACCTTGAACCCCTCGGGGTTCCAATCGGCCATCCTCAGCTGCGGCCGAACGCGAACGAGGTTGCGACGTGCGTCGGCGACGGAGATCCCACCTCGAAGAAAGCAGCCGCACGCAAGGCAGGTTGCCCGGCGCAAGTCGACGCGCACGAGCGCATTGCGCGCGCCGAATACTTCTGAGAAGACGGAGTCGAGCCTCTCGGGGCACTTTCCGTCGCGGAGTGAATACAGCGGCGCGAGCGACGGGACGAGGAAGTGAAGGCGCGGGAACGGCACCAGGTTCTGCGCAGTCTCGGAGAGATCCGCGTTGAGAGGCCCACCGAAGCGAGACGATGCTGTGACGTTCGCGAGCACATTGGCAACCGCATCATTCATCGCATCGAACGCGCACGGACGCCGCGTTTCCTGGATAGCGGTCGCCGTGTGCTCCGGCACGCCGCGGACGCGCCGCGCACGGTCGACCACTTGCGCAAGCGCGCCATTGTCCACGGAGAGCACCTGCGAGTGTGCGGATGGGGTGTCTGTCGGGGGTGGTCCAGATCCACCAGCTGGGAGCGGGTGCCGGGCGGCACCGCATCGGCGTGCTCAATGAGCTCCGCGGTTGCCAGGAGGGCGTTGTAAGGCGAGGTGACCACATCGTCCTCGTCGCTCGGGAAGACCGCAGTGACGAAGCGGTGGGGACCGGGCAGCTCGTCTTTTACCGCCCGCAGCAGGTACGTGCCGAGCCCCGAGCCGGTGCCGCCGCCGAGCGAATGGACCACCGAGAAGCACTGCAGCGAGTCGCAGCTTCCTGCGGCTCGGCGCACCGCCTCGACGAGGACGTCCCGGTGCACCGGCCCGTACACCTCATGCCCGTGCGCCCAGTTGTTCCCAGAGCCGGACACATTGGTGACGATCTGTCGGCGGTCGAAGAGGGTGCGCAGCGGGCCACGTAGTGCCGCAGCCACAACTCCCTCTTCCATGTCCACGAGGACTGCACGCGCGCGCAGCGCGCGCGCGTCCTGGCTGCTGGCACCACACCGCGCGTCCGCGTCTGTGAAGTACGCAGAAAGCGCCTGGTTGAACATGCCGACGCGATTGTGAAGGACGTGCTCACGAAGGATCAGATCCCAGAACCGACAGCCGACCTGATTCCCGCATTGGCCCACCTGAAGAGTCACTACCTCTCCTCCTCCCATGCCGTCCGCTCGGCGCGTAAGGCACTCACCTTGTTCGGTGCAGAGCAGCTATTCAAAACCACGGCGTGAAAGCGTCTTCTCTGGGTCGGCCTCCTTGCCGGGCACCTGCAGTTACCGAACCAGCGATTTTGATAGGTAGGGTAGGTGGCCTGCTCGCTGCGCGTTAGAGGCCTGGATAGGTAGGTAAGTGAACGGGAAGGCCGCACACTTGCCTATTTAAGGCATTTGCAGGTTGTGGAAGCCAGTCCCGATAGGTAGGTAGGTGCCTTGGGTCACCGTTGGGGGCTGACTGCAGACCCCCTATCCGGCAAGTGTCTGGAACCCTGCGGAGGTCGCGCTCCGCGACGCGAAGTGTGGGCTACAGTAGAGTGCCGAGAAAAAAATTTCCACGAAGGCACCGCGGTTCGGCGACCGCGTGCTCGGAGCGTGCTCGCCTCCTATGCTGCTCTTCTCGAGCTCCGCATCCCTCCTCGTGGGACGCGCGCCACCTCAGCGTGCTGCCGGAATTGCGCTGCGTGCGCCGCTGCCGGTCATGTCGGCGGGAGACGATGTCGCGCGGACATTTCCCGGCGACGAGTCGTACGTCTTGGAGAAGCTGCTGGATGACGACAAAGACGCTGCGCTGGACATCGACGTGCAGGGCGTGGTCGAGGAGATCGATCCGAAGGGCACCGACGACGAGACCGACGCCGGCTTCGACAGCGCCGTGATCATCATCGGCGCCGGCGCCTCGGGCATCGGCACCGCGATCTCGCTCACCGACGTCTTCGGCCTCGCTGCGTCTCGCATCATGATCCTCGAGCGCGGCGAGACGATCGGCAAGTCGTTCCGCTCGTGGCCGGAGGAGATGAAATTCATCTCGCCGTCGTTCAACCAGGCGGGCTGGACCAAGTCCTTCGACCTCAACTCGGTCGCGTACGGCTCGTCGCCGTCGTACACGCTGCACGCGCAGCACCCGAGCGGCCACCAGTACGCCGACTACCTCGACGACCTGGCGAGCATGGCGGGCGTGCGCGACCAGGTGCAGCTGCGCACCGAGGTGCTCAAGGTCGAGCCCGATCCGGACTACCCCGGCGGCGTCTTCAACGTGCAGGTGCGCGCCGGCCAAGAGGACGGCACCAAAGTGACGACGACGTACAAGACCAAGTACGTCGTGTGGGCGGCGGGCGAGTTCCAGTACCCGCGCGAGGGCACCGACTGCGTGGGTGGCGCGGAGCTCTGCGTCCACAACTCGCGCGTCAAATCGTGGGCCGAGCTGCCGGGCGACGAGCGCGTCGTCATCGGCGGGTATGAGAGTGGCGTCGACGCCGCTTACAATCTGGCGAAAGCGGGCAAGGCGGCGACGGTGCTCGCGTCGACCGCCACGTGGAATGTGATGATCCCGGACCCGTCGATGGAGCTCGCGCCGTACACGGCGGAGCGGCTGCGCGAGGTGACCACCGGCGGCTTCTCCCCCAAGCCAAAGCTGATGGCGCCGCTGCGCGTCCGGAGGGTGGAGGAGGCGAAGGGCGGCGGGTACAACGTCGTCGCCGAGTGGAAAGCGCCGGAGAAGGAGAAGGTCCTCGTGACGGGCCTCAAGCGCGTCACGCCGCCGAGCGAGACCGGCGACGAAGGGAACGAGCTCGTGGTGCACACCGCGCAGCCGCCCATCCTGGCCACCGGGTTTGAGGGAAGCGTCGCGGCCGCCGCGCGCGATCTCTTCCACCTCGCAGACGACGCCGACGTGGCGAGCGGCTGCTGCGCGGGCGCACCGAAGCTGACGCGTGAGGACGAGTCGACCAAGGTGCCCGGCGTCTTCCTCGTCGGCCCGGCGGTCACCCACGGCAAGCTCTCGTTCTGCTTCGTGTACAAGTTCCGCCAGCGCTTCGGCATCGTCGCCGACGCAATCTGCCGCGGCCTCGGCCGCGACACGACGGCGGCGCGCGAGGAGGCGCGCAAGATGAACATGTTCCTCGAATTGGATGAGGCGATGGCGTGCTGCACGGGCACGTGCGACGACTCGTGCTGATGCGGGCGTAGAGGGTCGGGCGGCGCGACGTATAATTTGTTTTTGTAGAACACGGCCCGTGACGGGCTCTACACAAGGCGCTGCATCGCTCCTCCTCCACTCATGGCGATCGCGGCGATCGCGGCGGCGGCCGGCGCGTCGGCGAATACTGCGGAGGCTTGAAGCCCTTGCTGTATTCGTAGCCGGGGCTCCGCGGCGAGAGCGGGCTGCCGCCCGACCCGTCGGCCGGCTGCTTCACCTCAATCGGAAAGGGCGATCCCTCGATGTGCACTCCTCCGAGACGCACCTCGACGCCGTACCGCCCGGAGATCGCCGCCGTATACTCGACGGCGTAGTTGCCGTCGCCGAGGTCGTTCACGCTCTCGACGGTGCCGTAGTGGCCGTGGCCGCGCGGCGCCACCGAGACGTGAAAGTCGTCGCCGCCCTTCTTGATCTCGTGGCCGAAGGCGTCTCGCGCGACGATCGTGAACGTGGTCGGCCGATTCCACGCCGCGGTGCGCACGCCGGCGCCGCACGCCGTGCACCGCGACGCGTGCGCGGCGCCGGCGCCCACCTTGAACGAAAAGGGCGAGCCGACGATGTGGTTGCCATCCAGAGTGATCTCCAACACGTGCGCGCCGAGCGTCGCCGCTTCCGTCGCGAAGCTCACCGTGTAGAGCCCTCCGCCCTCGTCGGTGACGGTAACCTCGGCGCAGCATGAGCAGTACGCTTGCAAAGCGAGCTTCAAGTCTTTGCCTCGCCGCTCCGCAGGCACCAGATTCCCGAAGCGGTCGCGGGTCGCGACACGGATCGCGAGGCGGACGTTGGCGGGGATGTAGAGGCCCTCGAGCTGGGAGCCTTCCACGAGCGCGGTCGACTGCGCGTGCGCCGTCGCCGCCGCGAAGTCAAACGCGAAGCGCCCATTCGAGACCACGTCGCCGTCGACGGCGACGCGAACCCCGTAGCGGCCGGCACGCTCGGCGCCGATACGTATCTCCATCTCGCCTCCGCCGAGCTCCGTGAGCTCGACGACGCCCGACGCGAGATCGTAATCCTCGTACTTTGCCAGTTGGTCCTCCGCGCGCGCGCCCGGCGGCAGCAGCCGCGCCGTCGCCTCCACCCGAGATCCGAGGATGTGGCGGCACGTGTTGCCCGCCGCGTCCCGGAGCAGCAGCTTGCCGGCGCTCGGCGTGCCGACGACGCCACCGCCGCGCGGCGGCAAGCCTTCGATGACGCTGCACTCGGCGCACGGCACGCCGGGCCGCACATCGACGAGGAGGGGCGACGGGCCGAGGGACTCGCCGTCGAGAGTGATGTGCACGCGCCGCGGCGCCGCCGCCGACGCGCACGCCGCGTCGCACTCGAATGCCACCTCCCACGCCTCCGCCCCGCCGCCATCGCCTCCACCGCCTCCGACTTCGTCGGCGCGCGCGACGAGACGGGTCGAGATCCTCGGCCGTTGCCGCGCCGCCTCCACCGCATCGCCCCGCACCTCCGCCGCCGCCTCCTCGGCGGTGGGTTCCACCGCCACCTCGAGCGCGGCGTCGCCCGCCGGGCAGCGGTTTCCCGTCGCGTCGCGGGGAACCACCCAGAAGACACAGCGCCGAGCTGCCTGCGCCGACAGCGGCCCCTCGCCGCCGGCGGCGCCCGGCGAGATTGGCGGCGGCTTCAGGCCACCCTGCACCTCCCATGCGACCGCACGCGGGCTCGCCGGCGACGGCGGCACGGAGAACTTTGGGCGGCGGTGCGCCCGCGGAGAGAAGATTTCCTGAGCGCCCCAGAGAATCGTGCTTGCCGCGGCATCGGCGGCGCCGGGGCGCACGCGCACGTGACGCGGCGATCCGACGGCGTGGCCGCCGCCCGGCGCGCGCACCTCGAGCAGGTGGGGTCCCGGCGCCTGAGCCACGAGGCGGCAGTCGACGATGACGTTTCCTTCGGCCGCCTGACCGACGACGCGCACCCGCCCGTGCTCGACCACCGCTGGCTTCTTGGGCGGCGGCGGCTCGAGATTCTTTGTGAGCGGCCGCGCCTCCGCCGGCGGCGTCGGGCGGAGGCGGACGGTCCACCCGCTCGCTGATGACGCAGCAGACTCCGCCGAGCAAGCATTGCCAAAAGCGTCTCGGGCGATGAGGCGGAGTGTGCACTCGCGCCCCGCGAACGGCGCCCACACGTCGCCGCGGTAGCTCGGCAGCGCGCGCGGGTCGAACAGGTCGGGCGAGCCGCCGACGACCGGAGCGTACTCGAAGGTGCATCGCGCGTCGCACGGCGCCGCCGGATGAACGTGGACACAAAGCGGCGTGCTCACCGCGGCGCCGCCCACAGCGAGCTCTGCCTGATACGAGCCTGCGACGGTCACCGAATACCCGAGGGCGTAGCGGCCGTTGCCGAGATCACGCACGCTGAGGTCGATCGCACCGGCGGCGGCGGCGTCGGCGCGCGCGGCGGCGCCGGGCGACGCGGCGGGATGTGCGACGTCGGGTGCGCCAAACGCAACGAGCCGCGCGTGAACGGCGGGCCGCTTGGCGACGGCTCCGCTTTTGGCGACGTTGCCGTAGCGGTCGTGCAATAGCAGGGTGAGCGTGGCGCGCTCTCCCGCCACCGCGTGCGCCTCCACCTTCGAGCCGTCGGGAGCGACGAGGACCGCCGCCGGCGCGAACGGCGCGGCGGATCGTACCGAGATCGGGTAGGGCGAGCCGCGGACGTGGCGGCCGTCGAGGAGCACGGAGAGCAGCGCGTGACCGCCCTCGAGGACGGCCTGCAGCCGCAGCGGCACCGCGCAGTCGTGACCGTCTTCGAGCCGCACGTCGCCGAGCGTCAGGAGCTTCTCCTCGACGGTCACGTGCGGGCGGAGGAGGGTGACCTCGACGCGCGAGCCCACGGTGCGAGGGTCGAGCTGCCGCACCTCGCGGACGTAAAAGAGGTCCTCGGGCCGCGCCGCGCTGATTTTGAGCGTGAGCAGCGCCGGCTCGCCCGCGAGCAGCGCGCGCGCGTTGTGGGTGAAGACGACCTCGGCGCGCCGCGCGCGGCCGAGGAACTGCACGCCGTCGGCCGGGCTGTGCGTGAAGGCGGAAGTGCCGCGCCCGCCGGCCGCCTCGAGCATCTGGCGCGCCGCGCGCGGGCGCACCGGCGCTGAGAAGGGCGCGGATTTGGGCCGCGTCTTGGCCGCCGGCGTGCGCGGAGAGTCGGGTGCCGCATGCTTTGGTGGGCCCGCAACAGTACGACCGCGGATCCGCTCGGCACGGTCCGCGCTCATCACCCGTATCTGCTCCGCGCGGTCCGCAGTCACCCACTTTCTTGGCGATGCGTAGCCGAGTGCATCGGTGTGGGTTACCGCAGACGTCGTCCGCATGGCTCTGGCGGAAGCAACGTTACGCCTTGCCAAGCTCGTCCGCTGGCGGAGCCGGTCGAGCCGAGCGCCACACTCACTTTCCAGCTTCACCTCACACTCTTCACGCAGCCATATCGGAGGAGAACCCCACGGTCTTCAAACCCGCGAGTTCCACCGCCGGCGCCTCCGCGGGCGCCTCCGCGGGCGCCGCCGCGGCCGCCTCCGCCTCCGCCGCGTCGACGGCCTTCGAGAAGCGCGCCGCGCTTTCTTTGAGCGCCGCGGCGGCGGAGGCGCGGTCGAGCCGCGCCGACGGCGCCCGCACGCGGTACTGGTTCTCGATGGAGTGACGACGCATGGCCTTGCGCTCCTCGTCGTAACTCGCGCGCTCCTCCGCCGATGTGCGAAACTTGACCGCCTTCTGCGCCTTCGAGAACCGCAGCGACATCCCGTCCACCACTCGCCCGAACGAGCCGCGCTCCGACGACCGAGCCGACGATCGCGTCGCCGACGATCGCCGCGCCGTGGAGCTCCGCCCGCCGGCCGTCGCCGCCGGCGGAGCGGCAGAGGGGCGAGGGCCCGTGCCCGGAAGCGCGCTGGGGGCTGGGATATTCGGGCCTGTGTTCCAGAAGCTCGCGCGCCGGTGGGAGAAGCTCCCGCGATCTTCTTCGAAGGAGAGCAATGCGGCGCACGCGCGAGTGCAGCAGCAGCCGTAGACGCCGACGAGACAGACGAAGCAGCCGAGCACGCCGCCGACGGCGACGAGCAGCACCTGCACCCAGAAGGGAAGCCAGCCGTCGAGGGCGGCCGCCGCGTCGGAGCCGGGGAGCGTCGCGTTGCTCGTCGCGTTGCTCGTCGCGTTCGGCGACACGTCGACCACGGGTGCCTCCTCGCCCCCCGCGCCCTCCGCCGCGATGCACGGTGCGGGGCGCGCGGTGACGAGGCTGTGCGCCTGCGCCACCCAACCGAAGGCCTCCGCGCTCACCCGTTGGGAAGCCCAGTAGCCGCTCGAGTGGCCGAGGCGCTGCGTCAGCTCGAGCGCTTCCTCGAAGAGTGCGTCGACCCCGTCGCAGCGGCCGAGTGTGCCGCACACGAGCTCCTCGAATTCGTCCATCTCGAGGAAGCCGCTGTGGTCAACGTCGGCGCCTTCCGCGAGCGCTGTCGCGTACGGGCGCCGCTCCTCCGCCTCCAGCGCGCACGGCATCGGCGACGGCGGCAGCGGGGCCGGCGGCGGCGGCGGCATCGGCGGCGGCGGCGGAGGCGGCGGCGGCTCCGGCGGCGCGGGCGGCGGCGAGAGGCAGACGCACGTCGGCGGCGCGCCCGCGGGCGGCTCGCAGACCTGCGGCAGCTCGAGCTCCTCGAGGCAGTACGAAGAAATCCGGGTGTAGTCGGAGAGGCCGCCGGGCCACGGCGTCTCGGCGCCGTTGCAGCAGCCCTCGGTGAGGAAGTCGCCCCACATGCATGAGATGCGGCGGGTGCGGTCCTCGAGGTCGACGCAGCCGTCGCAGTTATAGTCGCCCAGGACGCCCGCCGAGCAGTCGGGCGGCGGAGGCGCGGGCGGCGTCAGCGCCATCGCCGCGAGCCACAACATCGCGAGGCCAAACTCAACGAACTTTGGGAGAAGAGAGGTGTGAATTTGAGGTTACTTATGTCATTGCGACTAAGGACGGCAGCTGCATGCATGCACCAGAGCGTCCTCATGGTACACGAGGCGCCAACAACCGCCGCGCGTCGGCATGCACGCGGCGCATTCGGCCATCCGCCAGGCCGGCGTGAACCACACGGAGCTCCGTATCCTCGCCGATCGCATCCGCAGCTCGGCGGCCCTGCTTGCCGACGAGTCGCCATCTGCGCTGTGCAACGACCGCGCTCCAGCTGGATTTCGCTCTAGCGCATCGCATCTGCGCCCGTTTTTGTCGGTCCCAAGCCTGTACACCAACGGGACAGAATCGTATACGCGGTGGGCGCTCGCGCAGGTGCCGGCCTTGTGGGCAAACCGGAACGATCCGAGCTACAACGCGACGCGCGACGTGGAGAGCGCGGCGCTGCTCTGCGAGGCGTTTGCGCGGCGCATGAAGGAGGCGACGGCGGGCGTCGCCAAGCCGGCCGCACCGTGGCTCGCCAGCTGGAGGCTCGATCGCGGTCGCCGCTTCCCGCGCTGTGCCGTCGTCGGCGGCTCTGGCGGCCTCCTCGGCGGCGGCGCCGGCCGACGGATCGACGCTCACGACGCGGTCTTTCGGACGAACGACGCGCCGACGCAAGACAAGTACGCGGCCGACGTGGGGACGCGCACCCACTTCCGCGTGGGCTCGCACTTCAACTGGAGGGCGCACCTCGCGCAGCAGGTCGCGCGCAACGCCACCGGCGGGCCGACGACGTCCGTACTCTACTGCTTCAACCCATACGTTGGGCAGTGCGAGACGGAAGCGATGACTCTGGGCCTGCGACCCAACCCGAAGCGCGGCCACCGGCATACATGCTCAACCCGGCGCTCATCTCGGCGCTCAACACGATGGAAAAGCTCTTCTCCCGCCGGCCGCGCAGCCCGCGCCGCATGCTGACCGGCAACGCGGCGGTGGCGATGGCGCTGGCGATGTGCGAGCGCGTCGACCTCTTCGGCTTCGGCAACGACAGCGACGCGACCGAGGCGACGGGCGCGCTCTGCGCGAAATACTATTCGTGCAGCACGCCGCAATCGGCCTATTTCCGGCCGAACGCCAAGTACCACGACAAGGGCGCCAACTGGGAGGTGCTCAACTGGCTCGCGAACCACGGCTACGTGCGGTACCACTCGCCGCGCGGCGGCGTGCCCGAGGCGATCTTCGCCGTCGTCAACGCGAGCGACAACCCGAGGCGGTGGGCGCCCGACAAGCGCGGCGGCCACGAGGTCGACGTGTTGGTCAGGGATATTTGGTGAGAGTAGGTAGGCGCATGATAAAGCTTTACTAACTAAGGGCTGATATTACGCTGAACGCGGGCTAACTAACGGTGTCCCGCCACCCTCGCCGCCGCCAGCCGAGCCTCCACCTCCGCCTCCACATCCCCCTTCTCCACCGCCGCGGCGACCGCCGCCGCCGCCGTCGCCGCCGCCACCGCGCGCGCGGGCGACGGCGCTGTGGACGTCATGATGGGCGGCAGCGCCGCCACCAAGATCACCGTCTCCTTTGATCCTCTCCTCGACGACGGGCGTCGGCCCAGCGGCGGCGGCGCTCTGCGGAGGTGGCGGATCTCTCCGGGCGCCGCCGCCGGCGCCGCCGCCGAGTCATACCGCCGAATTGCCGCTTCCGCCTCCGCCGCGGCCGCCTCCGCCGCGGCCGCCTCCGCCGCCGCCACCGCCGCCGTTCCGCCGGGCTGCGAGCGGTAAGGCTTCTCTCCCGGGCGTCGGGCGGGCGGCGGAGCGGCGATGGCTTCGGCGAAGCTCTCCCGGGCGGCGCGCGGCGCCGACGGCAGCGGCGGCGGCGGCGGCGCGCCCGTGGCGGCGGCGTTGACGGCGGCGTCGACGTACGCTTCGAGTTCACCCTTGAGCTCGCCCTTCAGCTGGCTCTTGAGCACCTCGAGCGACTCCTCCGCCGCCGCCAGCTTCGTAGCCATCTCGAGCTTCTCGCGCGTCGCCGTCGCCACCGCCTCGACCGCCTCCTCGACCCTCGAGCGCAGCTCAGCCTCCAGTGCTGCCGCCGCCTCGGCCGCCACCTCAGCCTCCGACGCCGCCGCC
>MDSZ01160393.1_pt1 | contig 12305 bp, 17 predicted proteins | sample 811201 | NCBI WGS metagenome assembly MDSZ01 (sample SAMN05326647, study PRJNA326480) | marine metagenome | isolation source: seawater | place: Indian Ocean: North | collected 2010
CTGAGGGTTATGAATATATACCTTCAATTTGTAATCCTGGTTGTGAAAAGAATGTAGGCGATGATGGGATTATAAGATGAAGCAATCTTTAGAACCATCAATGAAAGTTCAAATGGAACTTGATCAGCATGAAAAGGAGTGTGCCATTAGATACGAAATGGTTAATGACAAACTTGAGCAATTAGATAAAAGGCTTTGGCGATTAGAAGCTATGCTCATGGTATCTACATTATCTATAATCGCATTAGTAATATCACTTGTTATAAAATAAGGAAAATCAATGATAGAGGTACTAGCTCTAGCTAGTGCAGTATCTACCGTTTCAAGCAGCATATCTGCAGGTATTCAAGCAGGTAGAGACGTATCTAGCCTAATGCCAAAAATTGGCAAATTAGGAGAGTTAGATGGTCAAATTCAATTAGCTGAAGCTGGTAAACATAAAGGTATCTTCGGAAAACTTATGTCTACTGAGCAAGAGGCATTGGCTATATCACAAGCAAAGCAAAAACATAAAGAAGCAATGGACACTTTACGTGAATGCATGATGCTTTTTGGCCCTCCTGGAGCTTGGGAAGGATTTTGTAAAGAACTTGCTTTAGCAAGAGCCAGGAAAAAGAAGCGATTAGAACAAGAAGCAGAAATGAGAAGAAAGAGAGAATTATGGATAGCTATAGTATTGGGGTCGGTTTTGTTCATAGGTGGATCTTATTTCGGAATTATGGGATTTGTAAATTATGTTGGATAAACTAAAAGATCAATTAATTATACACGAAGGGTTAAGATTATTTCCTTACGAATGTACATCAGGCAAAACCACAATTGGAATTGGAAGGAATCTCGAGGATATTGGTATCACGGAAGAAGAAGCACATATTCTATTAGAAACAGATATAAAGAGAGTTCAAAGACAATTAGACAAAATGATGCCATCATGGAGAATGATGAACGAACCGCGTCAAGCAGCTTTAATCAATTTTGTATTCAATGTTGGAATAGGAACAGCCGAAAAATTCAAAAACGCAATGGAAGCGCTAAAACAATCAGATTACGACACAGCAGCACGAGAATTTCTTGATAGTCGTTGGGCTAAACAAGTTGGAAAAAGAGCTGAACAAGTAACAGAACAAATTAGAACGGGAGAGTGGCAATGATAGGTGCAATAGTAAGTGGCGTATCAAGTGTAGCAACTAGTTTTATAGATGCACGTAAAGAAAAAGCATCTCAAAAGGCGAGAATTCAACAAGCTAAAGTTGATGCAGAAATTGCAAAAATTAATAATTCAATGAATGCTGAAAGAGATTACGACTTAGAAGCATTAAGACAAACACAATATTCATATAAAGATGAACTAGCGTTAATAATTATATTAGCTCCATTTGTTGGTTCATTTTTACCCTGGACTCAAGAATATGTTGCTAAAGGTTGGCAACATCTATCTGATTTTGCTCCCGATTGGTATACTTATGCATTTTTAGGTGCAATAGGTGCTAGCATGGGAATACGGTGGGCAGTATCAGGATTTTTTGGCAAAAAGTAAAAAGAGGATTATATGCACAAAGGAAAAAAAGGTAAGAAAAAGTACGGTAAGTAGTGCTTTGGTTATTAATAGTTATTCTAGCAGGTGTCGATATTCAAGAAGAAATTTACTTCAATGATTTGGACACTTGTTTAGAATATTCTGATAAAGTTACATCACAAAATTTTCACCAAAGAACGGCAGGTGATCGTATCTACATTAAGGCGTACTGCATACCAAAACAAAAAGATTAATTTCAGACGCAATTTTTAACACTCACTGGTCCAAACACGGACCGGTGTTTTTTCAATTTAAAAAGGAGAGAATATGAAACTCATTGAACTTATTGATAAAGCAAAAGATCCTTTATGGAAAGGAAACGCAGGTTACAAAATTGTAACTTCTCATTTAAATAAAATATGTGATATATTAGATAATCCTAATATTGTTAAAATAAATACTGATATGATCGACATGTTAATATGCGCTCTTGAAGAGAAGTCTATTAGTGGGTCAACAATTAATAGGTATTTATCTTCGTTGCATACTTTATTAAAATATGCTGTTAACAGAGATCTTATTGAAAAGATGCCTGTATTTTCTTGGAAACGAGAAAGAGAGCATAGAATTAGATGGGTTAAAGAAGACGAAGAAAAACAACTTCTTAAAGCATTAAATACACTAGGAAATCAAGAGGCAGTTGCAGCAGTGCAAATACTTCTTGATACTGGTTTAAGACGTGGTGAATTACTCAATCTCAAAGAAGATAATATTGATGGTGATTGGGTTAGAATTTGGCAGTCAAAAACTGGTAGACAACGTTCTGTTCCTCTTACACCAAGAGCTAAAGAGCTTTTAGTAAAGCATGTTCCATTTAAAATCCACCCTTGGGATTTATGGAATTACTTTAGAAGAGCTAGAGATATGATGGGTTTAACTCATGATAAACAGTTTGTCTTACACACTTTAAGACACACTACAGCCACTAGGTTGCTAAGAAAAACACAGAATATTGCTATGGTACAAAAGTTATTAGGTCATAGCAAAATAGAAACTACGTTAAGATATGCACATATAGATGATCAAGATCTAATGGAAGCTGTTAACTCTTAACATTAATGGTATTACGTATGGCTCGGTTCAACTAGATGCTCTATCCAGTTGAGCTACGGAGCCGCATAAATACGTAATACCACAAAAAATTTATAGAAGATATTTAATTTTTGCAAATGTCAAGCCTTCAATAAATCGCATTATTAACAATGCGTACAAGGGAGGTACTACATGCTTAAATTTTATAATATCACATTAAGACAACCGACTCATGCTGGTCAGAAAAGATATATAAACCGACATAAGCGTTTTTTCTCGGTTGACCAACTTTTAAAAAATGGAGGGATAATGGAGTTAGCAGAAGAAGCTATATTAGCTTCAGGTCGAAAACGTTTTAACGATCAAGAAACACAATTAAAAAAAGCTGGTATCTTAGGAACAATAGATACTCAACTTACAAAAGGTTCACTCCCATTAGTACAAGATAGAATTATAAATGCATTGAAAGAACAGGAATTAATAACAAGAAGACCATTTTGGTATTATTGTTTAAAAAATATTCCTGTAGAAACTACTGCTTTTATTGGTTTGAATTATGCCTTTATAGGTGTAGGTCAACATATTAATGTTACAAATATATGTGTTAACATTGGAAGAGCTATTTCTGTAGAATTATGGGCTCAAGATTTTAAGAAATCTGATCCAACTTTATTTAACAGATTATTTAAAATGGCTATAAAAAATCACAACTCAAGAAGACATAGATTGAAAGCTATTTCAGCAGTGTCTCAAAGAGAAGGACATGGTTTAGATCGATGGCCAAGTGAGAAATATTTATCTGTAGGACAAGCTGTTTTAAATGCAGTTATAGCAGGTTCAGAATTATTTGAAGTGTATAATAAACCTAATCGGAAACATACTTCAAAAATGCTTGGTATGACAAAAATGGGTAACCAACTAATTAGTGAATTAGAAGGTTCTATAAAATGGATGTCGCCAGTATTTAAACCGATGTTAAAAGAACCAGTACCTTGGAAATCATTTAATACAGGTTGTTATCACAATAAAAAGTTAGCTAGCTTAGTTCCGTTAATCAAACATTGTTCAGGTTTACAAAAAGATCTTATTAGTAATGCAGATATGTCTAAAGTTTATAAGGCATTAAATGCAATACAAAAGACACCTTTTAAAATTAATCCTGTTGTATATGAACAAGTATCTAAGGCTTACCAAAGAGGAGATTTAATACCTAAATTTCCACGGAAAAAGAAATTAAAAATTCCAGGTAAAGTCAACAATTGGGAAGATTTAGACAATAAAGAACGTAAGAGAGTTAAGAAAAATAAAGAGAAAGTAATACTTAGAAACCGCACTATAGAAGCCGACGTAGTTAATATGACTACAGATCTAAATATTGCTGAAGATTTATTACAGTATGATAAATTTTATTTACCTCATAGTTTAGACTTTCGAGGAAGAGTTTACCCAGTTCCTACTTTTAATCATCAACGAGCAGATTATATTCGTGCAATGTTTATGTTTGCTAAAGGTATGAGAATTGGAAAAGCAGGTATTTATTGGCTTGCTATACACTTAGCTAATTGTGGTGATTTTAATAAAATAAGTAAAAGATCGTTAGAAGAAAGAGTTAAGTGGGTAGAAGACAATCAAAGAATTATTTATTGTATTGGTGTAAAGCCAGGTTTAACAAAACATTTATGGCAAGATGCCGATAAGCCATTTAGTTTCTTAGCTGCTTGTGCTGAGTTTGCAGGAGTTATGGAAGAAGGTGAAGATTTTGTAAGTCATTTACCTGTATCGTTAGATGGTACTAATAGTGGTGTTCAACATTATTGTGCTGCACTAAGAGATAAAGAAGGAGGAGCTAGTGTTAATCTTACACATACTAAAGATCCTCAAGATGTCTATCAGTTAGTTGCAGATAATGTTATTAATAATATCAATAATGATAATACTGAATTAAGTAAAGCATGGCTAGACTATGGAGTTAATAGGAAAACTGTAAAACGTAATGTTATGACATTTCCTTATTCTTCAGAAAAGTATGGTTTTCGCCAACAACTTATAGAAGATTTAATGAGACCTTTAGAAGATAAAGTTTTAGATGGTCTTATAAAAGTACACCCTTTTGGTGTCGATAATGGAAGATCTGCTGCAACATATATGGCAGACAAAACTTGGACAGCAGTTAACCAAGTAATTAAAAAAGCTGCTGAAGGTATGAAGTTTTTACAAAATTGTGCAACTGAAGCTAACAGACGCAATTTACCACTACAATGGACATCACCTATAGGTTTACCTGTAGTGAGTATGTATCAGACGTGGTTAGTTAGTAGAGTTAGGATATTTTTGTATGATAAAACAATTATGCCTGCACAAGCTACTAAGAATAGCAAAATAAATAATAGAGATGAAGTTTATAACTGTATTATGTGTAACATAAGGAGTGCACCAACAGGCGTTATTAATAAAATTAAACAACGCAATGGAGCTGCACCAAACTTTATACACTCTTTAGATGCTTCGCATTTAATGTTTACAGTTTTAAGAGCCATTGAACAGGGCATTGAAGATTTTTGTCTTATTCATGATTCATTTGGGACTCATGCTGCTAACACACAAAGATGGTTTAACATTATACGTGATACTTTTATCGAAATGTATGATGAACATGATGTCTTTAATGATATGGGAATTAAATACAATATTAGTGCTCCTGATAAAGGCGAACTCGATTTAAATGAAGTTAAAATAAGTCAATACGCATTTACATAGGGAGAAAAGATGACTGAATGCAATTCAAATAATATCGTTGATATGACTGATGAAGAAATTAGTAAAGCTATTAACAACTGCGTCGAACATTTAAACAAATTGACTGAAGAAGAAAGTCAAAGAAAAAATAAAAAAGTAGACGCTGCTCGTAAGCAATATGAAGTTGCTATTGAAAATTACAAGAAGGTCGCAGGTGAAACTGGTGTACCAATAATACATAGAACGTTCTTTGATTTTTAATGAGCTTAGATGATCAGCGTGATCATTTAATAGCTAAAGCCATTTCAATGATTAATGAAGATATTGCTCTGCCTATAGATTTATTGGCGGAGCTAGATGAGTTAGGTGTCAACATAAACTGGCTGTTTTTAGAAGCAGCTAGCATGACACCAAGTATTTATAATATAGAATAACTAGGAGAGATTTATGGCAAAAGCCAAATTTGTCTCACCAAAAGGAACAGCTAACTGGCCTTGGTTCAATAAACCTGATACTAGGTTTGATGCCGAAGGCAAGTATAAAACAGATTTGCTCGTTCCTAAAGGTGAAGCCAGTGATTTAATGTCAAAAGCTAAATCACTATTTATAGAAGAGTTCGGTGAATCTGAACTTAAAAAAGCTAAATATCCATTCAATATTGAAGGTGATGTAGTAACTCTTAAAGCAAAGAGTAAACAGAAGCCTGTCATTTATGATGCTAAAGGCAAAAAGATAAATGATGAAGTCAATGTTGGAAATGGATCTACTATCAAAGTTTCTGGAATGTTAGGAACTTATGATGCAGGAGGTTCAAAAGGTGTTACAGCATATCTCAATGCAGTACAACTTATCGACCTTGTTGAATTTGGCGGAGCTGAATTTGAAGAAGAAGACGGCTACGTACACGTATCTAAGGAAGAAGAATTCAATGAGGAATCCACAGAAGACTTTTAAGCATATTAAATTTGCTAATGGTTTTCGCAGTGGTCTAGAATGTAATGTTGCAGATCAATTAAATGACAATAAAATTCAGTATAAATATGAAACTGAAAGAATACCTTATTTAATTAATTCAACTTACCTACCAGATTTTATACTTCCAAATGGAATAATAATAGAATGTAAAGGGCGATTTACTTCTGAAGACAGACGTAAGATGCGTTTAGTTAAAGAACAACACCCTGAAAAAGATATTAGAATTGTGTTTTCAAGAAGTTCAGCGAAAATCAATAAAGGAAGTAAGACAAGCTATGGAGATTGGTGCACTAGGTACGGATTTCCATTTGCAGATAAGTTAATACCAGCTGCATGGCTGGGTATTTAGGGAGAGCAAGGGAGGCTTCGGTCTCCCTTCATTTTTTATGGAATGTATTAATGAATTATGGCAAGGCAGTTTAGCTGCACTTGCTAACAGTTATGATTATATTTCAAAGCCAAGAGGCCGAGAAATAAGAGAAAAATTAGGTATACAATATAAATATGATATTACTGCTCCAGTTATAACTCTTGCAGCACGCAACATGAATTATGGATTTATGTTTGCTGAAGCAGCATGGATTTTAAGTGGCAGAAATGACTTAGAATATATAACTAAGTTTATGAAATCATATAGTAATTATAGTGATGATGGTATTACGCTGAATGGCGCTTATGGTCCAAAAGTAGTGGATCAGTTGTCATGGTGTAGAGAACAAATCGAGAACGATAATGATACTAGACAAGCCTTTTTAAATATATGGCGAGAGCGACCAGCTAAATCAAAAGATATACCTTGTACAACTTCAATACAATTTTTATTGAGAGATCACGTACTACATACAATTGTAAATATGAGGTCACAAGATGTTGTTTTAGGATTTTCTTATGATGTCTTTGTATTTAGTATGATAGCTCAAGCTATGCGTTTAATGCTGCTAGAAACTCAAACTAAAGATGTTGCTTTAGGTACTTGCACAGTAAACGTAGGTAGCTATCACATGTATGAACAAGATTACGATAAGTATCTTAGATTAAGTGATGCAGTAAGTGGTTATACACCTGTAGCATACAATAATCTATTTGGTTTACCAGATTCTGAATCGCTTGGTTATCCGCCAAAATCAATAAGTCAATTGATTAATAAATTAGAATATTTAGCAGATAAGTATAAGAGATGATTATATTAGAAGGTGCCGATGGTACAGGCAAATCTACACTTGCTCATTATATTAGCAGTACATATAAATACCAAATATTTCACTGTTCCTATAGTAAAGATTGGAACATTGAGATGTATCATAGGTTGATATTACACACTGCTGGTAAACTTGAAGAACAAGCAAATGTACCAGTAATTATAGATCGTTGGGCATTATCAGAATTAGTCTATGGAAGACAATTTAGAGATGGTGCTTCATATAATGTTGAAAAGATTATTCAAGAAGCAATTGATGCATATAATCCTAAATTTGTTATATGCACAAATGACAATGTACAACGAAATTTTGAAAAATTAGCAAATGAACGAGAGGAGATGTATCACAATGCATCTTCAATTCAAGAAGAATATTTGCTTCAAATAGCAACAGGACAATACGGCAAAAAATATTATAAATATGACTATGATAAAGATAGAATGTTTGAATTTTGTCAACAGGTCCTGAATTTACAGGAGAAAGCAAAATGACAATGTGGATTCCAGTTATTGTCGTAGCTTGGAACTTAGGTGGAAATGGTGTTTGGGTAAATTTCCCAATGGTTAACTTTCCATTTAGTAGCCAAGAAAAATGTGAGCAGTATACAATGCACGCAAGAATGAAAATACAGCAAGACCCACAATATTTAGATGGGTATAGCTTATGCGTTAAAATTCCTAAAAGAACAATAGGAGAAAATACATGAGTAATATTGTAGCTGACTCATACGCTTTACAAGCGAAATATGGTTTTAATCATGAACCACTCGATAGTGATAAACTAGCTTTTAGGCTAGATCAAATTGAGGAAGAACAAACTGAATTAGTAACAGCATTCGCCAAAGGTGATGCAGAAGGAGTTGTAGATGCCTTGGTTGATATTGTGGTGTTCAGTCTCGGAACCTTGGCTATCGCGGGAGTCGACGTCCAAAAAGCATGGGACGAAGTTCATGCTGCTAACATGGCTAAAAAGCGCGGTGTTAAAGAAGGACGCGAACAAAGCGGTGGATGGGATTTAATTAAACCAAAAGATTGGAGAGGACCGAAGCATGAAGGCAACACAGGATTCATCAGCGACATTTTTGCATCACGCACCATGTCCTAAATGTGATTCCTCCGATGCTTTATCGGTATACTCCGATGGACACACTTACTGTTTTTCATGTGAAACTTATGGAGCTGCAGATGGTGAACCCAATAGCGAAAATAATCCGTTTACCTCAGTACAAACAGAGGATAGTTCGGAACAAGAAAAAATATACGAGAAAGCTGAAGTACAGGCCCTCAAAACGAGGCGCATCTCACAAGACACATGTCGAAGATATGGATATAAAGTGGGTAATAATCTTCAGCTTGCTCCTTATTATCGCAATGGTTCTTTAGTTGCTCTTAAAACTAGAGATAAACATAAGAAGTTTCGCATCGTAGGAGATGGCTCAAACTTACCATTATTTGGACAACAATTACAAAATGGTGGTAAGCGAGTATTTATAACAGAAGGTGAAATAGATGCACTATCTCTTTCACAAGTATTAGGTAACACTTGGCCTGTAGTTTCAGTGCCAGGTGGAGCACAAGGTGCTTCTAAGGCCATTAAAAGAGAACTAGAATGGCTAGAAAGATTTGATGCTGTTGTATTTGTATTTGATACAGATACTCCAGGTCAAGAAAGTGCCAAAAAATGTGCAGAAATATTATCACCAGGCAAAGCTCATATAGCGACTTTGCCTGCTAAAGATCCAAATGAAATGCTGGTGGATAACCAGTTCAAGGAATTAACTAATTGTGTATGGAATGCACCTGTATTTCGTCCTGATGGAATAATTGCTGCCAAAGATCTTTGGAAAATGGTAAGCAAGCAGGAAGCAGCATCTGCTATTGGTTATCCTTTCAATTCACTTAACACGATGACGCGTGGTATGCGAAAAGGAGAACTTGTAACGGTTACAGCAGGTTCAGGAATTGGCAAGACTGCATTTGTTCGTGAATGCGCTCATCATTTAATTAAGAATGGAGAGAAAATTGGTTATATTGCTCTCGAGGAAAATATTAAGAGAACCGCACTGGGTCTCATGGGTATTGAACTCAATTCCCCACTCCACATTAGTACTGAAAATACTAAGATTAATGATTTACGTGCTGCTTTCAATAATGTATTCGGCAATGATAGCGTTTACCTTTACGATAGTTTTGGCAGCACTGCTGTCGACAATGTCCTTGCTAGAATTCGTTACTTGGCCAAAGGAGTCGAATGTTCTTGGATTATACTTGACCATATTAGCATTCTTGTTTCCGGTTTGGATGTGGCTGACGAAAGAAAAGCTATCGACATTTGTATGACAAAACTCCGCACTTTAGTAGAAGAAACAGGTGTAGGTATGTTGCTTGTATCTCATTTAAGAAGACCTGAAGGAAACAAAGGTTTTGAAGATGGGCTGCAGGTGTCTTTAAATGCTCTTCGTGGATCACATGCTATAGGACAATTATCAGATATGGTTATTGGCTTAGAACGTGATCAACAAGGAGAAGATAATAATACGACTACTGTAAGAGTAGTTAAAAATAGATTTAGTGGTGAGACAGGTAAAGCTGCCGAACTAAATTACAATCAAGAAACTGGCAGATTAGTAGAACAAAGTTTTAGTGATATGCCATTTTAAGGAGAACTATGCGACTAATATTTGATATAGAGTCGGATGGTTTGTTAGATGAAATGACTAAAATTCACTGTATCGGTTGGAAAGATATTGATACAGGTGAAGTTGGTTGGTGTACTCCTGATAATGTGGCCGAAGGTATCAAGTGCTTAGAAAAAGCATCTGAAATCATCGGCCATAACATTATCAATTTTGATATACCAGCTATTAAAAAGTTATATCCAAATTTCAAACCAAATAAAGCAATTGATACGCTAGTACTTAGTAGACTAGCATTTCCTAATTTAAAAGATAAAGACTTTGTTCAAAGACCAAATGAATTAGATATTAAACTTTACGGTAGACATTCACTTGAGGCTTGGGGACAAAGATTAGGAAATAATAAAACTGAATACAACGGTGGTTGGGATAAGTTTAGTGACGAAATGCTTGAATATATGAAGCAAGATGTTGAAGTTACACATCAATTATATGAGTATCTTATAACAGTTCCAACTTCTGAAACCTCAATTAAACTAGAACACGACATAGCTGAAGTATGTAGAGATATTGAAACAACAGGTTTTCACTTCGATACAGTTAAGGCTGCGAGTTTATATAGTAAATTAAGTGCAAGAAGGAAGGAAATTAAAGATGAGATGGAGTCAACTTTCGATCCAAATGTCACAGTACTCAAGACGAAAACTAAGTACACTCCCTTCAATCCAGGTAGCAGAAAACAAATTGCAGACAGACTCACACAAAAATACAATTGGAAACCAAAAGTATTCACACAAAGTGGACAAGCACAAATTGATGAAACCATTTTAAGTGAATTAAATTATCCTGAAGCACAATTACTTGCTGAATACTTCTTACTAGATAAGCGTATAGGTATGGTAGCTGAAGGAAATCAAGGATATTTGAAACTTGTCGATAAAAATTCAAAACTCAGAGGGAAATATATTCCCAATGGAGCTGTTAGCGGAAGAGCAACGCACTTTTCACCTAATATGGCACAAGTGCCGTCATCTAGGTTGCCTTACGGATCAGAGATTCGTGAATGCTTTACCGTGCCCAGCTCATATGTCCTCGTCGGTTCTGACATGTCAGGACTTGAGCTTCGATGCTTGGCGCACTACCTTGCAAAATGGGATAGTGGTGCCTACGCAAAGAAAGTGTTAGATGACGACATTCACACAGTTAATCAAACAGCTGCTGAATTACCTACAAGAGATGATGCTAAGAGATTTATATATAGCTTAATCTATGGTGCAGGTGATCAGAAATTAGGTGAAGTTATTGGTAAAGGTAGACAAGCAGGCAAAGAAATAAGAGATAAATTCTTTAATGCTATACCTGCTATAAGATCACTGAGATCAGCTGTTGAAAAGAAATTAAACCATACAGGCTATTTATTAGGACTTGATGGTAGACGATTATATCCAAGAAGTGCACATAGTGCAGTTAATGTACTGCTGCAAAGTGCAGGTGCATTGTTAGCTAAACGATGGCTTATAATCGCAAGAAAAGATTTAGATAAAGAATATAAATATGGATGGAACGAAGATTACTTAATATCTGCGTGGGTCCATGATGAAGTGCAACTAGCTTGCAGAAAGGAAATTGCTGAAGATGTCGGTAATAAACTTACACGAGCGGCGCAAAAAGCGGGGGAAAGTTTCGACTTCCGTTGTAGAATTGACGCCGAATTCAATGTCGGAAATAGCTGGGCTACAACCCACTAAATTAGACGAAGAAGCAATACGAGTATTATCTCATGCGCATTTTAATAGTTTTACAACAAAATCAGATTTTGCTCGTAAACATGCTGACATAGTAGCAATGCTCGCTTGCTGTGAACTTATCTCGACTGAAGTCGGTCTAAACAGATGGACTAATGTTTGGAAAGTTACAGCTAGTGGCCTTCAGTTGTTACAGGATTTATTATATGAAAACACAGACGCTGCTGATTGATGCAGATATGGTCGCCTACCAAATAACTTCTGGTATAGAAAAAGAAATTAGATGGGACGATGAAATACATACACTACACAGTGATTTTAAAGATGCTGTTGCAGGATTTAAAGTGTGGAAGGATAGGTTAGAAGAAGAACTTAGATCACCATACAAAAAGAAATATATTTATTGC
>MDSZ01180118.1_pt1 | contig 12301 bp, 12 predicted proteins | sample 811201 | NCBI WGS metagenome assembly MDSZ01 (sample SAMN05326647, study PRJNA326480) | marine metagenome | isolation source: seawater | place: Indian Ocean: North | collected 2010
AAGTTTGATTATAGTTTAAATGCTTCAAAGTTTTTTTTTGATAAAATCAATATAGGTGAAGCCACTATGTCAGGCAATTACGATAGTCAAAAGCTCTATATTAACGGTTTAGCCATAAAAAATAGACTAGATAGTTTAATTGTTGATGGTTTTTTACCATTTGATTTTAATATTAGTTCTGAAGATTTTGGTAGTTTAGCTGAAGATAATGAATTTGATTTTTCTCTAAAGAGTAATTCTTCATCCTTATATTTTTTGACACCTTACATTGAGGATCTGGATTCATTAACTGGGAATATAGACCTAACTTTGAATATCTCTGGTAAATCAAATGATATTCAGAGAAACGGAAGAATAAAAATCACTGATGGGATAGCTTATACATTATTACTTAATGATCCCATTAGGAGAATTAATGGACAAGCAAATATGATTGGCAACATTTTAGAAATAGACACCTTGGTTGCTGATGTTGTCTATTCCTTAATGCAAGAGGATTCTAAAGATAAAGAGAATGTAAAAATTGAAGGTAATGTAGATTTCAGTTCGTTTTTTTCACCTTTATATGATCTCAAAATCAAAAGTGAAGAGTCCTCATACAAAATACTTCCTATTGATATAACGGGACTATCTAACTTAGATGTTCAAGTTTATGGAAGAGATACAATTTTCATTGACGGCACTGTTGAGTCAATGAATGCCACCCTCTTTTACGAATTTACTACTACTGATGTTGGAGAACCCATCAAACAAGATCCGGGCTCAATAATTGTTTATAACTTAACATTGCCCTTAAGAGATCGAGTACTATTCCAAAATTCGCAAGTTGACGCATTGCTTAAAGGTGAGCTAAAGTTAAACAAAATCGGTCATCATGATATGAATTTTGATGGTGAAATATTTGTCGAAGATGGGAGTGTTTTTTCATACAAAGATAATTTTAAAGATCTTAAAGGATACGTAACTTTTGATAATAATGGTTTCAATCCTTACATGGATTTGGCAGCTCATACCTATATAGATAATGAACGCATAAAGTTACAACTTTTAGGAGGTATAGAAGATCTTGATATTATCTTAGAATCAGAGAGCGGTTTTTCAGAGAGCGATATTCTTGAACTATTAACTTGGGGAAAACGATTTGAGGAAGATCTCTCTAATAATGGAGGTTTCGGTTATCAGACTGCAACGGTTCTTGGTTCTCTATTAGAAAATGAATTAGAAAAAAACTTAGAAAATATAAGCAATTTTGGAGCGATGAATCTGATCGATGACATTGATATTTCGGGTACCGCTAGTTTAGGAAAAGAGGATGAAAATTTTGCAGTTACAGCTAAAAGAAAAATTGGAGATAAAACATATCTAAATTTATCATATAAACGATCATTCTCTTTGCAATCTCAAATTGGCGTAGAATATAAATTGAATCGTCATTTTTCAGTTGTTGGTAATATTGATGATGCTGGGAAACTGAAAGTCAAATATCGATATAGATACGCATATTAATAAGTTTGTTAATAAAATTTGAAAAAATATATATTTTTAGCATACATTACATTTGAGATAGTATTAGCTCAAGATTTAAACGTATTTATTAGAAAAGTAACATTTGAAGGCAATAATACTTTAAAAGATAGTGAGATTGAACAAATAATAAGGCAAAAACCTCCTACTTTTCTAATTCTTCGACCGGAATTTAATTCAAGGCTAGTTAAGCTAGATGCTTTAACAATTGAAAAATATTATAATTCTAAAGGTTTTATATATGCAAATGTTAAAGAATCGATAAAATATGATGGTGAAAATGTTGATATAATATTTGATATTGATGAAGGCAGACAGTATTTTATTTCTAAAGTTTCTGTTTCTGGGAATAAAATAATTTCCAGCACTGATATATTATCAAAATTTGATATGAGAAAGGGTGATAGATATAATCCTTCTAAAATTAATGAGAATGGTATTTTAATTGAGAATGAATACCTTGAAAATGGGAAATTATTTTTGGAGATGGATATAGTTGATATAATATCGGACTCTGTTGAGATTCAAATTAAAATTTCTGAAGGAAAATTTGTTACAATTAATAATACTATTTTTGAAGATCTAGGAAAAATAACAATTGATCAAGTAAATAGAGAATTGGTTTATAATCCTGGCGCTCTTTATCAAAAAAGTTTGTTAGATCGTTCAAAAACTCAGTTGAGAGAAACAGGCGTATTTTCTATGGTAAATTATATTCCCATAAAAACATCAGCAAATGATTCAATTGTAGATATAAAATTTAATTTAAAACCCTTCAAACAATATGAATGGATTTCAGAAGGGGGATATAGTCGAATGGACTTTTTAGAGGGATTGAATCTATTAGAAGCAATGGGAATAACATTAGAATGGAAAAATCGATCTATATTTTATAGCCCCACCCAATTTTCAACCAAAATTATGGGTGGCATCCCATTAACTGGAAGTAACCTAATTAGTGATTTGAATAAGCAAGAATTTTTTATTCATTTTGATGCAGGTCTTACTAGCAATTGGATTTTCAACTTTAGATTACCAACACAACTCAATTTTTTCTTTAAAAAATTCAAACTAGAAGAACAGACTGAAATAGCACAACGATATGGTTTGGAACTCTCCCAGAAGTTAAAATCTTCTGAAAATTTATTAATTAAATCAGAACTTGTATGGCAATCATTTACTGGACAATCTCTAAAATCTATAAATAGTGGAAGCTATAAAATAGTTGAGCAAAGATCGATTGCGCTTATTGCAGAGAGGGATAAAAGAGATGATCAAATTTATACAAAAAAGGGGTATTTTATTTCAGGTAAATTAAAATCTTCGGGATATCAATTAGGTGGTGAAAGAGATTATATAAAAGGTGATTTCACATTTCAATCCTATATCCCATTTAACCGGAATTCAGTTTTTGCTTCGAGATTTAAATTTGGGAAAATATGGGGATGGGATGATAAGATAGATGACGTAGCTAGAGAAAAGTTCTATCTTGGTGGAAGTAATACCATGAGAGGTTGGAATTTTCCGCTGTTTAAAACTTCTAAAGATACCACATTTGATAGTGATAATCTCGAAATGGTAATCACTGAAATTCCAAAAGGTGATTTACTAAGGTTCATGACTAATGTCGAATGTCGATTTCCTCTTTATGAATCGATTGGAGTAACCTTTTTTGCAGATGGTGCTATTCTTGATAATAGTATTAAAAGGATAAAGTTAGATTATTTTAAATGGAATCTGGGAGTGGGATTAACTATAAATACACCACTTGGACCTGCGCGATTGGATTATGCATTTAAAATTAATGAACCATATCAAGGAATTATTCAATTAGGTTTACAAAATTTATTTTAAAAAAAAAAGACTTAGTCTTTCTTAAAACATATTGGAGTTATAAGTTTGCTTATAAAAATTTGGCACCTATGAAATATTTTGATACAGTAATTTTCTTAGCTTTGCTTCTCATTATTAGTTGTTCTAAACCGGCTGTGGAATATAAAGAAATTGCAGAAAAAAGTTTAAACGAGGAGAAAGTTGAATTAGCGATAAATAATCTGAATCTACTAATAGAAAAATATCCTTCAGATAGTCTTGCTTCATATGCTCAATATAAACTTGCTTTAATTTATTTAAATTGGAAAAATGATTTAGTTAAGGGTTATGATGCATTAAATAAAACATTAAATGAATACAAAAATACTAAACAAGCTCAAATGGCAGATGATCAAATAAACCAATTCCCCGAATGGATTATTAACCAGTCTGAATCTCTTAGAAAAAGAAAATTAATCAAAATAAGTATTAATCATCTTGAATATTTGGTTGAAAATTTTAGTGAAAATATCTTGGCACCAAAAGCACAATATATGATTGGTGATATATATATGAATGATTTGAGAGATTTTAAGATAGCTATTCAAGAATACAGAAAAGTAACTGATATTTATTCTGGCTCCTCCCAAGAGCCTCATGCTCAATTTATGATAGGTTATATTTTTGCAAATGTTTTGAATGATTTTGAGAGCGCTAAAATTGAATATGATAATTTCATTAATCAATTTCCACAGCATGAGCTAGTTCCATCAGTAAAATTTGAATTAGAATATCTAGGTAAAAATATAAACGAAATACCAGCTCTCAAGCACATAACATCATAACAACATACTTCTTATGGGTCAGGTTACCTTAGGCGATTTAAACAAAGAAATATCTGAAAAATCATTTTTTTTAAAGGATCTTAAAAAAAATATTTGCCAAATTATTGTTGGACAGGATGAGTTGATTAATAAAATTTTAATCGGTATTCTTGCCGATGGTCACATTCTTATAGAGGGTGTCCCAGGTTTGGCAAAAACTTTGACGGTCAATACAATTGCAAAACTCGTAGATACGAGTTTTAAAAGGATCCAGTTTACCCCTGATATGTTGCCGGCAGATTTAATAGGGACGCTTATATATAATCAAAAAACTGGTGAGTTTGACACGAGAAAAGGACCAATTTTTTCAAATATTATTCTTGCAGATGAAATTAATCGTACACCTGCAAAAGTTCAAAGTGCTCTTTTAGAAGCCATGCAAGAGCATCAGGTCACAATCGGAGAAACCTCATATCCATTAAAAAGACCATTTTTAGTTTTAGCAACTCAAAACCCAATTGAGCAGGAGGGTACTTACCCTTTACCTGAAGCTCAAGTAGACAGGTTTATGTTCAAACTTTTAGTAGACTATCCAGAGCAAAATTCTGAAAGAATGGTGTTAAGAATGAATTCAAGTCCTAAATCAACGAAGGACCTTACACCACTAATATCTTCAGATAAAATAGTTGAATCTCAAAATCTTATAAATGGTATATATGTAGATGAAAAAGTTGAAGATTATGCTTTAAACCTAATTTTTGCTACCAGAAATCCTTCTGAATATGGCCTAGGAGATTTAGATAATATTATTGATTATGGAGCTTCTCCAAGAGCTACCATAAATTTAATTCGATCTGCTAAGGCAAGAGCATTTATTGAGCATAGAGGATTCGTAACTCCAGAAGATATAAGATATATTGGTAGTGATGTATTGAGGCATCGAATAATTTTGACATATGAAGCCGAAGCTGAAGAACTTACTTCTGATGATATTATAAATAGATTATTTGAAGTGATTGAGGTTCCTTAGGCTATAATGATTCCCTCAAAAATCTTTGAAAAGGTTAGAAGGATTGAGATTAGGACTAGAGGGCTCGTAAATAATCTTTTTGGGGGTGAATACCATTCAATATTCAAGGGTCGTGGAATAGCCTTCTCTGAGGTTAGAGAATATCATCCAGGTGATCCAATACGTTTAATTGATTGGAACGTAACAGCTCGCATAGGTTCTCCATATGTTAAAGTTTTTGAGGAGGAGCGAGAACTTACGGTTTATCTTGTTGTTGATATTTCGGCATCAGGGAAATTTGGTTCTCATCAACATTTAAAACAAGATTTAGGTGCAGAGATAGCTGCCGTTTTAGGTTTCTCAGCAATAAAGAATAATGATAAAGTAGGATTGGTTTTATTTTCAGAAAATGTTGAAAAATTTATTGTTCCTAAAAAAGGAAAAACACATGTTATGCGAGTTATTAGGGAGCTATTATATTTTAAGCCAAAAAAAAGAGGTACAGTTTTAAAAAATACTATAGATTTTATCTCTAGAGTTGCAAAGCGAAAAAGCGTTATTTTCATTATTTCAGATTTCATAGATAAAGGTTTTTGGAAATCGCTAAAAATCCTAAATAAAAAACATGATATATTAGGAATTAAATTAATTGACCCATCAGAGGTAGCTTTTCCTGATATTGGTTTAGCTAAAATTGAAGATCAAGAAACACAAAAAGAATTTTGGGTTGATACCTCTTCAAAAGATTTACGAATGAAAATGCAGGAGAATGTAGAATCCCAATTAAAAAATTTTATGACAAAAGCAAAAAAGAACGGGGTTGATATGATAAATATTTATACAGACCAAGATTTTGTTGAACCTCTGTTAAAATTTTTTAAAATGAGAGAGAATCGAATTTAATGTATCGTTTTTTTTTATTTCTATTTTTTGTGGCATTAAATTTTTCAAATGGAATTTCTGTTTCTTCCAAGGTTGATACTACGTCAGGAAATATTGGCAATATTTTTAATTGGTTTGTAAGAGTCGAGAATCATGGAAAATCAGAAGTTGTATTTCCTGAGTTGAAAATCAATGATGGGAACGTATCGATTAGGAAAGAGCATATTAATGAAAATGAATTTTTCACAGAAAAAAAATTTGAAATAATATTTTGGGATACCGGAAGTTTTATTACACCAAATTATCAAGTAATAGTTAAAGAATTACCTGATAAAAAATTATATATTGATGTACCAAACATAAATATTAAGATAGATATTAATCCCGATATATCTGGCGATATGAACTTAAGGCCTATCATCGGACCTTTGGAAATAAAAAGGCCATGGTTCTCAAAAAACAATTTATTAGTTGTTGCAATGTTATTTCTTTTGTCTTTGATTTTATTTATATCAAATAAAAGAAGCAAGGCGAGCTATAAAAAATTTACATATCCATCATTAGAAAGTCCGAAAACTTTTGCTTTTAAACGATTAGATAATATTTCCCAAAACTGTAGCCCAAAAGATTTTTATTCTGAAATTTCTCATATTTCAAGAGAATTTTTTGAAAAAAAGTATTTTATTCGATCCTTAGAAATGACAACAGATGAAATAGCTGAAAATCAAAAATTATTCTCATTAGATTTCAATTTATTTAAAGATTGGATAGATATTCTTGAATATGCAGATAAAGTGAAATATGCAAAAGAGCCTGCCGAGTTAAAAAAAATGAAAAAAGATTTAGCCAATATTAAATCATTTATAAATTCAGTAGAAAACTAAATTTATCTTTGTATTTATTAAAAATTTAAATCAAAATTTTTTAACGATGTAAATTAATAGTGAATAAAATCGGAAAAAATTAAAAAATGGCAACTACAGCAAATATAAAAAATGGCTCGGTAATTTTTTATAAAAACAAAAGGATGAAAGTAATAGAGTTTCAGCACGTAAAGCCCGGAAAGGGAGGAGCATTCGTTAGAACTAAATTAAAAGATATACAATCAGGTAAAATCATAGATGAAACTTTTAATTCAGGACACAAATTAAAATTTATTAAAGTAGAAGCGAAACAGCTGCAATATTTATATCAAGATGATGATTTTTTTATTTTCATGGAGAATGATAGCTTTGAGCAACTAAATGCTAGTAAAGATATAATTGGGGAACAAAAATCATTTTTAGTTTCTGGGATGAATGTTGATTTGATTTTTGATGGCACAGATATTTTAGATATCAGGTTGCCTTCACATGTTAACCTAAAGGTTAGTGATACGGAACCTGGATTTAAGGGCAATACGGCTACTGGTGCGACAAAACCCGCTACATTAGAAACTGGTTACACATTAAATGTTCCCCTTTTTATTAATGAGGGTGATTTGTTAAAAATTGACACCCGTACTGGAGAGTATGTTGAGAGATGTAAAAAATGATTTCATAGAATAGGAAATAGTTTATGTGGCAAGATAAATTAAAAGAAATTATATATATACTTGAAAATTCAAACATGAATGAAATAGAAATGGTATTTTGGGGAAGAAAATATCGTGTTAAAAAAAATCCCGATACTGTCTCTTCCGTAGAAAATAAAGAACATTTAGCTGAGATAAACTCGGGAGCAAAACAAAATTCTCAATCAGTTTCAGATAAGGATAAAATTGAATCTCAGGTAATTGAAGAGAACAAAGAACTAGTCAATGGAGTTGAGTTGCTTTCACCTATGCCAGGAACTTTTTACAACTCGCCCTCCCCAGATGACCCGCCTTTTGTAAAAGTTGGGGATAAAGTAAAAGAAGGTCAAGTTCTGTGTATAATTGAGGCCATGAAGATAATGAATGAAATCGAGGCTGAGAATAGTGGTACAATATCAAAAGTTTTAGTTAATAATTCAGATCCTGTAGAATATAATCAACCTCTCTTTATTGTATCTAAATAAACGGATATGTTCAAGAAAATTTTAATTGCCAACCGTGGTGAAATTGCTCTTAGAGTCATTCGAGCCTGCAATGAATTAGGAATAAAAACAGTAGCTATATATTCTACTGCAGATGAATTTTCACTTCATGTTAAGTTTGCTGATGAAGCCATTTGCATAGGTGCACCACCTAGTAATGATAGTTATTTAAATATTCCCAGAATTATTGCTGCTGGAGAGATCACAAATGCAGATGCAATTCATCCCGGCTACGGGTTTTTATCAGAATCAGCTAAGTTTTCTAAAATATGTGAAGATAACAATTTTTGTTTTTTGGGATCATCTGAAGATATTATTTCAGATATGGGGAATAAGTCTAATGCAAAAAAAACTATGGTTGAAGCTGGAGTTCCTGTTGTCCCCGGAAGTGATGATATATTATCCAGTCCTCAAGATGCAAAAATAAAAGCTGAAGAAATAGGTTTGCCTGTTATGCTTAAAGCATCCTCAGGAGGAGGTGGTAGGGGAATGCGTTTTGTGAAAGAAATAAGTGAGATTGAAAATGCATATAAATCCGCTAGCCAAGAAGCTTTAACTGCATTTGGAGATAGTAATTTATATATCGAAAAGTTTATCGAAAACCCTAGGCATATTGAAGTACAAATTCTATCAGATCAAAATGGAAACCACGCTCATCTTGGAGAAAGAGAATGCTCAATTCAACGCAGGCATCAAAAGTTAATTGAAGAATCACCCTCGCCAATTGTTGACCAAATTACTAGAGAAAAAATTGGTGATGCAGCCATTCGAGCTGCAAAAGCAGTTAATTACGTGGGTGTAGGGACTATTGAATTTTTAATGGATACAAATAAAGATTTTTATTTTATGGAAATGAATACACGCATTCAAGTGGAACATCCTGTTACTGAGATGGTTACAGGTGTTGATTTAATAAAACAACAGATAAAAATGCACGCAGGTCATAGTTGTCCAGAGTTCTTAACTGATCTTAAACCCAGAGGTCACTCTATTGAATGTAGAATTAATGCTGAAGACCCTGGAAATAACTTTCTACCATTCCCTGCAAAAATTACAAGCTTTCATATGCCGGGAGGTAAGGGTGTCCGGGTGGATTCTCACGCCTACTCTGGTTATCAAATTCCATCTCAGTATGACTCAATGATAGGTAAAATTATTGTTCACGCAAAAAATAGAGAGCAAGCAATACTAAGAATGCATAGAGCACTTCAAGAAACTATCATAGAGGGTCCAAAAACAACAATTCCATACCACATTAAAATAATGGAGGATGAACAATTTAGATCGGGCGATTTTGATACTAGTTTTTTGGAAAGTTTTAAGTTTGAAATATAAAAGTTCAGGAGTGAAAAATGGATGTTCCGAATAATCTTATGTATACCAATGAACATGAATGGCTCGAAATCAATGATGATTCTGTTAAAGTAGGAATATCAGATTTTGCTCAAAGTCAGCTAGGAGACATTATATTTATTGATCTTCCTAATATTGGTGATCAACTTGTAGCAGGAGAATCATTTGGTGAGATTGAGGCTGTGAAAACGGTATCTGAAATCTATTCTCCGCTTACAGGAATTGTATCGAAAGTAAATGAATCTATAATTGATAATCCCGAGAAAATTAATGAATCCCCATATGACTCTGGCTGGTTAATTGTTATTTCCAAATCAAATTCCTCACAATTTGTTGAATTACTCAATTCCGATTCTTATAAAAAAATAATATCTTGATCTAATGATATATAGAAGAATTTTAGATATCATAGGGAAAAAGGGAGCTGCGTACGTGGTATTGATAGATCCTGATTTTAAAAATGAAAATAAAATTGAAGAACTTGTTTTTACTGCTAATGAATCAGATGTCGATATGATTTTTGTTGGAGGCAGTTTGATGATGGATTCAAAACATCATAAAAGAGTTAGGGACATAAAAAAACTGTCAAAAATTCCAATCATTTTTTTCCCTGGAAATGTATCGCAATTAAATAATCAATATGATGCAATGTTGTTTATGTCAGTAATATCCGGCCGAAATCCACACTATTTAATAGGAGAACAAGTTATTTCGGCTCCAATAGTATATGATATTGGAATAGAAACAATATCCACAGCATATTTAATTTTTAATACTGGAAAAAGTACAGCAGTTGAGTTCATTAGTGGTACTATACCAATACCCGTTGATGCTGTAGATATTGCAATAGCTCACAGCTTAGCCGCGCAATTTCTTGGCTTTAAACTTTTATATCTTGAAGCTGGTAGTGGCGCAAAGAAACCCATATCAAATAAATTAGTAAAGAATATTTCTAAGGTAGTGGATATCCCTATAGTTGTTGGAGGTGGAATCAGGACACCTGAAGATGCAAAAAATTTAGTTGATTCTGGTGCGTCTGTTATCGTAACGGGAGGTGCGATTGAGCAGGACCGAGAAAAGATGAGAAAATTTTCTGATGCAATTCATGTGAAGTTCTAAATGGAAAAATTTTTATCAAATTATCTTAAAGTTTTAAAAATAGAAAGAAACTTTTCTAAAAATACTATAAGTGCATATCAAAGCGATTTGAGTAAATACTTAATGTTTTTGAAGCGAAAAAATATAGTATCACTTGATGATATTTCACATAATATTGTTTCCGATTATTTAAGATATTTGAATTCTAAAGGATTTGCACCATCTACTATTTCAAGGTATTTTTCTGCAATAAAAACATTTCATCGCTTCCTTTCAGCTGAAAATTTAACTAACTCAAATCCCACACTAGCTTTATCAGCACCTAAAATCCCAAAAAAACTCCCTGATGTATTGAGTGTCACGGAAATAGATAAACTTATTCACTGTATTGATAAAACGACCTTTCTAGGTATCCGCAACCGAGCAATTATTGAAATTCTATATTCATGTGGGCTTAGAGTAACTGAGCTATGCAATATTAAAATCGGAGATCTTTTTTTAGATGATGATTTATTAAAAGTAATGGGTAAAGGTTTTAAAGAACGCCTAGTTCCAATTGGTGGAAATGCAAAAGATTATCTAAAAAGCTATTTAAGCAACTACAGGTACAATTATAAAGCAAAAATTAAAGATAATGAGATTTTTCTGAGCAAAAATGGAAAAAAATTGACTAGGGCTAGAATTAATCAAATTTTAAAAGCATGCTGTAAACAAGCGGATATTGAAAAAAATATTTCTCCGCATACATTACGACATTCATTTGCCACTCATCTGCTTGAGGGAGGTGCAGATCTAAGATACGTGCAACTACTTTTAGGCCATAGTGATATTTCAACAACTGAGATTTATACTCATCTTGATAAAATCACTATTCGTGAAATTTACAATGATCACCACCCAAGAAATTAATTATGCTTTTTAATCTCCCAGCACAAATATTGGTTTTATTAATACCATCTTTGATGTTTGCGCTTTCTTTTCATGAGTTTTCTCATGCATGGATGGCTAAAAAATGTGGAGATAATACAGCAGCTAACCTTGGCAGACTTTCTTTAAACCCAATGGCTCATTTAGATCCTATTGGTTCAATAATGATACTATTTGTGGGGTTTGGCTGGGCAAAGCCAGTCCCGGTAGATAGTTCTTATCTTAATAATCCTAGAACAGATATGATGAAAATTGCAGCTGCAGGCCCAATTTCTAATTTATTTTTAGCATTTATAGCCGGTCTGATTTTTCGTATAAGTGGAATTATTGACCTTAATTTAGATTATTTGCTTTTTTATTTTATACAGATTAACGTTTCTCTTGCCGTTTTTAATATGATTCCCATTTCTCCTTTAGATGGAGCTCAAATATTTACAGGATATTTAATGAGGAGCAACCCTGATTTAGCTATGAAAATTCAGGCTTATGGACCTCAAGTTCTTTTCGGATTAATTTTGTTTGGCTACATAACAGGAATTTCAATAATCTGGTTATTTATTAGTCCAATTGTCAAAGTTTTCATGTATATCTTTGCTGGTATAAGTATTTAAGGGGTTTTAAAATATTTCGCCAAATAATTAGCAAACACAGACTTAAAAAAAGATCGATGATTTGGAAAATTATAATGCTATTTTTTGTGGTCTGGTTATTTTATGTCGTAAACAAGTTAAAAATATATTGAAAAATGAAATCTGTAGTTGAGTGTGTACCTAATTTTTCGGAGGGAAAAGATAAATCTGTTATTGATAGCATAATT
>MDSZ01025408.1_pt1 | contig 12300 bp, 10 predicted proteins | sample 811201 | NCBI WGS metagenome assembly MDSZ01 (sample SAMN05326647, study PRJNA326480) | marine metagenome | isolation source: seawater | place: Indian Ocean: North | collected 2010
AGGAGGAGTCTTTTTATTGGAAGAATAATCTTCAATTTTAAACCTATTTCTATATCTCAAAATCAATAAACCCGTAATGAAAAGAGCAGCAATGACAAATAATACATATGATGTGTATTTGAGATACTTGATTAAAGTATTTATCTCAATTTTATTCTTTTCCTCCTCCCCTAAAAATTCTAATTGAAAGGAACCTGTAGTATCAAACCAATTCTCTATAGAATATGATTTAATTTCAGGATCTGTTACTTCTAGCATTATTGGATAACTATGTACAAGGTTGCTAGGCATCCCATAACCTAATTCTGGAGGTGCTGAGAAAGTCAAAGTATAATTATTGTTAACTTCATGAACTAACTCATATGAAATACTCCAACTGAGTTTTATTCTTTCTTTGGAATCGTGAGCTAGATTTGTTAATCCATCACAAGAAAACACGATACTGTCCTTTCCTGCAATGAGGGAGTTGTTGTCAAAAGCAACCACTGCATACCAGATTTCTGAAAGCGTATCCTCGTCAATTTTAGAACAAAAAGCACTATTCATCAACATTCTTTCTTCTGGCTCTATATATCCGTCTTCATCAACAGATTCTGCAGCAATTAATCTTAATGATTCACTAAATTGAATACTAAAAAATACAGTTTCTGAAATAACTAAATTTCTTTCTCCCACCTCTACCTCAATATTTCTGACAAAATCCATGTCTGCAACAAGATTACATGGAGTTGTTGATTCGCAAACAGTATCAAATTGATTTAAAATTCCATCTCCGTCACGATCTTCATCGTCTTGGTCATCTATACCATCATGGTCTAAATCATTTGTAGTAGATTCTGTTATTCTTGAATCGACCCATGAATTGGAATATATTGCAATATATTTTGAATACGTAGATGTTGCAACATCACCAGTTTGGGGATTTATGTCTAAGTCAATAACTTCATGTCCAAAAATTATGCTGTCAATTTTAGCCCAACTACCATTTGCTTGATAAGTAGTAACACTATTTCCATTTTCATTTGTTAATATATGCAATATATTTTCATCATCATCAAAAATTATTTTTTGGGCATTTACAGAATTAGGTAGTGTAAGAGACTGTAAGAAATCATGATTTACATCTCTAATTTTCACCCCATCCCCCTCAGAGGACCAAGCATATTCTCCATTTTTAGAAAATTTACAATCATAAATTGTAACCCCCGGTTCAGAATATTCCTCTGTCTGTCCATTAGGCAAATCTAATATTACCATCCCATTTGAGCCAGAAATAAATATGTCCCTTTCCTCATCATAATCTAAGCAAGAAATTTTTGAATCATGTTCTGTTTTAATACTCCTAATAGGTTCATCTAAATCTGAATAAGAATATTGTAAAATATACTCGCTTCCATCGGCAAGTTCTGTTGAATAAGCAAATGATTCACCGCCCGCCATTGTAATTATTGAAGTTACATCTGTGCCGTCATCGACATAGCTATGAGCCCAATTAGAAAGATCGTAAATAGAGATTGCAGGAGTGTTTGCTTGAATACTCTCTCTACCAACTAGCAAATATCCATCTCCTTGATTTGATGAGTCTATTGAAAATTCCACACTAGTAATTATGTCATTACCCATATTTGGTAAAACCAGAGGTGAGATTTCCAATTCATTTCTCGTAAGTGAATGATAAAGATATACTTCCTTTTCATATGCAACTGCAAGTATGTTTCCATCAGCAGAATAAGAAATTGAAGAAGACCTATCTAAGATTGCTTCCGTATCTGGTGTAAGTAATCCACTTAATGGTTTTTCAGCAACAACGCAAGTAGAAAAAATAGAGATTAAGAAAATTGACAAGATTAAATAAATCGTATTCGTACTAGCCCTAATCATTTCCCTCAACATTTCATGTTATTTTTAACCCATAAAAAAAACTATGTAGGATATGAACAAAAATATAGCAATTATTACTCATTTATATTAACTGCAAGAAAAAGGTGAAAAAGAAAATGATTCAGGGCTGAATGGTTAAGATGGTACAACCAGAAATAAGTGATTTTGGTTCAGTCGACCCTGCGCCTGCATCAGAAATTAACAATGTCATTAAATTAAATTCTATTTTAATTGATGAGGAAGCCAGAATGTTTGAAAGAATGCGCGTTGTATTTAGTCTAAGAAATATGAATTCCAATGAATCCATTAAATCATTAAGTAATGGATTTAAATCTAAATCAGCATTACTAAAGCATGAGATTGCATATGTAATGGGTCAAATGCAAAATAAAGCAGCTTTACCATATTTAATTGAAAGATTAGAAGATGAAGCGGAGCATGTAATGGTAAGGCATGAAGCAGCAGAAGCAATTGGCGCCATAGGGTGTATGTCAACAAAAAGCACATTAGAAAAATATGTTAATCATGAGTTGCCAGAAATTTCTGAATCTTGTGAAGTTGCTCTCGATTTACTTTTGCACATCAATAAAGATTAATTTATTAAAATAGTGAAAAATAATAAAATCTAGTTCCTTCTAGAACCCTCATGCCTCATCAACACGTACCCTTAGGATTAACAGAAAATGGAGAATTAGGCCCGATTTGCCATTTTACAGGTAAAATTATGACTTTTGGAGAGGCGATGGTCATAGATCAGCATTATGTGTGCTGGGAATATTACCAAAAACTAACTGGGGCCGTTCCTTCAAATAAAGTAAATAGTACAGATAAACCATTTTATAACAAATAAGGGCATTTGATGAAAACAACTACAATCCATCAATAACAAGAGTGTATATGGCATCTAGTGATTGGGCACAATATGCATTAAAATTTGGCGAATATTATCGCAATGCAGAATTGTGGAACCCTCCAAGAATTAGAATGAGAGAATGGATGCTAGCCCCCTTTGGAAACAACAAACCATTAAGGCACAAAAGTTTCAATTCTGTAAATAACCTAAGAGATTTTTTGGTAAATCGTACACCCGCAAGTGTATTCTACAGTACTGCCTATTGGAATGATCCAAATCAATTAAAAATGAGTGATAAAGGTTGGAAGGGTGCCGATCTAATCTTCGATTTAGATGGAGATCACTTACCGCACATTAATCCATATAATTTCCCTGAAATGTTAGAAATCATCAGAGAGTATGCTTGGAATTTATGGAACGACTTTTTACAACCAGATTTTGGATTTAATGAAAAATATTTACAAGTCACATTTTCAGGCCACAGAGGTTTTCATTTACATTACAGAGATCCAAATATTTTCCACCTCGACTCTTCTGCCAGAAGAGAATTAGTTAATCACATCAGAGGTAATTCTGTTGATGTAGACAAATCAAGAAATAAGGACGGATGGAGAAATTCTAACGGATGGCCTAAAAGAGTTGAAGAAGGTTGTAAAAACCTAATAGAAAAAATTGATTTCATCAACAAAAACCAAAATTCTTTGAAAGCTAAAAAGGCAACTAAATCGCTACTAGAAAGCATGGGAGACAAATATATGACCAAGAGTAAAAAACCAAAAGCCGCATTTAATAATATGATGGAGAAATTCAAGGCTAAAGGCGTTAAAGAGCAAGTCATGACTGGTAAATTAGATCGTTTGGGAGTTCAAGAAAAAAAGGCTTTTGAAGACCTCATTAAAGCCGACCAAAGTATAATTCTTTCAAAAAGTGGGGAAACTGACGAGCCAGTGACTGTAGATGTTAGACGAGTAATTAGGTATCCTACAAGTTTACATGGAAAATCTGGACTTAAGGTGACTGAATTCCCTTTAGAAAGGCTTGACCCAGACAATAAAAATAAATTTGACCCTCTAACCGAAGCAGTAGCATTTGGAAAAGGAAAAAGTGTAAAACTAGAAATTATGATTGATGAAGGAAATATAAGAATCAAAGACAATGAATATGAATTAGAAAATGGTAAAATAATTGAAGTAAATGAAGATGTCGCATCTTTCTTAATTTTAAAAAATTGGGCCAGAATAAATAAGGGTTGATTACCCATTTTTACCTTTTCAACATTAGCCAAGATTATAGGAATGATACCATTCAGGTTAACCGGTGGAATACCATGAGTGTACCCTCTGATGAGAAAAATAAAGAACAAAAGTCTAATTCAGACCTAAGTGATTTAGTACAATGGGGTAAAGAAAACATACCAAATTTGCCAACACCTCCACCTCCTACCATTGATAATTTAGAATTACCACCTCCACCCCCTCCCGCTATTGATACTTTAGAAATTCCACCACCTCCAGGTCTTGAGAATTTAGAAATCCCTCCGCCTCCAGGCCTTGATAATTTAGAAATTCCCCCTCCTCCCGCTGTTGAAGAAAACACAGTTGAAGTGCCAGAAATGGAAATACCTCCACCACCTGCTATTGAAAGTGTAAATTTACTAGATTCCATACCAGCACCTCCTCCACCTGAACCAGAATCGATGGGATTTGCAATTCCTGAAGAACTAAGCGAAACTATTGAAGAAGTTATTGAGGTTACCGAAGTTGAAGAAAGTGAATACAAATCGCTTTGGAAAAGAACCAGTGATAAGCCATTACAACAAGTTTATGGCCACATAGATAGGATTGGAACTGGTGAAATCGGGAGCCTACTTGACAGATATGCGGATCGTTTTGGTTCTGAATTAGATCGTGAAATTATCGTATTACGGCAACAGGAAAGACAACAAAAAATGCAAGATTTACATCAAGTCCCAATTGTTGAACTAATTGAAGATGAAAGCGAAGAAGATTCTGAAGTAACAACATCCGAAACTAGTGATCAGGAAATCTCAGATGAAATTGCTAATGAATTAGAAGATGAGTTAGATACAATTGAAGATGAAATTTTAGAAATAGAAGAATCATACAATACTGCAAAAAAGAAGAAGAAAAAGGCAGAAATTAAAAAATATGGAGATCAATTAAATGAGTTATTTGAACGAAGGGATGCAATTAATGCAATATTAGACGGTGATGAAGAAATAGAAGCACTAGCTGAAGCTGAAGTTGCAAAAACACTTGAAGAGGATTTGTTTGAAAAATTTGTGGGAATTGTCGATGATCTGTTAGGGAAACTTCCCGAAAAAGAATTAGAAGCGTTTTTAGAAAGTAAAGATTTTGAGATTTATAAATCAACAGCATCAAACCCCAATTCAACTTCTGAAAAAGACAAAGAAGCCTTTTTCAAATTAGTAAATGACAAATTAGCCAAATTACCAGAAGATGTGATAAATGAATTTATTGCCTCAGAAAATTGGACTCTTTACGAAGAAATGGGTGAATTATATAATTGATTATAATGGAGGGATAATTAATGGGATTACTTGACAAAGCCGCAGAAAAAAAGTCTGAACCAACTAAAGTTGAGGTTGAAAAACCAAAAAGACAAAGAAGAGAGAGGAAAAATAAAGTTGAGGAAGTCCCCGAAGCTGTCGTTGCTAAAAGTAAACCAAAACGTGAAAGGAGAGAAAGGAAAAAACGATCTCCAAGTGAACCTAAAGTTATTCCGGCTGAATTTGAATTAGCAGGAAGGCTAAACCGTTTTGCTGTAGGGTTAGCTAATTTCATAGTCAATTGGGGCCTGATTGTTACTGCTGTGGTGATGAGTGCTTTCCTAAATGCAAACCCTACATGGATAATTATTGGCGGTGTTTTAATTGCAATAACTAACATAGTCATCCTGCCAATTTTCATGGGAAGAAACCTCGGACAATTCATTTCAAGAACAAAATATATCAATAGCAAATCACAAAGGCCATTATTTTTACATGCATTAATGAATAATCTAAATTTCCCACTATTCCTTTTAGGATTAATTTTAATTTTAATGGGTTCAGGAGACGGAGATTATGCATTATTAGGTGGTGGTGTTTTTGCTGCATCCATACTTTTAATTGATGCATGGCTATGTAAGAGATATCTATTTCAAGAAACAAAACAAGGGTTATGGGACATCATATTCAATGCATATTTGGTAAAACATGTGCCTTCAGGAGATGAAACAGGCTGGTTAGCAAAACTTGAAGGCCTTGGTGATTTCGCTGAACAAAAATTCAAGATGAATAAATAATTTTTATCTTACTCTTGAACCTGGACTCATTGATTCATCAACGGTAATTAACTTAACATTTCCAGAACCATCATCTGCCGCTAATAACATACCTTCCGACATAACACCTCTTAATTTCCTAGGTTCTAAATTAGCCACAAAAATAATATTCATTCCTTCCATTTGACTAGGAGTATAATATTCTTTTAAGCCTGCACAAATAGTTCTACTCGTGTCACTACCATCATCAACATTCACAACCATCAATTTATCTGCATTTGGATGATCTTCAACTGACGAGATTTTACCAACTCTCAATTCGACTTTCATAAATGTTTCAAAATCCACATATTTTATTCCTTCAATTTTTTCTTTGTTATCCATCTTTTTTCCTCCCTTAATTGTATGACCAATTTCCATTGTTTTTGCTGAACCTGAATCATCTACGAGTGCTTTTTCTTCATTAATTATTTTTTCTAAATCTAATCTTTCAAATAATGGCCTTGGCTCTTCGGGGTTCCATTTTATTTCTGCCCCCCAATCTATAGATTCTAACCAATTAGATTCCGATACTTTTCCTTCTTCACCCATCATCTTCCATAATTTTTGCGCACTAAATGGTAAAAACGGTTGAGTTGTTATTGCTAAAAACCTACATAATTTCCAACCAATTACCAAAGACGATAATGAAAGTGATTTTTCCTCTGATTCTTCGGATTTTAAATGCTTCCAAGGCTCTGAAGATTGTAAAAGTTGATTCCCTAATTGTGCTGCAGACATAATATGCCTCAAAGCTTCTTTATATCGATGTTTTTTAAGAGAATTTGTGGCGTCAGAATGTATTTTTTCAAGCTTACGAAAATCAAAATATTGATGGAAATTTGATTTTTCCAACTCAACTAAGGGATTAACGGCCCCACTAGAAATCCTATGAGTCAAACTCATAACTCTATGAACAAAGTTACCATAAGCTGCAATTAATTCTGAATTCACCCGCTCAACAAAATCTTTCCAATTAAAATCAGTATCATGATTTTCTGGCATATTAATGGATAAATAGTATCTTAATGTATCGGGATCAAACTTTTCCAAAAAGGAAGGTAACCAAACAGCATGTTTACGGCTTTTTGAAAATTGTCCACCAGCCAACATCAAATATTCCATTGCTGGTACATTAGTTTCTAAAGCCAAATCTCCTTTGCTGGGCAAACTAACTTCATCTGAATCACCTAACCCCTTATGTGCATGGTTTAATCCACATATTATGGCAGGCCAAATGATGGTATGGAAGGGTATGTTGTCTTTCCCAAGGAAATATAAATGCCTTGGTTTTTTACCATCATCCGAAATACACCACCATTTTTTCCAATCATCACTATTTGCAAATCTATCTGCCCAAATCCTTGCGCACGAGTAATAACCTTGAACTGCTTCAAACCAAACATAAACACATTTTCCATCCCAATCATCCCCCTCAAGTGGAAGTGGAATTCCCCAATCTAAATCACGTGTAACTGCTCTTGGCCTCAAACCCATATCTAACCATTGTTTAGTCATAGCCCTTACATTGTTTTTCCAAAATTTATTCCGTTCCGAAGCGTGCTCTTCTAATACTTTTTGAAACAAATCTAATCGATAGAAAAAATGTTCTGTGTCACGTATTTCTATTTTAGATTCTGGATTCATTTTTGATTTTGGGTTCTTTAATTCATGTGCCTCATAGGTAGTTCCACATTCATCGCATTGATCTCCCCGAGCACCCCCTTCACCACAATTAGGGCAATCACCTTCAACATACCTATCTGGTAAAAACCGACCACCACTCTCGGTTAATTCATAATATTGCTGCATTGATTTTTTCTCAAATAAACCTGCATCCAACAATAAGTGGAAATTTTCCTGAACAATTTTTTTATGTTCAGAATCACTGGTCCTATTAAACAAAGCACCACCAAATTCTACACCTCTAGAATCTACATTAGGCTCCCAGGCACAACCTAAATCAAGCAAAGCTTGTTTATTCAATTCATGATATTTATCAACAATCTCTTGTGGTGGTATTCCTTTTTGTTCCGCTGTAACAGTAATTGGTGTTCCATGCTCGTCACTGCCAGAGACCAACAATACACGGTTACCCAATGCTCTTTCAAATCTAAATTGGATGTCAGGAGGGAGGTAACAACCCGCAACATGACCTAAGTGTAATGGACCATTTGCATAAGGCCAAGCAACACATATCATCACATACTCTGGAGCAGAGCTATTTCCGCTGTGTTCTTTTGGTTTAGTAGGAATAGGCCTTAAACTAGATAAATCAATAGTAGGCACATCACTATTCTTTAACCTCATATTTGTTCCTCAATAATCCATCCGAAATGGCTTACATTCATGAAAAGTTCCCTATATTTAAGACAGGATTATACATTAAACCTCAATAACCAGTTCCTTCTAAGAGCAACATAGCGGGGGAAAGAAACCTTTGGCATACACCTTACTGATTATTTATGCTAGCCTTGCTTTAGGCGTTTCATTTTTATGTTCAATAATGGAGTCAGTCCTACTTTCAATCTCTGCAAGCCACATTAGTGTTTTAGAATCTAAAAATTTACGCGCTGGGAAAATTTGGTCGAATCTTAAAAAGGATGATTCTGTAAGGCCGCTTACTGCAATTTTAACGCTAAATACAATCGCTCATACAGTTGGTGCTTTAGGCGTTGGTGTTGAAGTTGAAAAATTAAACCCAGGAGAATATGGCATGGCAATAGCCTCTGCAATACTGACAATTTTTGTTTTATTATTTAGTGAAATATTGCCAAAAACTCTAGGATCAGCATTTTGGAAACAATTATCTAATCCAATGGCTTTTATGATTCATTTTGTTACTGCAGCATTAATATTTATTGTAGCACCAATTGAATTATTCAAAAAAATGCTTCCAGGCGGAAAACAATCAACAGTAACCAGAGATGAATTGGCTGTTCTTGCGGATATTGGAGAAGAAGAAGGCGAAATAGAAGAAGATGAAGAAAAAGTAATTAAAAACTTACTAAGATTAAGAGACATTAATGTAGAGACAATAATGACTCCTAGAGTTGTTATTTCTAGTGTTGATAAAAATGAAGCCGTTTCGGAAGTCATAGAAAGAATACCAATAATGACTCATGGAAGAATGCCAGTAATAGATTCAGATATCGATAACATTGAAGGTTATGTATTAAGAAGTGAAATTCTAAGAAGAGCAGCGGTAGATGATTTCGAAAGTGAAATGAAAGACATCTGTAGGGAGATTAACAAATGCAAACACGATGATTCCGTGGATAAAGCATTAGATATCCTATTAGAAAATAAAGAACAAATTCTAATCGTGCAAGACGATTTTGGAGGAACTGTTGGATTAGTTACAATGGAGGATGTGATTGAAACATTATTGGGTGTTGAGATTGTTGATGAATCAGATGAAGTAGAAGATATGCGGGAATTAGCTAAGCAATTAAATTCTGAATCCAATGCATAACTAATCAAAGTATTCGAATTGAAGTTTAATAATTTCTTCACTATTCTTTGCATTTGAATAATCATCTAGAGGCTCTTTATTTAATTTAATAAACTCCAACCCCCAATTAAATGTAGATAACAAATTTTTTGCATGTTCTACCTCTCCCATAAGATATAATGTTGCGGAAATTGCTTCAACAGTAGATAATTTAGTGGGTTTCCCCCAATTGACGGGATTTGCAGCAAGTAAAAGAGGTAATGTACGAGAAGTTAATCTTGTTTTTTTAGTAATTTTTTCAACACTTTCTTCAATTCTTTTCCAACTACAATCTAATGCAACTAAAGAATTTCCACTTTTCAAAATATGATGGTCTTCTGGACCAAATACCTTACCACAGAGAGGATCTAAAAGTATACCTTTACGCGGGATTCTCCTTAAATTTTCATGAAGATTTAATTTATATTTCTTTGATAACCTTACAGCAGTATTTTTTTTTCTATCATCTTGAGCAAGATAAACTGCATGAATCGGTACTTTCCATTTTTTATCCAAACAAATCATCTACCATTTTCATTTAAAAAATCTCCCAAAGTCATCCCGCCACTACGATTTGATTTAATTTTTCGATAATCTGGTGTATTCTCGTCAGTGAATAAAACTATACCTAATGTTTTTTCAATTTTTTGAACTACTTTATCTTCCAAAATTTTCCCTGATTCTATATTTTGTATGTCTATTAACCTAACACTTGCCTTTACAGCTAATTCTTTTTTTGTCCATTTATATTCATTCCTTTTACTAATTATCAATTTTGAAAAATTATCAACAAGCATTTTTTTATTATTAAGATTCTTTCCAGAACTGTAAGCCCTAGATCTATTTACTTGCGAAGTAGGAATTTTTGAGTGTTTTACTAAAGGAGATAAATTCATTTTTTCGATACAACGGACACATGCTTCTATTGTTGATTTCTGATATTTTACTTTCTTAGTAGATATTGACATTGCCCCGCAAAGTTCACAATCACCCATACCTCTCATTGTGCTGTTGATTCACTAAGGCTTTCATCATATCCCTAAAAAACGAATTATTTACTCGAAAATAGAGAACAAGTTGAAGTAGGTTAAGTCGAGGACCAGACGAGAATAATGAGTTCGGATGGGGATGTAATTAGGCCAGGTGGTGGTGAAACACCAAGAAAAACTGAAGATGAAATGATTAAGTTACAAACAGAATTTAGAGAAATGCATGAAAATGTCCAAAGATTGACTACTGAAAAAATGCAACTTGAAAGAGATCTTGATGGAATAAGGAAAATTGCTCACAGATTGGAAGACGAAGTAAATTCACTAAGAAGTCCTCCACTTATTATTGGTCATTTACAAGACATGATTTCAGAAAAAAATGCGATTGTAAGAAGTAGTAATGGAACAATATTCAAGGTTTCAGTTAACCCCTCACTTCATAAAGATAGGTTAAAACCCGGTGCTAGAGTTACATTAAATCAAGATACATTAGCAATCATAGACGTATTACAAGATGGTTGGGATCCATTAGTGACGGGCGCCGAAGTTTCAGACAAACCAACAATTACTTTCGAACAAATTGGCGGTTTAGATACACAAATTAAATTATTAAGAGAGGCAATAGAATTACCACTTACTGAGCCTGAATTATTTACTAAAGTAGGAATTACGCCACCAAAAGGAGTTCTTTTAACCGGTCCACCCGGTTGTGGGAAAACAATGATTGCTAAAGCGGTAGCAGCAAATGCTGACGCTACATTCATACAGCTTGTAGGTAGTGAATTGGCACAAAAATATATTGGAGAAGGTGGTCGATTAGTTCGTGAATTGTTTGCACTAGCACAAGAAAAATCTCCTTCAATCATTTTTATTGATGAAATTGATGCAATAGGTGCTAAAAGACTCGATACAGCAACTAGTGGTGACAGAGAAGTTCAAAGGACATTAATGCAGTTATTAGCCGAATTAGATGGTTTTAATCCTCTTGATTCTGTAAAAATAATTGCTGCAACAAACAGACCAGATATTTTGGATGATGCATTATTAAGACCAGGTAGATTCGATAGAATTATTGAAATTCCTTTACCAAATGATGAAGCAAGAAGAGGGATTTTTGACATCAACATCAAAAACATGGCCACATCCAATATCAAAATTAAAAACATTATCGCTGCTTCTGAGGGATTTAGCGGGGCTGATATTAAAGCCATGTGTGTTGAAGCAGGTATGCAAGCAATTAGAGATCGTAGAGATAAAGTTCTCTCTAAAGATTTTACAGCCGCTTTGAAAATTACAGAAAAGATGAGGAAGAATTCTGAATCTGATAAAATAAATACATTATACAGTTAATCAAATAATTGAAAGACTAATTTTGTAAGCAGAGACCATGAGCGATGCTTTAGTTGAGTGTGTACCTAATTTTAGTGAAGGTAAAAACTCAGAAGTTATTAAAGAAATTTCCAAAATAATTGATGAAATTGAAGGAGTTACACTTCTTGATGTAGATTCCAGTGAAGATTTTAACAGAACTGTAATATCATTCGTTGGGTCACCAACAAATGTTTTAGATGCTGCAAAAAAATGTTCAAAAAGGGGTTTAGATCTAATAGATATGACAGAGCACAAAGGCGAACATGCCAGAATGGGTGCTGTTGATGTAGTGCCATTTATCCCCATAAGCAATTGTGATATGGATGACTGCATATCCTTAGCTGAAAAATTTGGAAAATACCTTGGAG
>MDSZ01142407.1_pt1 | contig 12300 bp, 20 predicted proteins | sample 811201 | NCBI WGS metagenome assembly MDSZ01 (sample SAMN05326647, study PRJNA326480) | marine metagenome | isolation source: seawater | place: Indian Ocean: North | collected 2010
CAGATGTTGCTACAAAATACTTACCTTGATTATCCATCATAGTTTTAGCTCCAGGATATTTTTTAGTAATTTTCTTTTTAGCTTCTAAAAATTTTTCTTGTGATATATTACTCATTTCTATCTGCTCTTTGTTCATCAAAATAGGTTGAAGCCGCTTGAGCTTCGTCTGCTACTTTTTGTTTTTCTTCTTCAGTTAAACTATTCCACCAGTCATCATGGTTTTTTTGTAATTCTTCCATTGAGACTTCTTTTGACTTATTGTAAAAATATTCATCATCAGTACCACCCCAGCCATATTCACCTTTAATATCTTCTAAAAATGACTGATCGTTTAATAATTTTTCTTTTATTTTACCCATAATTATTTCTTTTTATATATGGATATAATATAATAAAGATATTTTAAGAATCCAAATTATTTTGCACTTTTTTCCAATAATTTACAGTAATAGGGTTATATAATCCATTAGGACCACCATTCCAACATCTAGCTATTTCTTCAGCTGTGGTTAAATTATAATATTTACAGTATATTTTATACATGTTTATAGATTTATATCTACACCACCTATCATCGTATGTAAATCTAACGGGTGAATTTTGTTTTCTTAATATTCTATTTACATCGTTCACCATCGTTTGTCTTATTTGTAAAACACCAACAGCATCTTCTTTAGAATTATAAGCAGAATCATTATTATTTGATTCAACCTGTATAAGAGCAGATAATACACCCATCATTTCATTTTCATCTTCAATATAATCAAATATTTCTTTCTCATATTGTAAAGTATCAACTACATTATATAAACTATCAAGTTGGTTATACAAACTGTCTATTAATTCATGTCTTTGATCTATAGTATCTCTTAAACCACAATTAATTTCTTCTTTTAAAAAACATCTATAAAATAAAAAAATAATAATAAGAATGGGAAGTATTTTGACGTATGTTTTCATAATTTATCTATATATTCTGATCCATCGTATGAATCTTCTTCCCATAAACCAAGTGATTTTAAATGTTCTTTATGGGCTTCATCTATTTCCCAATTTGGTTCAGAATCATTATTAAATTTATTCTTCTGGTTATAATCTTCCATTTGTTGAAGTTGGTTATCACTCCATACGTTACCAATATTTAAAAAATAACAATTATAACATAATAATTCTAGGTTTTCTAATTTCCAGTTTTTTTTATTACTATCTTTAAAATTTAGAATTAATGGTACTTTATAATCAACTACTCTACGTTCGTTAAATCCACAACAATTACACTCTTCGGCAATTAAAGATTCATGAATTAATCTATCTTTTAGTTCTTTTGGATTATAGTTTGATATATCTACTCTACCCTCTAATATATCATGTATTGGGGTTAAATCTTTTTTCTTATATAAATGTTTTGATATACCTTTACCTTGTCTATTAAGGTGGGCTTCAAACAACGTTTGACCTTCTTCGTTTTTATATAACTTAGCATACTGTTTATAATGGGGATATGAACAACCTAAAAATCGAGCTGCAGCCATATTTGATTTTGTGTGCTTCATAGCACGCAAAATTGCATCCTTACTTATTATTTTTTTTCTCATATTGTTGTACTAACTCCCAAAGATCATCAGGTGTATCAGTAGGTATTTCACTACCGGTTTCACTGTCGCTTAAAATTAATACATCCCCATTAGGAAGAAATTTATCATATAAAAACCAATTTATAATTGATCTTTGATCTTTATTAAAATGAAGACTCATAAATGCTTCTATAGCATTAAAAAATATATCATCATATTCTATAAAGTCAACTTTATAATCATGTTTCAAACCTATTGAACGAGCGTTTGCGTGGGCTAAATTAGTTATAATAGTATTAAAATACTCACGTTCTTTATCTTTAACTGAAGGGCGTTTTTTAACTAAACCACTTTTAACCCCCAAAATATCATCTATAGATTTTTGGATTTTTCTAATACTATCTTCGTTTTCCATAACTTTTATTAAATGTTATGCTATATCTTTACTTTCAAGTAAAGTATAAGTAAATGAGTTACCCCAGACTTCTCTTGCTGATTGACAAATATCTAAAAATGTATGCCAATCATCATTATCAGCTATTACTTGACAACCTGCTGACCATTTATCTACTCTGATAGATTTACCTCCTTTTTTGCCTGTTGCTCTGTGAATATTAATTCCAAATAAACCTGTGTCTGTTTTAGATTCGTCTAAATCATATACACCATCACGATTATTATCTCTGTAAACTGTTACTGGTTTCTTTTGCCCCAAAGCTAAATATTTACCTTGGTGTAACCTAAGTTTATGTGATCCCCTATATTGTCCTGGTTTTAATATTGCTACTCCTTTTTCATTAAGTAGATTTTGTTCCCAATGAGAACCTGGGTCTGTTGTACAAGGAAAACAATGAAATTGCCATTCTCCCTCTATTTTATAAGATACTGTGAGACAATCGTCAAATGCATTTGTTACCCTTCCTTTTGTTTTTGAATTTCTAACTCCTACAATATTAACATCGTATCCTTTATTGTTATTATCTTCAAACCATTTATATCCCTTTTCTTTAACAGATGTTTCAATCTGTTCTTTTGTATAACATATTTTCATATTCTTAATTTTTTATTTCTGTTACTAAAAATAATTTTAAAAACTCCTTTCGAGGGAGTTGTTTCATTTTGGTAAAAAACTCAATAGCTTCTTCCAAATTATTAGCTTGTGTTTTAATTACTATATCACCATTTCGGGTGCACATTCCAAATGTCATAACTTTTCTATTAATTTTTTAATTTTAATACACTCTTCATATTCTTCCTGTTCTATATAAAAATCTAAGGCTCGAGCCAAACTGCTTGACCATGCATTTTTAGGAACTGTTAGATATGTGTTTGCATATTTTACTTCACAAAGTTTAATTTCATTTAAATTGATCTCAAAGGCTTCAGTGATTCCTTCTATTAAGCTTTGATAAACTTGGGGTGTTTTTGATTTTAATTCTAACTCATTAAACGATATGACGGGTATGTGTCGTTTTTTTTTCATATGAGTAAAATTACATTATATTATATGCTACTAAATGCTTAAGATATTTTTTAGCTTCCATAGGCTCAAAACCAGCTTCTTCTAAATCTCTAATTATATTATTACCTTTATTAATAAACCCATAAAAATCATCCTTTTTAACCACTTTAGATATTTCTTGTAACATTCTTGCCCTTAAAGCTTCATTTAAAGGATTCTTACTTTCATCTATAGTATCTCCAATACTTTCTCCCGATATTGATTTAACTATTAAATTTTTAAGTTGTGCTAGAGGAATAAAAAAACCAATTACGTCTTCTCGTGGTACATCAGTATCTTTACTAACCTGCATATCATAACTTTTTAAAGAGTCATTTAGTTTTTTCTGTAGTGCAACTGTTAATTTTGATTTTACATCTGTTTCTAAACCTCCCGCTATGGGCTCAAATTGGATTTTTATTCCTAATTTAGTAGGATTTTTATTTACACCCGTTCTAAGATTAAATTTAGTATTATCTGCACTTACCGTAGTATCCTCTTTAAGTACCTCTTTTTTAATTATTTTTTTAATATCGTTCCAATTCATAATATTATTTTTTACCTGCAAATTTTTCAACTCCAGCAATACCAAAACATCCAATTACTACCCAAGTAAATGAGTCGTATATAGTTTCATTGATTACTAAGTCTTTACCTAGATAACCTGTTACTAGATCTAATAATGCAAAGGCTACCATAACTAAGAATGCTATGAAACCTACTACGTTTTTTTCATTCCACTCATTATCATCTTTAAAAATGTTCCACATGGTTTTAAATTTTTTAATCATAATTAAATAACCTTTATTTTGTTATACATATAGAAAATTTTTACGAGGTAAATACCTTTTTAGTACCTCCCTCATAAACATAAGCATGTCCCTCAGAAATTAAAGTTTCATTTACATTATATGTTTTACCTTCTTTATCCTGTATGAATATTTCACCTAAAATCCTGCCGTATTTTCCTACTCCATAACTTTTTAATCTGAAATATCCTGGTTTGGAACTTACGGATTCCAAGAGCTCTTTGTTGCGTTCCTTTGCGGCGATCCCTAATTTTTTTTCTTCTAAATTTCTCGTTCTCGACTCCCATGTGTCTACTCCTTTATATCTTATTCTTTTTTTAAACCAGATGTCAAATCCAACATCTATAAGTGCATCAATTGTGTCTCCATCTACTACTTTTACTAGTTTTGCTCTATAAATATATTTTTCCATTGCGTTTTATTAATTTTTATATTTTTTTATAAATTTATGTAAATCTCCTTTTGGTTTCCATTCTAAACCTAAAGTTATTTTTGTATTGTTTGCTATTGATTCTTTTGGTTCTATTCTTTTTTCACCATATTTTTTTTCACCACCAAACATATCTGCTATCTCATTAACTGTGTAACTTTTTCCTGTTCCCACATTATAAATTTCACTATTGAAATTATTTTTTCTACTCCCACATAAAATATTTGCTTGAATAATGTCGTCTACATGTACAAAATCTCTTTTTTGTTCACCATCATTAACTATGTTTAATGGTTGATTATTATCATGTTGTTCTTTAAAAACAGAAATAACACTTCTATAAGCTCCTTCGTTTACCATTCTATTTCCATATACATTAAAGTATCTTAAACAAACAGTGTCTAAACCATAGATGTCTGAATATAGTTTACAATATTGTTCTCCTATTCTTTTATCTAAAGCGTAAGGACTAAGTGGATTAATTGGATGAATTTCATTAGTAGGTACATATATAGGATTACCATAAAGAGCACAAGTACTACTAAATACTAAACGTTTTACTTTTGATTTTCTTGAAGCTTCTAATACATTAACAGTAGTAGAAATATTATTATTATCTGTTGGATTTTCTACAGAATACTGTACGTTAGGGGTAGCAGCAAAGTGAAATACTACGTCTGCATCCTTAAATAAAACAGAAGGTATGGGTTCTGATAAGTCTATATTTTGGAAAAAGGCTTTTGGGTTGATATTTTCTTCTTTACCTGTAGATAAGTTATCTAAGATGTTTACTTCTATTCCTTGTTCTATTAGTTTATCTACTAAATTTGACCCTATAAAACCGGCTCCTCCTGTGACTACTGCTTTTTTCATTCTACTATTAATATATTTTTATTAAACTTAGGATTACTACAATAAATATTATTTAATACTTTTTTATCATAAATGTTAATTTTAATATTTCCATATTCATATTTTCCTCTTTCGTAATTATTTAATACTTTATGAATATGGTTAAAAACATTTATATCTGAATCTTGAAGAGTATTGCCATCTATTTCTACTTTAATAGTTTTTATTAAATTATCCATCACAATATCTTCTTCTTCTAATAATATTCTAGAACCATATGTGTCTATATTGTGGTATTTTGAAGTCTTTTGCCATTGTTCATCTGTGAAATTAAGTAATTTATTGGCAAATTCGTGTTCGTTTGATACTTTTTTTAACATATTATTTCTTACAGATTCATCATCTAACCACACGTGAGAAAATAAGGGTTCTAAATTATAAATAAAATCTAGAGGTAACTTTACACTATTTTTTATTATTAAATCTACTTCAAATTTATATAACTTTTCAATACCATGGTTAAATTCTCCCCACTTTCTAATAAACCTTCTTAATTCTATTTTATCCGCTTGTTCTTGTAATTTAACTCTATTTTGAGCCTTAATGTTATCTTTTTTAAACCAATCTTTACCTCTAGATGAAGTGCATGTAAAATGATATACAATAGCACTAAAGGTTTGTTTTAATTTAATTCCTTTATGCAAGCATCTTTGAACTAAATCAGAATCTTCTCTAGATCTTCTAAATAAAGTATCATAACCTCCTATATTTAACCATACATCTTTATAAAATGTAATGGGGGCAAAAAAGTAATCTGCTGTTTTGTTTTCTTTTACACTTAAAGAATAATTATTCCATTCTTCTAAATTGAAATCTACAGGATTTGTTCCAAAATTTTTAGTAATAGTTAAGGGGGATTCACCATGTAAAGGTGGTTCAACTCGGGTAGCACTTAATATAGTATTATCTTCTAATTCTTTTAAAATATCTGTGTCATAATGAGGTGAAATTACCATATCACTTTGTAAATAACTCACTATGTTATGTTTAGCTAATTCAACAAGTAAATTATTATTTCTAGAATAACCTATACAAGGGGGTAATTTATGAGTGATAATTTTTAAATCATAAAAATCATCTTTAATTGATTTTAAATATTCATATGTGCCTTGATTATCATTATCTATAAAAATTAATATTTCATGTTTATCCCCATCTAAATTTAATTTTAAAGAATTAAGTAGTAGTTTAATATGATTTAACTCATTAACAGCTGTGTTAATGGCAAAACTAATTTGTTTCATTTAATAATTTTTTATAAGTTTCTTTAATTCCTTGCTTTAAACCTTTCCATTTTATATTGATTGGGTTTTCTTTTCCTATATATGGTTTAGTAGTGACAGGGGTTTTTATTTTTATTCCTACTTTATAGTCTGATAATTCATTTATCATGTTTGCTATCGCTATTAAGTTATAATGGTATGAATAAGAGCAGTCGACATTTTTAGGGGGGTGCTTTTCTGTAGTATAGTATTTTATTAATTTAATTAAATCCTCCATATAGAAAAAATCCATTAGTTTATTTTGGTGAATTTCTATAGATTGTTTATTAATATAACGTTTAATACTGTTTTTAATAAATCGGGTATCTAACTCGTTCTCGTTAAAAACCCCAAATATCCTTATATTATAAAAGTTAGGTTCATTTTTAATTATATCCCAGATAATTTTTTTACTTAATCCATAAGGGTCACTAGGCATATTTAATTCAGCACCTGATCCAAAATGAATTAATTTACCAAAACAGTGTTTATTATTTAGCAAATTGTAAAACATTTGTATATTTTGGTAAAAAGTATCTCCGTTATCTTTTTTTAATCTGCTGCCCCCCACTACTGCTGTATGAATTATTACATCAAAATACTTATCTTTAAACCAATTACTAGTTGATTCTTTATCTGTTAAGTCAAAATCTTTTCGTGTTATAGAAAGAGTATTACCTAACCTACTTGCTAATGACTTAGCTATATAACCATTTCCCCCTGTTATTAATATTTTCATCTCTTTAAATTTAAATAACTTGGTTTTTTATTATATAAAAATGTTTCACATAATTTATCATTTAATTCTTTTGGTTTGAATAATTGGATATTTTCTAATGTAGATAGAACTTTTATATCTTCTTCAGCCCAATGAGAAAATCCTAAATAACCATAATCTTTGTCTCTACCTCCACCTACTATTTTTACTGGTATATTTTCATGGTGCAAATAATTTCTAAGTAATTCAAAAGGTCTATAAATTGTAAAAGGTGTTATTGAATACACTATAGGAATAAATCCCTCCATAGCTAATCCTACTGCTGCCCCCACCATAAGTTGTTCAGATGACATTACGTTATAAAATCTATCTGGATAATCTATTTTTATTTTATCCCATAAACCATAACCCAAATCTCCTGTTAGGATAACTATCTTTGAGTTACATGACATTTCTTTATGTAAAAATTCTGCAAATTGTTTTCTCATAACGTTGATTTATAATCTTCTTCTGACATTACATGGTAATGTGCGTTTAATCCTCTTAAAAATGGGTATTGGTTTACATCAGTATATCTAATATTAATTGAAGGTAAAAAAGTCTTAAGTCTATCAGCTAAATATTTAATATCTACTTTATCATATGCAGCATAACCATTTACGTTAACATATACTTCTATATTTGTTAAGTTATTTTCTTGTATAAATCTTAATGATTCCCAAACTGAACCCTCAGCTGATTCCCCATCACTAATTAAAACATGTACTTTTCTATCTTTATCTGCTAGTGCCCTACCCACAGCGACTGTTATTCCTAAACCTAAACTACCTGTAGAACAGTATATGCCATTGGCTTCATCTCTATGGGGATGTCCACCATGTTTTAAAAATAATTCTTCTGCATTTTTACCCTCATATTTTTCTAATACAACGTATAGGGCTAAAGCTGCATGTCCTGAAGATAATATAAATATATCTTCTGGTTGTTTAGATTTATATATTTCGTTTATAATACCAACAGCAGATAAATAAGATCCTAAATGGCTTAATTTATGTTTATATGCTATTTCTAATATACGTTTCTTTAATTTTAAATCCATTACATTCTTTGTTTAAATACCATATAATGGTTCCAATCGTTTAAATTTTCTTCAGGTAATAAGGTTTCACTATCTATTTTTGGATAAATATCTTTAACCTGTTCAATATCTGCTACTTTTAGTTCTGAAGGGTAAAATCCTTCTAATTTAAATTTATGTGTGTATAAAAAGTATATAAAATTATCAAAATCAAATAAACCCCTATATACCCACTGGTGAGCCATTCTCCAATTAGGGTTACTTATGAAATATATAGAGTTTTTATTAGTTAATTTGTAAATTGTTTGAACTATTATAGAAGGGTTAAAAACATGTTCTAAAAAATCATTTGTTATTACTAAATCATATTTGTCTAGCAATCCTTCTGTATTAAAACTATTAGATAAGTCTTTTACAAAAAATTTTCCTTTAAAGTTATTTTCTCTAAAATATTGTTCAGCAAAAGGTTTATCTATAAGATGATAATTTAGATCAGGATATTTTTTTAATATTTTTTGGGATAATACTCCAGGACCACTACCTAATTCTAATACATTTTTAATATGTGGGTTTTCATCAATTAAATTAATAATTAAATTTGATTCATATGTGTATCTTTCATCCCACCCTTGTTCATGTATTCTATCATCATCTTTCCACTCGTCAGAATGAGCTGTATCGAATTGATCGAAATTAAATTTTTGTTCAAATTTATTATGTTTTATTCTAAATAATCCCATTACCAAATAAATTTTTCTTTATAGTATTCTACCATTTTAGGTAATTTATTATTAAAAGTGTGTTTCGGTTTCCATCCTAAATTTCTTAATTTATCATCATTTAGGGCATATCTAATATCTTGTCCTTTTCTAGAGTAATTTAAATCAACATATTCCCTCCAAAATTCACCCTTATTAGGTGCATCTTTACCCATATATTCTTTAATTACTTCCCTTACAGTAACTTCATTAGATTGTTCAAAACCGCCTGCTATATTATAAATTTCATTTTGTTTATTTAACTCAATTATCTTAATAATAGCGTCTGCTGTGTCTTGAGCATGTAACCAATTTCTAATAGGGGTACCATTATTATGTAAAGGTATTTTTTTACCTAATTTAAGATATTTACATGTTTTAGGTATTAGTTTTTCAACATATTGTCCTATTCCGTAATTATTAGTGGGTCTTACTATAATATAAGGTAATTTATAAGTTCTAGCCCATGCTAATATAAGTTGATCTGCAGCTGCTTTTGTTGCTGAATAAGGATTACTGGGGTTTAGTATATCTGTTTCAAAATGTTCACCTTCTGTGATATCTCCATATACTTCATCAGTACTAAAATGTAATAATGTAGGTTTATTTTTACCCTCTGCTCTATAACTTCTAATCAACTCAAGTAAATGATGAACTCCGTTTACATTAGAATGTATAAAATCATCACTTTTAACTATACTATTACCTACATGAGTTTCAGCTGCTGTATTAATGATATAATCACACTCGTATAAAAATTCTAAATCATTTATATCACATTGTACAAATGAAAAATTATAGTATTTTTTAAATTCTTTTAATAGATCATTATTTGAAGCATATGTCATTTTATCTACTCCCTTAACATACCATCCTTTATCTAAACAAGTACGAGTAATATAAGATCCTATAAAACCTAAACATCCTGTTATGTAAACTGTTTTTATCATTTACTAAAATATTCTAACCAATGGTCTACCATTTCTTCCATCATTTCCTTAAATGTATAAGTTGGTTTCCACCCTAATTCAGTTCTTATCTTTGTGGAATCTCCTCTTAAGTAAGGTAATTCTTCAGGTCTTAAATATTTAGGATTTTGTACTACATAATCTTTATAATTTAAACCTAAATGACTAAATACTAATTGACACATTTCTCTCACTGAATGTGTTTCCATAGTTGATACTACCCAATCACCCGGTTTATCATGTTGCATCATTAAATGCATTGCTCTAACGTAGTCATATGAATGGCCCCAATCCCTGTAAGAATCCATGTTACCCAATTCTAACTTATCTTGTTGACCTAATTTAATTTTAGCAGCTGCTTTAGCTACTTTATTAGTTACAAAATTAGACCCCCTTCTAGGAGATTCATGGTTAAATAAAATCCCATTTGTAGCATGTAATCCATAAGCACGTCTGTAATTTCGTACTATATTATAACCAAACACTTTAGAACAACCATAAGGTGATACTGGATTCATTATTGTAGTTTCTCTTTGAAAATTATCATCTTCAACTGATAATCCAAACATTTCAGAACTACTTGCTTGATAAAATTTAGCTTTTGGACATGCTCTTCTATAAGCTTCTAATATATTAAGAACCCCTAACGCATTAGTTTGGACAGTAAATTGGGGGATATCAAAACTAATCCTAACGTGAGATTGAGCAGCTATATTGTAGATTTCATCTGGTTGGATTTGATCTAATAGACGTTCTAATCCTCCTTGATCTAATAAATCCCCATAATAAGTTGTTATTTTATCTTCTATTTTAGCTAATCTAAGATCTTGGTTTTCAGGTGTTGAATTTCTTCGAAGAATACCATGCACATCATAACCTAAATCAACTAAATATTCCGCAAGATAACTTCCATCTTGGCCCGCTATTCCTGTTATAAACGCTTTTTTCATTATTATTTTGTTTGTAGATAAGGATTAATATCCTTGTTATTATTAAATACTTTCATTTCTGATACATTTGGCCAATCATTAACTGTCCATTGTTTTGGTTTTGTTTTTATAGCATTAGGTAATTTTACTAATCCTTTAGTTGCTGTTTCTGGGGTCATATAGTAATGATATCCCATAGAGCTTATGTTTTGTTCTCTCCAGGGTATATCTGGATGTCTTCCATCATAAGTCATTTTTTTAAGATTTAATGCATCTTGTTTATTATCGGTTAAAATAATACCTCCCCTACCTAAAGCTAAATGTTTTCTAAATTGGAAACTTACACACATAAAAGACCCAGGTATATAACTATCTTTTTTCCATAATACGGCAGCATCATAAATTGGTATGAAGTGGTTATTAATGACATAGTAATCCTGCCAATTTTCATCCCTCCATTTTAACTCTATGTTTAATTTTTTTGCTAAAAATGGTACTGATATATATGTTCTTTTAGGAACACTTATGTAAGAAAGATTTTGGTATCTTAAACATAATTCTAAACCATGAGTACAACAATCTACAGCTACAGCATAAGAAGACCCAAAAAATTCTGCTATTTTATTTTCAAATATTTTTACTGTTTCAAAACTCATTTTACTGCTTCAACATTTAAACTAATTAGTGTTCCTTTTTCCTTACTCATATGGGGGAGATAAGCTTGGGAATGGTCGTCAAATTTACTATGTTCTGTATCTTTCCAATTATAATAATCTATATTGGAAAAACCACATTTATTTAATATAAATTTTAATCCCTCAAAATCATAAGTTGTTTTATGGTAAATAGTTTTCCCACCCATATCCATTTTACCATATAAAGGTCCTAAAAAATTATCTAATCCATATCCTTGTGCACAATATAATCTTGCTATTTCTTGAAAATTAGGAACTGCTAGTCTTAGGATACCTCCTTGCTTTAATTTTGATTTCCATTTATTTAAAATACCTACTATTTCTTCCCTATCAAAATACTCAATAACATGACTAGCATATATTAAATCAACTGTTCCATTATCAAATGGTAAATTGTGTATATCATGAGAATCTAAATGACTATAATCCCCACCATCTATATGGTACCAATCTTTACCAAAATTTCTCCAACCGCAACCTAAATTAATTTTAATCATTTATAAAAACTTTATCTAATTCAATTCCTTCATAAGGACCTGTTTTATATTCGTATACTAATGTGTCTTCTTCTAATATTTCATATGTGTGTCCCCCATATAAGGTAAAACTAGCATCTCCCGCTTCTAATATAGGTGTAGCTATAATAGTATCATCTAAATCATAAAA
>MDSZ01236041.1_pt1 | contig 12298 bp, 11 predicted proteins | sample 811201 | NCBI WGS metagenome assembly MDSZ01 (sample SAMN05326647, study PRJNA326480) | marine metagenome | isolation source: seawater | place: Indian Ocean: North | collected 2010
TAAAAAAAAAGTATCAGAATGAGAGAGTTAAAGTATGTTTTAGTGAAAATGAAATTATAAATAATTCTAATATCAAAGCAATATCAATAGCATCGTATGATCAATTTCATTTCAAACAAATCATTAAATCTATAAAGAAAAGAAAGCATATTTTTTGTGAAAAACCGATTTGCTTAAATTCCTATCAATTAGAAAAAATAAAGAATTTATTAAAAAAAAAAAAAATTATAATGACTACCAATACTATTCTAAGGCTTTCACCAAGATTCATCGAACTTAAAGAAAAAATAAAAAAAAATTATTTTGGAAAAATCTTTTATATCGAGATGGATTATAATTATGGAAGACTCAGTAAAATTACTGATGGATGGAGAGGGCAGATAAAAAATTTTCCTGTTATTTTAAGTGGAGGTATTCATATGATTGACTTGTTGCAGTGGTTTACAGAAGATTTGCCGATAAAAATAAAGTCATTCTCAAATTCAATTTGCACGAAAGATTCAAAAGTTAATGTAAAAGATTTTAATGTAAGTATCCTTAAGTTTAAAAGCGACTTGGTGGCAAAAATTTCAAGTAACTTTGGGTGCATTTATCCTCATTATCATCGAGTAATGATTTATGGTACAGAAGGAACTTTTGAGCAATCATTTAAAAATGAATTAATAATAAAAAAAAGAAAAGACAGTTTTAGTTCGGTGACCATAAAATCTAAATACCCTGCAGTAAAAAAATACGAACTAATTGATAATTTTATAAAAGCTATTTTATTTGGGCAAAAGCTTATTATAAATGAAGATCAAATGATTAATGCAATGAAGATTTGTTTAAAAATGGTTAAAAAGCAAATATAAGTATGAGTCTAAAAAAAAAAATTAAGAAGGTAAGTCTAAAAACTTTTGACGTAAGAAAACACCTCACACCAAAATATCTAAGTTGGATGAATGATAAATCATTACTAAAATATAGTGAACAAAGACATTACAAGAATACAAGAACAAATTGTTTAAATTACTTTAAAGAAATGAAAAAGAAGGGTAATTTGGTTTTCGCCTTATTTTTTAATAAAGAACACGTAGGTAATATTTCTTTGCATATTGACAAATTAAATTCAATCGCTGATATATCAATCATAATTGGCGTGACTCAATACCACAATAAAGGTCTTGGTTCAGAAGCTTATGTAAAAGCAATAAACTATTTAAAAAAAGAAAATCTTGTCAGCAAAGTGACTTCAGGAACAATGAGCATCAATAAGTCTATGATAAAATTGTTAAAAAAAGTTGGAATGAAAAAAGATGGTATCAGAAAAAATCATTATATATTTTCAAAAAAAAGGGTAGATCTAGTTTATTATTCACTTTATTTATAAAAAGATATGAATATACCATTTGGAAAACCGATAATTGGAGATAAGGAAATTAGTGAAGTTTGCAAGACACTAAAATCCTCAATTCTTGTGCACGGTAAAAAAACAAAAGCTTTTGAGGATCTTTTCAATAATTTTACGGGTTCAAAGTATGGTGCTTCTGTTTCATCATGTACTACAGGTATGCACTTAGTTTATAAATTTTTAGGTATAGGTTATGGAGATGAAGTACTTGTAACATCTCAAAGCCACGTCGCAACAGCACATTGTATAGAATATGTAGGTGCAAAACCTATTTTTATAGATTGTGAATTACAGACTGGAAATATAAATCTAAAAGAAATAGAGGAAAAAATAACTAAAAAAACGAAAGCTATTGCTATCGTTCATTTTGCTGGAATTCCAGTGGATATGAAACTTTTGAATAAGATATCAAAAAAGTTCAAACTCAAGGTTATTGAAGATTGTGCACTGGCACTTGGTTCAAAAGTTGGAAATAAGCATGTTGGGTTAATTGGAGACGCTGGTGTTTTTTCATTTTATCCGATTAAACATATTACTACAATCGAAGGTGGGATGGTAATTTCAAAGAATAAAAAACTTATAAAATATGTAAAAAAAAATCGAGCATTTGGCTACGAAAAGAATCTTAGAGATAAAAATTCACTTTATGATGTGGATTCACTCGGTTTTAACTACAGAATGAATGAGGTTGACGCAACAATTGGAATTTGTCAGTTAAAAAAAATTAAAAGATTTCTGAGTATCAGACAAAGAAACTTTAATTTGTTCTCAAAGATGATTTCATCAGAGGAAAATATTGATTATTTATCAAATCAGGATGCCAATTCAACAAACTCATTTTATTGTTTTATAGTAATACTAAAGAATTCTTTAAGAGGAAAAAGATTAGTTATTACTGATAAGCTCAGAGAAAAAAGAATTGGAACTAGCGTTTACTATCCTGGACCAATACCTATGTTGAAATTTTATAAACAAAAGTATTCCCTAAAGTCCAAAGATTATAAAAATGCAATAGAAATTTCTAACAACTCAATTGCATTTCCTGTTGGCCCCCATATAGGTAAAAAAGAAATTATTTATATAACAGAAAATTTAAAATCTATTATAAAAGAACTCTTATGATAAAAAAAAAAATACTACTAATTGGCGGCTGTGGTTTTATAGGTCATAACTTAGCCATTGCTTTAAAAAAAAAGGGAGCTGATGTTTACGTTCTTGACAGCCTTCAAGTAAACCATATCGGGGAACATACAAAAAGTCAGTATGCGAATGATATGTATCTATCTTTTCTAAACCAGAGAATAAATTTATTAAAAAAATATAAAATTCCTTTGCATATTGTTGATGCTAGAGATTATCAAATACTAACTAATAGAATTAATGTAATAAAGCCTGATACAGTTATTCATTTAGCAGCAGTTGCGCATGCCAAGAAAGCCAACAAAGACCCTTATTCAACACTTGATCACAGTATGCGAACATTAGAAAATACCTTAGATGCAATAAGAGGAACAAAAACTCACTTTATTTTTTTTTCTTCTTCAATGGTTTATGGTCATTTTAAAAAGAAGAAAGTAAGGGAATCTGAGCCTTGTGAACCATTAGGTATTTATGGAGCGATAAAGTTTGGGGGAGAAAAGTTAGTTATAGCATATGGTCAAGTTTTTGGTCTAAATTACACAATTGTAAGGCCTTCAGCGCTGTACGGCCCAAGATGTGTTAGTAGAAGGGTAGGTCAGGTTTTTATTGAGAATGCAATTGCATCGAAAGATCTTATCCTGGAGGGAGACGGAAGCGATTCTTTAGACTTTACTTACATTGATGATTTAATAAATGGTCTTGAACTAATTATCTCAAGCAAAAATTCGTATAATGAAATATTTAATTTGACCTATGGAAAGGCTGAAAAAATTAAAATCCTAGCAGAAACTGTAGCTAAATTTTTTCCTCAGGTAGGTATAAAATATTCTAAAAGAGACAAACTTATGCCTTTTAGAGGAACACTTGATATTACAAATATAAAAAAAAAACTTGGTTTTACACCTTCTTATCCAATATTTAAAGGGTTAGAATTATATATAAATTGGTATAAAGAAGATATTGATAGAAAATTTTAATTTTAATAAGAACACATATTTCATTGCTGAAATTGGGAATAACCACGAAGGATCATTACAATCTGCTTATGACTTAATTGGTTTTGCTAGTGAGTCAGGCGCAAACGCTGTTAAGTTTCAGACAATTGTTCCCAAAAAGCTCGTTGCAAAAACTGAAAAAAAAAGAATTAAACAGTTAGAAAAACTGTGTCTTAAAGCTTATGAATTCAAAAAGGTTGCAAAGTTTGCAAAAAGTCAAGGAGTTGACTTTTTATCTACCCCATTTGACGTTGATTCAGTTGATTTACTTGAAGACCTTCAGGCTGCATACAAAATTGCCTCTGGTGATAATAATAATCTTGAACTTATTGAAAAAATTTTAACAAAAAAAAAAGTATAATTATTTCGACGGGAATGACATCTTTAGAAGAAATTAAAGAAATTTACAAAGTTATAAAAAAAAAGAAAAAAGAAATTGGGATTCTTCATTGTGTATCTGCTTATCCAGTTAAAAAGCCTTATGCTAATATTGGTGTTGTAACTACGCTCCAAAAAGAGTTTCCAAACTGTATAATTGGTTACTCAGATCATTTGATTGGAATTAAAGGTGCTGTTTATGCCACTATCTTAGGTGCAAAAATCATAGAAAAACATTTTACTATTGATAAAAAATTTTCATCCTTTAGAGATCATAAAATATCTGCGACACCCAGTGAATTCAAAAGGATGGTAAATTTAGTCGAAGAATCAAAAATTTTGATTGGGGACTCAGTTAAAAAGATTGAGTTGATAGAGGAAAGTAATATTCCTTTATTGAGAAGATCCATATATTCAAAAAAAGAAATAAAAAAGGGCGAAAAATTGTCAAAAAAAAATATGACTTGCCTTAGACCTTCTAATGGATTGTCAGCTAAGAAATATAGGCAAGTTATGGGGAAAAAAATTAAAAATAATATACAAGCGGGTCACCCTATTTTTAAAAAAGACATTTATTAATTTAATTATATGTTGAAAGTTGTTTTATTTACAAACTCCAAAAGAGGAATTGGGATTTTAAATGAATTAAAAAGAGAAAAATATATTATCCAAGCAATATTTTTCCATAAAACTATAAAAAAAAATATTTTGGAAAAAATTAAAAATGATTTTAATATTCCTACATTTGAAAAAACTAATGATTCTTTGAAACAGATAGAAAGTTATGAATCGGATTTATTTATCGTAGCGGGATTTCCAGAGATATTTGATAAAAAATTTCTTACTATTCCTAAATATGGTGTCATTAACCTTCATGCAGGTTTTTTACCCAATTATAGGGGTGGATCTCCCTTGAACTGGCAAATTATAAATGGAGAAAAAAATCTTGGAGTTTCTTTAATTAAAATGAATGAAAGAATTGATTTAGGTAATATTCTTATAAAAAAAAAATTTAGACTTAAAGATAGTGAAACAATTTATCACGCTCATAAAAAAGCAAATCGACTTTTTGAAAGAAATATAAACTCAGCAATTAAGATGTTATTAAATGGGAACAAAGGTGAAAAACAGACAACTAAAAAAGGTACTTATTATCACCAAAGAAGTGATCTTGACGGTGAAATCAATTGGAATCAAGAAAAACTAAAAATAGTAAATTTTATCAGGGCTATTTCAGAGCCATATCCAGGAGCCTATACTTTTTTCCAAAATAAGAAGGTAAGAATATATGAGGTTGAAAAGACTGAAATGAGTATAAAAGGAACAATTGGGAGAGTTTTTTATATTCAAAAAGAGGGACCATTTGTAATATGCAGTAATGGGGCTTTATATATAAAAAGTTATAAATCTGAGGATAACAAAGCAATTAAATCAGGTTTTTTTAAGAATTCTAACGGTTCATAAATTATGTGTGGCATAGCGGGTTTTTTTGGAAATAGAGAGGTAAGTGAAAATTTAATTTTTAATACTCTTGAAAAAATGAAAAATAGAGGACCAGACTCACAAAATTTTAAGACTTGTAATTTATCAAATAATTATTTTTTAACACTATTACATTCAAGGTTAAATATAATTGATTTGGATAAAAGGTCAAATCAACCGTTTGAGGTTGATGAATTAATAATAACTTTTAATGGTGAGATATATAATTATGTTGAGCTTAGGAGGGAATTACAGAATAAGAATATTAATTTAAAAACAAAATCTGATACGGAAGTTCTTTTATATTATTATAAATTATATGGTGAAAAATGTGTTGATTATTTTGAAGGCATGTGGGCTTTTGCAATTTACGATAAAAAAAAAAATCATCTTTTTGTTTCACGAGATAGATTTGGTGAAAAACCTCTTTATTTTTATGTCGGATCAAATTTTTTCCTTTTTGGCTCAGAAATTAAATTTATTCAAGAGCTTCTAGGCACAAAACTTAATGTAAATATAAATCTGCTTAGGAATTTTCTTATTAATGGATACAGAACTATTTATAAATTTGATGAGTGTTTTTTTCAACGAATCCATAGATTAGAAAGCGGGCATTCAATGATCATCAAAGAAGGGAAAGTAAATAAAAAATATAAATACTGGTCGAGGAAAGTTAAACTAAACAATAAAATAAGAATAAATGATGCTGTAAAAGAAATCAGGAGAATTTTAATTGAAAGTCTTAGACTAAGAATTAGATCTGACGTTCCGGTTGCTTTTTGTTTGAGTGGCGGTATTGATTCTTCTGCTTTGGTTTCCATAGCATCTAAAGTACTAAATTTTAAATTTAAAACATATTCAATAATAGATGAAGATGAAAGATATAATGAAGAAAAAAATATTCTGAAAACCATAAAAGATACTAAGTGTGATTATGAGCTAATAACACTTAGAAAATCTAACTTTATTGACAAACTAAAAAAACTTGTTGAATACCATGATAGTCCTGTTTCAACAATATCTTATTTTATTCATTCTATGATTTCAGAGAGGGCATCAAGGGATGGATACAAAGTAATCATGTCAGGAACGGGTGCTGATGAGATATTCTCTGGTTATTATGATCATTTCTTATATTTTCTAAAGGAGATTTATAAAAAAAAAACATTCAATAAAAATCTAATTCAATGGGAAAAACATATAAAAAAACTTTTAAGAAATAAATCTTTGAAAGATTTAGATTCTTTTTTAAAAGAAGATTCTTATCGAGGTTATTTATACGATTCTTGGGAGAAAAATCTATCTTTTTTAAAAAACAAAAAGAAATCTGGTTTTTGTGAAAAAGTATTATTTAAAGACTCCCTCAAAAATAGAATGTACAATGAAATGTTCTATGAAATTGTTCCTGTGATTCTTCATGAGGATGATTTAAACTCAATGATGAATTCAATTGAAAATAGAAGTCCTTTTTTAGACAGAAAATTATATGAATATGCTCTCTCGATTCCAACAGAATTTCTAATGAGTAATGCATTTAATAAATATATTCTTAGGGAAAGTATGAAAGGTTTAGTGAGTGAAGGCATAAGGTGCGATCGTCAAAAAAAAGGTTTTAATGCATCCTTAAACAGTATGTTAGATTTAAAAAAACCAGAAATTAAAGATTTTTTTTTAGACTCCAAATCAGCTATCTCAGAAATTGTAAATTTAAAAAAATTAAGTAAAATGTTTGATAAAGATGTATTTGATAATTCATCAAATAAATTTTTATTCAGTTTTATGAATTGTAAAATATTTCTTGATAAGTTTAATTAAAATTTAATATGTTTTTTTCAAAAAAACTAAACAATTGTATATTCTGCAACTCATCACAAAAATTCTTGGTGAAAACTAATACTATTTCTGATTTTAATCCAACTATATTTGAAACTAAGATATCAAAGAAAATAAAATCAAGAACTAACGGAATTTGTCTTAACTGTGGTTTGTTTCAAAACTTTTATAGATTTGATGAGGATGAGCTAAAGGTCTTTAATAGCGTCAATAAAGATAGATTGACATCAAGTAAAGATTTTTCAGAATATCCACCCAATAAAAGTTTTTTAGATTCATTCCACAATACGTATTTTGAAAAGAGACTAAGGAAATGGAATGTTTTTTTTAAAAAAAATAAAATAAAACCTCAAAAAGTTTTGATAATTAGATATTGGTTTGGAAACATTGTAGATTTTTTAAAAAAACAGAATGCTAATGAAGTTTTTGGTGTTGAAATGTCAGATAACTGCAGAAAATATGTTAATGAACAAAAAATACAAATTACGGATATTGAATGTGAAACAAATGGTCTTATTGGTAAAGATATAGAAAAATATGGAAAATTTGATGCAATTTTTTGTTTTCATATATTGTCTCACAGTATTGATGTAAAAAAAAACTTAGAACTACTTAAAAGTATTTTAAAAAACCAAGGCTTTATCATTTTTTCAAATGAAATCGAAAGAAAACCTCATAACCCTTTTCACAACATACATTTTTCCGAGTATCAATTACTAATGGTTCTATCAGATTTTTTTTCAAAGATTGATAGAATTGATGACTGCCAATCAGAATTTTTACCGTATGTTAACCCATTTACAAAAAAAAATGATGTACCAGATTTTGTCGTATGGAAATAAAAAAGAAAATTCATAAATTTGTTATTTTTATAATAAGTCCAGGAGAGTACCATTATAAAAATATTGTTTTGAGTATATTAGGAATTAACTTATTTAGAATTATTTTTCATAAACTCCAAGAATTTATTAAAAATTCTTTTTATTTTCTTTTTCTTAATAAAAGACAAACTGACAAAAAGCTTTTAGATATTTTAGAGAAAGATGGATTGATTTTGATTCCAAATTTCTTTAAAGAAAAAAAATTTAAAACTATAGAAAGAAATTGTAAAAAAATTTTGGATTCTTTGGCGTGGAAAAAGTTCAGAAATAATGGAGGCTCAATTAAAACAATTAGTATTGATGAATATAGTTCGGGAAAAGAAAAGAGAGAAATTTTTGAAATTTTTACAAAAAATAGGATTATTAAAAATTTGATTTTAGAAGATATGAAGGTTCTTTTTTATTGGAACCCAAGGGTTGTTCTACAAGAAATATATTTTCCTAAAGGTACTAAGGATTTAGATGATTCAGTCCAAATTCTTCATTCAGATAGATTTGTGAAACATCTTAAAGTTTTCTTTTATTTGAATGACCAAAATGAAGATAATGGTGCTTATGTTTATGCAAAAAAAACTCATAGATATAACCTACATAGAGTTTTCCATGAAATTGAAATGGATTTCAGAATGTCAAAAAATTATTTACTTAGAAAACATAAGTTAAAAACTGATAAACTTCACAATAGTAACTATAATGAAATAAGACCTTTTTTCCAAAATATACTTAAAGTTAAGCCATTTAGTGTTAATGGAAAGAAAAATACCTTAGTTGTTTCAAATAACATAGGCTTTCATGCTAGAGGAAAAATGTTAGAGAAGAGAAGAAGAATTCAAATAAGAATTCAGTATCAATATTTAACCATCAACATATTTAAGATACTTTTTATAAATGTATTGAATTTTTTTTTAAAAAATTTTTTAAAAAAAAAAAAAATATTATTTAATTAATTCTTATGAAAAAAGATTTAGTTGGTTTAATTGACTATGGACTTGGCAATATGCAATCAATTTGTTCTGCATTAGCAAAAGTAAAGGCAAATTATATATTGATTAATAAAAAAGATGATTTTAAAAAAGTAACTAAGTTAGTTTTGCCAGGTGTAGGATCGTTTAAACAGGGAATGGAAAATCTAAATAAACTTGGATATTGTGATGAAATAATCAGCAGGGTTAAAAAAAAAGTTCCTATCTTAGGTATATGTCTAGGAATGCAGTTGCTTGCTGAAGAAGGGAATGAAGGGGGGAAAACTAGAGGCTTGGGGTTAATTGAAGGGAAGGTTTCAAAAATGGTTAAAAGTGAAAATTTCCCTTTACCCCACACTGGCTGGAATAAAATTTTTTTTAAAAAAGAGTTAAAAATTCTAAAAAATATTCCATCGGAAAGCTTTTTTTACTTTATTCATAGTTATCACTTTGAATTAAATACCACAATTGACTCTATTGGGCTTAGCAATTATGGAAAAGAATTTGTTTCATTTATAAAATTCAAAAATATATACGGTATTCAATCTCATCCTGAGAAAAGTCAATTGGTAGGACTTAATTTTTTAGGAAATTTTGTAAATGGTAACTAAGCGTCTTATTATTGCACTTACTTTTAATTTTGGAGTACTTTATAGAACTAGGAATTTTCTTCCCGACTACAGATATACTTCAAATTTTATTGATACTTGGTCTGTTGATGAAATAGTAGTTTTAGATATTACCCGTAATAAAGATCCTAACAGTGAAGAATTATTTAATAAGAAACTTGATGAGATTACGACTAATTGTTTTGTTCCTTTAACAGTCGGGGGAGGAATTAAGAATATTGAGGATGTTAAAAAAAAAATGAGATTAGGTGCTGATAAGGTTGCTTTAAATACAGCAGTTATTGAAAACCCAAAACTTATTTCAGAGATTTCTAATTCTTTTGGCTCACAGGCTGTGGTTTGTTCGATTGACTTTAAAAAAAAAAATGATAATTATGAGGTGGTATCTAATAATGGCACGTTAAATACTGGATTATGTCCAATTAAGTGGGCAAAAAAAGTTGAAAAACTTGGAGCCGGTGAAATTTTATTAACTTCAGTTGATAGAGATGGCTGTCTTGGTGGGTATGAAATCGATATTTGTAAAATCATTAAAAACGAGGTGAATGTTCCAGTAATTATTTTAGGTGGATGTGGTAATTGGGGACATATGTACGAAGCTTTTAATGTAGCCAATGTAGATGGAGTATGTACGCAAAATGTTTTTCATTTTACAGAAAAAAGCCTCAAAAGCGCAAAAGACTTCCTAAAAAAAAAAAATATTTATGTGAGAGGATAAGAACTAATGAAAAATAAAACTCATAATCTTTTAGTACAATATTGTAAAAAATGTCTTATGCCTACCAGTCGTCCACGAGTTCAATTTGATGAAAATGGTGTTTGCAATGCGTGCAATTTTGTTGAAGTAAAAAATAAGATCAATTGGTTTGAAAGAGAAAACCAATTAAAAGAAATTTTAAATGAAATAAGGTCTAATGATGGTTCATATGATTGTATAGTTCCGTGGTCTGGAGGAAAAGATTCAAGTTACGTAGCCTATCAATTAAAATTTAAATATAAAATGAACCCATTACTTGTTACATTCGCTCCATTACTTCCAAATGAAATTGGTCAAAAAAATAAGAGAAAATTCATTGAGCTAGGCTTTGACAATATCACCGGACAACCAAATCTAAAAATATCAAAACACTTATCAAAAAGATTTTTTATAGAACGAGGAAACCCGAAAACACATTGGGACGCTGGAGTTGGTTGCTATCCCGTCCAGATTGCAGAGAAATTTAATATAAGAGCTATTTTTTATGCAGAACATGCAGAAAGTGAATATGGAGGAAGAGTAATATCAGAAGAACATACAAAAATGCTAAAATATGAAGAAGTGATAGAGCACGTTATTGAAGATCACCCTTCAAATTGGGTAGATGAGGTGGTTACGGAGAATGATCTGCAACCCTATTTGTATCCGGATCCAGAAAAAATTTCAGAAAAAAAAATTATTTCTTACTATTACTCTTTTTTTGAAAGGTTTGATATGTACAAAAATTATTTATTTATAAAAGAAAACATGGAATTTAATACTGTCAAAAATAGGACTGTTGGGACATTTACAAATTTTGATAGTCTGGATGATTATATGGATGACCTATATTATTATATGCAATACATAAAATTTGGTTTTGGGAGATGTGTAAGAGATACCTCAAGATTTATACAGAACGGTCATTTAACAAGAAACAAGGCTCTTAATCTTGCAAAAAAATATGATGGAGAATTTCCACAAAAAATATTGCCAATGATACTTGAATATTATGATTTTGATAGAAAAGAATTTGAAAATATAGTAGATCAACATCGAAATAAAGAGATTTGGGAATACAAAGAAAAAAATTGGTCCTTGATACAAAAATTGTATTAATGAATATCCTTTCAAAAATTTCATTTTTAAGAGCTTTTATTAAAATTGTTATTTTTACAAAAGACCTTCTTTATTTTGAATTTAAAAAGAGAAATTTTTATTTTTTAAAAAGCAAAAAAATGTCATTTAAGGTTTATGGCGACTATTTAGTAACAACAAATATTGGGATATTAAGAGTAAAAAATGAAAAAATTACATTAGTTTCACCAATCCCCTCATTTGGAATTTCTTTAAATGATAAATTTATATTTATTTCAACTAGCATTGGCAACAGAACTTTAATACTAAGAAAAGAAAGGGGGAAATTTTTTAATAAAAGATTTCACCTTTGGGATGAAATCTATTCATCAGAAATCTCTAGTGCGGCAGCTAGATACCATCAGATTTCTGCATATAAGGATAATTTATATATCGCTAATACAGCTCAAAATACAATAACAAAAATAGATAAAGATGGAAATTATTTAGGAAATCTTAGTCCTTTTTTTTGTGAAGATGGACATCCAATAAATACAGATCATAACCACATTAATTCAGTATTCGCTGGAAAAAATTACTTATTATTTACAGCATTTAAAGCTAATAAAAAGGGTGTTATAGGATTAATAGGAAAATCTAGAATTCTTTTATTTTCTTATAAAAATATAGGTATTCATGACTGCGTGTTGACAAAAGAAGATTTTATTTTCTGCGATTCTTTTAATTTCTGGGAAGACAATTTTCATGGGAGTCTTTTATATGGGAGGAAAAAAA
>MDSZ01245891.1_pt1 | contig 12298 bp, 22 predicted proteins | sample 811201 | NCBI WGS metagenome assembly MDSZ01 (sample SAMN05326647, study PRJNA326480) | marine metagenome | isolation source: seawater | place: Indian Ocean: North | collected 2010
GGAGTTGCGTGGGCTCGCTGTCGAGTATGACGTCCCGATCTTCTCGGCAACACAGACGACGCGTAGTGGTTATTCTAACTCGGATGTTGGGCTTGAAGATACGTCCGAGTCTTTTGGATTACCCGCGACTGCCGACTTGATGTTCGCTATTATATCTACAGAAGAATTAGAAGGCCTAGGTCAGCTAATGGTTAAGCAATTAAAGAATAGATATAATGACCCAACTCAAAACAAGAGATTTGTTATTGGAGTTGATAGAAGTAAGATGAGACTATATGATGTTGAAGAAAATCAACAAACTCTTACTGATGACACTCCAATTTTTGATAAAAGTAAAGCCGGACAAAGAATTAATGACGAAAATATTAAGGAGTGGAAAATATGAAAACAATTAGAGAAGCCTGGGAAAAATCATATGGTGAAGGTACTAAATTTGATTTAGACTACGGTAAATTAATTATTTTGTTTCTTTGTGTTTATATAGCTATACAGGTGTCGTAATGATAGATGCTATATATGAAGAACCCAAGAGAATAGAGTCTAAATTAATATCCGAACATTGGGGTAGTGATATATGGCAAAATAGAAGAGCTAGAGTATTATTCAATGAATCTAGTAGAATGTTTAGCGTTGAATTATTCGATGCTCAAAAAAAAGTAAGAACTGTAATAAGAGAAAAAGATTTAACAGGAACCTATGAAATAAAAAATATTAGAATAGCAGAAGAACTAGCAGAACAAGCTGCAGAAAATTGGTGTTTAGGTTATGAAAGTTAAGCTTATAAGTTATTCTCAACCAGTATCAAAGGAGACAGAAGATGCTCAAGACCTTATCGCGTATTGCGCCCGTGTTTCGAATCCCGCGAATCAAAATAACTCTGAAACGTCAGAAAGGTTACTTACCTATCTCGCAAAAGAAAAACACTGGTCGCCCTTCGAAATGGTATCTGCTTGCCTAGAAATAGAAACTACTAGAGATATTGCTAGACAGATATTAAGACATAGGAGTTTTAGTTTTCAAGAATTTAGTCAAAGATATGCTAACCCAGACGAAGCTTTTGCTAATACTTTTGAAACCAGAGAAGCTCGTATGCAGGATAAAAAGAATAGACAAAATAGCATTGTAGTGGATGATATTCATCTTCAATTAAGATGGGCATCTGCACAAAGCAGAGTTCAAAAAGAAGCTGAAACTGCTTATAAGTGGGCTATTGATAATGGAGTAGCTAAAGAACAAGCTAGAGTTGTATTGCCTGAAGGAAATACTATAAGCAGATTATATATGAATGGAACGCTTAGAAGCTGGATTCATTACATACAATTAAGATCCGCTAATGGTACTCAGGCTGAACATAGAGATATAGCAATAGAATGTGCAGTAGTTTTAAAAGATATATTTCCAATTATTACTAAATTTATTAATTAAAAAAAGGTTTACATTTATAAAAAAGTGTAGTATAATACTTCTTATAATAAATAATATAAGAGGAGAATACAATGCAGGTAAACAAGGTAGTAATTTCTATTGCTGGAAACTTTTTAAGTGCTTTAGCAATAATAGGATTTTTAGGTGTAACATTTATGAAACCAGTTAATGCAAGCCATGATGTTTGGGATGACGAAGTTTTATGTATGGCTAAAAATATGTATTGGGAATCACGTAATCAAACAGTTGAAGGATTAATTGCTGTAGGTAATGTTGTAATGAATAGAGTTTCTGATAATCGTTATCCGGATACTATATGTGAAGTAATAGAGCAAGGACCAACGTATAAATCTTGGAAAGACGAAAATACTTATTATCCTATTAAAAATAAGTGTCAATTCAGTTGGTATTGTGATGGAAAGAAAGATGATATTCCTGACAAAGATTATAAAATATTTGAAATAATATATGATATAGCAATGAAAGTAGAGGGTGGTTATTTAGAAGACAGAACAAGTGGAGCAACTCATTATCACGCTTATTATGTCTTACCTTCTTGGGCTAAAACTAAAACTAGAACTGCTAAAATTGCAGATCATATATTTTATAGATGGGAGAAGTAATTGATAGATTATAAATTTAATGAAAAGAATAATATTGAAGAATTTGCTACTTATGTGGATTCGACCTATGAAGCTCATTACTCAAAAGAAAAGTTCCAAGCCACCGAATTTATATTAGACGCTGGCCATGGAACTGGTTTTTGTATTGGAAATGTTCTTAAGTACGCCCAGAGGTACGGGAAGAAAGGTTCTTCTTCGGACTCCAGGAAAGACCTTTTGAAAGTTCTTCACTACGCGCTAATACAGCTTCATATTCACGATCAGCTTCATCCAGAAGTTGAGCACTACGCCGGGGCTCCTGAGGTATCCCTAGAGTAGCAATTTTATCTGATAAAGATGGCTTTTTTATAGGATTATCAACTAAGTCATCATAATCTAAGCCCACTTTAGCCTGGGCTTTTTTTATACGTGCTAATAAGCTAATAAAATTACCGTTATAAGTTTCTTTAATATTAGCTCTTTCTCTAAGTCCTTCAATTCTAGATTTCAGCATAACGTCTAACATTATAAATTACCTATATATCCTTGGTATAGTACCCAGGACAGAGCAACTAACATTCCGGCCAATCCAATAAAACCTATTGTAATTGCAACCATTTCTAAAAACTTTCTTCTTTTTTCAGCTTGTGCATATATAGTTTCTTTTCTTTGTTTACGAATACTAACTTCCATTCGAACTAATTCATCCCAAGCTTTAGTTCCTTGAGAAAACATTATAAAAGTTTTTAGTTCATCTCTCATAGCTTCTGCTTTTTTCTTAGCAGCAAAAGCGTTCATTGCCTCCTCTTCTACTGAACCTGAAAATACTAATTTTTTAAATATAGGTGGATTTTTAGCTTGTCTTTCTGCTTCACTTAGATCAGACATAGCTCCCATCCAACGGCCTAAATCGCCCGCCATTTGTTCGATATCTCTACCGACTTGAAAACCTTTCTTCAGAACAGAAAATGCAGCTGAAGCTGTAGCCAGTGCGGATACTGGATCTATCATAATTACCTCATGTTAGGGTTAATCATGATTAATTTCAATTTTAAATATAACTCGCTCTATTTCCTATTTATATATTTACAAAAGAGTGAATGTGTGGTATAATAAATAGATTAGTAACGTGGAAGTTATTTGGACCCGGGGGCGGTACCCGGCAGCTCCACCATAAGGACATTAAAATGGTAGAACATCTTAGAAAATATATAGGGTTGTACTTAACAGCAATGTGTTTGCCTTTTGCTTTTGGCTATATTTTAAGTGACGATCATCCAGTTTGGGTTTGGTGGTTAATTTTAATTCTTGTAGTTTGGAAAACTCCTCCATATAGTTTAAGTGATAGATTTTGGGGTGGTTATATGAGATTATTAGATTGGGCATTAAAACCTTTAATTAATTGGATAAAAACTTGGCCGACTTGGGCTAGAATAATATTTGCTCTTGTTGTATTAATAAGTACTGAAGAGTTTATATTATCTCCAATTGGATATACAATGTATCCATGGAGAATGGACTTTGGTCTATAGTGTTCTTAATTGGGGCTGAAATAGGTTCGACAGGTAATGGAGTTACACAAAACTAAATGCAAACGATGATTTTGCTCCTGTAGGTTACGCACTCGCTGCATAATACTACTGAGCCCGCCGGAGCTTGGAAACAGAATCCGGCACAAGAAAGGAATTAATTATGTTATATGAATGCTTGACTAGATATGGTGATTGCTATAAATTAAAATTTAATCAGGACCCATGGACGTTTATAAAAAGTATTGAACCTTTTAAAAACGATTGGAAACAATATAATCCAAGAAAAAAGATAGAAAGATATGGCTTAAGTATTACAAGTTTAGACGGAGGTTTCAGTGGTATTCCTGATTTAGACTCTATAAGAGATTATAATATTAAGCACAATTTAGAGTTAGATGAACCAGACTTTAATACTAAAACCTTAGTATGGCCTCACGTAAAACCGTGGCTTAAAAATTTTGATGATCATTTAGGAAGAACTCATATAATTAAACAAAGTCCTGGAGGTATGTTTCCTCCTCATAGAGATGAGTATTCAAGAGAAATGGTTTCTTTTAGATTATTCATACCTATATTGCATTGTTCTCAACCAGAAATGTATTTTATCTTAGATGAAAAAATATTAAATTTTCAACATGGATTTGTTTACTTTATTAATACTTGTAAAGAGCATACAGTATTTACCACTTTAGGAGAATCTATGTTCATTGTGGCTAATATTAATTTGAATGAAGATAGCGTAGATGCTGTTTTAGAAAATATGGCTATTTCCTAAATATTTCCTTCATATATTAATTCAAATTGATATGTTTCATTGTTTTCTTCAATTAGAGCATCATTTTGATTAATATATTCATTATGAGTAAGAATAGAATCCCAAGTTCTAGTATATACTACATGCTTTTTATCAAATCCAATAACATCATTTTGAGATAAAGCGCCGGCTCTTTCGTATACTTCTAATACGTCATCTACTTCTTTATCTTCATCTTTATGATCTTCCCAAAATAATTCTGCAGTGTCCCAAGTTTTATCTGGGTATTTTAAAGATCTTACTTTATACCTAGTTCTATATGCCATTTTCTACTTTCTCTATTATTTCATTATAATAGTTAATAAATTTAGGTGTCAATGCTTTATTTATATATTTATCATACTTACACCAAATATCTTCAAATTCTTCTATAAAGAACTCTAACACTTCTCTAACTTCGCATTCTAAATTAAATATATCTTTAGGAAGTCTATCAAATCCTGTATAATCTGTCATGGGTTTTCCCCATCTTCTCTTATGGCCTTTCCACTCATTATGATTTATTATTTGAGGTCTTTTTACTAAATTAGGATAAGATTCTCTATAGAAATCATTTTTATGACACTGTATACAATCAGTAAATTTGTCAACATGATCAACGTAATTATCTCCTGGAGTAATATATTTTCGTCTTCCTACAAAATCAATAGTTCTATTTTCAAAGAACCAACTTAATTGCTGTTCGGGAGTATGGTGAAAAAATATAGGAGAGCCTCTTCTATTTTCAAAATATTTTTCAAAACTAGAATAATGCATAACATGAATTTTATAAGCGTTTTTAACTCCTGGTTCTATATCTTCTCTAGTTAAATCCGGTTCTCCATATCCTATTACTGGATAGCCATCTATTAAGTTTGTTGCTGCATGTAAATATAAAAGTTGATGAGGACTAGTTAATCGAGATTCTATAGCAATATTTCTCCATTTTTCACTTTCTAAAAATTTAACATAGTCTATATCATATAAAATATATTCAATATTATAAGCTTCACACCAATCAATTGCAAATTGAATATCATAATCGTTTAATCCATTATTATATCTCATTATAAAAATTTTATAAGGAACTTTAGCTAGTCTAAAAGATTCTGCTACTACATTAGAATCTAATCCTCCACTAAAAAATATATATGGCATTTCATTATGAGCAGAGCAGTCTTCATATATCATTTGCGCTGCAAGTATATTTTCGTCTTTCCAAGATTTAGGTATTCTATTAAGCTTTACGTGAAACATAGCAATTCATTCCATAATCCGCTTCAATTAATTCAGTATCGGCAACAAATCCAGCCCTTTGATAAATGCTTAAAGCTTCTTTCCTAGGAAAGCTCCAAATCATATTTGAATGTTTAAAAGCAACATCAATTGTATGGTTGAGAAGAGATATTCCTATTCCTTTATTTCTAAAAGCAGAACAAACATAAAGTCCTCTAGATCTAAAACCTTTATCAGTTGCATGGCAACTATTAACACCGACTAACATATGTTCAATATAATATCCAAAATAATATATGTGTTCTGGTTTCTCTTTAAAATGTCCTCCAAGATAACTCATATCTGAATAAGGAATATGTTTTCTGTCTCGATGTAAATATTCCCATATAGCAACTACTACATCAAATTCAATCTCTTTAATCATAATTTAATTATGTCCATCTCCTTTTCAAAGGTTGGAAATTTCCATTTTTCATCATCTGGACCTGTTCTTCTGTCTTCGGCTACTATATCTTTATTTAGTACATCTTGGTGTTCAGTTCTATCTTTGTCCGGATGTGGTATACCAACTCCCACCAATAACCTAAGTTTAGCTTTACCAAAAAATTGTTTCATTTCGTCTGGCCAGAAAGCCGAACAGATTCCTGTTTTATATCCTAAAAGGTTGGCCGCTAATATTAATTCACCCATTGCACAGCCTATACTAAAATATCTTTGCATTTCCTTTTCCATAGTTGCAATAGGATTAATAGAACCGTCTTCATGAAGAACTTGATTTGGCCTAGGGTCTACTCCGTGTTTAAATCTTCTAGGATCTAATTCAGGAGCATATGCTCTTATTAAAGGAGGTGACGCAACCGCGTGTATTAAAGCACCAACTTTATAGTCTTTCCAATCGTCACAAAAAGCAAATAATAAATTAGCTTTTATTTGAGAGTTTCTTACATTATATTCTTTTTGAGTTCTTCCCTCTTCATTAGTATAGGATAACCATTCCATACGAGGAGTGACAGAAAAGTGTTTAGTCATATGGTATATGTCATTAATTTTTTGAGAATCATTAGTCCAAAAGACTTTATAATGAGTTTCCCCTTGCTTTGTAGGACTGTTCTTTATAACTTCAATTAGAGTTTCTATATGATTGTCTGGTATGGATGCTGAAGTATCCCAATTACGCTGCGCGTGATAGGCGCTTTTGGATGCCTCTATTAATTTTTTTTCCATACTTTTATATATAAGTATTTACTTCTGGTTATTTTTGTGGTATAATAAATATAAGTATAAAAAGAGGAGAAAACCAATGGGAGATTCGAGCGATCCTGTGGATGATATTTCTGATCCACGTACCTTTATGGGTTGGATAAACAAAAGTGAGAGCGAAAAAGAAGAAAAAGAAGAGGATTAATTATTTAAAGGATGTATAATTTAATGGGAAAAGACACTAAGATAACGTTGATTGGAAATGGTTTTGTGGGTAAAGCAGTCAATAATTTAATTAAAAAACATTATCAAATAAAAATAGTAGACCCACAATATAATGATAATAAAATTGAAAATGATACTGATAGCTATATAGTATGTGTTCCAACTCCATCTAGTGCTACTGGTGAATGTGATATGAGTATAGTCAATAAAGTAATTGACGAATGCCCTAATGATAAACCTATACTAATTAAAAGTACTATTAGTTTAGAAGGCTGGGAAAAGATAAAAGAATACGGTAAAAGAATTACTTTTAGTCCAGAGTTCTTAACAGCTAGAAATGCTAATGAAGATTTTAAAAAACAAAAGGTTATATTATTTGGCGGTGACGACATAGCATATTGGGAAGCAATATTTCATCCAACTAAAAAATTTAAAACTGTTGCTGCTTCGGTAGAAGAATTAATATTAACTAAATATTTAAGAAATAGTTTTTTAGCTACAAAGGTTGCATTTTTTAATGAAGCTTATAGTTTCTGTGAAAAAGTAGGAATAGATTATAATACAGTTTCTAGGTTAGTAGGAATGGATGAGCGAATAACAATGAGCCATATTCTAGTTCCTGGGCCTGACGGAGAAAGAGGATTTGGTGGAGAATGTTTTCCTAAAGATACTAAAGCTTTATCTGCCACTGGATTTTATTATGGATCTAATTTTGATGTATTAGGTGGTGCAATAAAAAGTAATATGAAAGTAAAGAAATTAATAGCGGAGAAGAGAATAGGTGGGTAAGTGGTTCCTTCTAATTTTGTTCCTAGAACCTACGTACGATGGGGCAGATTCTTATATATTTACGGGGCGACCTTTTTCTACTAAGGCCGAATGTATTGCTTCCGGAAATTATGAACCAGACATATATAAATACGTACAGGTATTAATGAAGGAATTTAATGGTCAAGTTCCTAAAATAAGAAAAATAAGATGCATACCTGAAACCTTTGCTAATGAATTAATAAATGCGTATAAAGATCAAGGAATAGCACTATGACAGTAGTAAAAAGAATAGTTCAAAGAAAATTAGCCGGAGTTGGCAAGATTACCATCAAAATAATTCGAAATTAATTGAAAAAAAATTCAAAAAAAGTGAAAAAAAGGGTTTACATTTGGTTAAAAGTGTGGTAGAATATATCTATATTAAATGAAAAAAAGAGGATATAAATGATAGAATATACAATATGGTTTTTGATAGGATGGACTTCAGCTTTTTTATTCGTAATGTTAATTGATAACTTTACAATATTAAGAAGAAATCCTTATGATGACCCAAGAATTGATGATGAAAAGGAGAATATATAATGGCGCATGAAGTCGAAACAATGGCTTATGCTGGTGAAGTTCCTTGGCACGGCCTAGGAGTTCCAGTTAGTAATGATCTAGCTCCAGAACAAATGATGGAAAAGGCTGGTCTTAATTGGAAAGTAAAAGAAGTAGAATCTTTTATTGAATTTGATGGTCAAAAAAGATTAACTGGTCAGAAATCTCTAGTAAGAGAAACTGATGGAAAAATTCTAACTAACGTTGGTAAAAATTGGTTCCCTTGTCAGAACGAAGATGCCTTCAAATTTTTTGGTGAATATGTTTTAGCCGGAAATATGGAAATGCATACTGCTGGTTCACTTAAAGGTGGACAAATGGTTTGGGCATTAGCCAAAGTAAAAGAATCATTTGATTTATTTGGTGGAGATCAAGTTGAGTCATATATGCTTTTTTCTAATCCACATATGTATGGAAAATCAATTGATGTAAGGTTCACTCCAATAAGAGTTGTTTGTAATAATACTCTTTCACTTTCTTTGGATATGGAAGCTAAAACTTCTGTTAAAGTAGGTCATAGAGCCGAATTTAATCCAGACAGTGTTAAAGAAGCTCTTGGAATTGCTTCTGAAAAACTTTCTTCTTATAAAGAAATGGCTGAATTTCTAGGTTCTAAGAAGTATAAAGCTGATGCTCTTATTGAGTATTTTAATCACGTTTTCCCACGTACAGCTGATAAGAAAGTTCAAGGTAAAGAACTATCAGTTGAAACATTATCACGTAACGCTAAACTTTGTTACGATAATATGGAAACTCAACCTGGTGCAGAATTTGCAGAAGGTTCTTGGTGGCAAGCTTTTAATGCTGTAACTTTTTCTGCCGATCACTTACAAGGTAAGAATGCCGATTCAAGAATGCATTCAGCTTGGTTCGGATGGAATCAAGGAAGAAAAAAAGAAGCTCTTAAGTCAGCCTTAGAATTTGCAGAGGCTGCTTAATGAAATTTCTAAATAACTTATTTCCAGCAGACGGGAGTTTGCTGGAATGAAAAAACACTCAAGAGAAATGTTATACTACTGGGCTAAAGAAAACGGTATCAGAGGTTATGAACAATATGACCCTGTTGATAATGAGAGAAGAAGACAAAAAGCTATAAAGCAGTATAACGAACGTTCTCGTAGACGCATGGAAAATTCTTATAACGATAAGAAAGGACGTAGATGAAAACAAAAACCAAACTCTGGAAAAAGGTAGGAAAAATGGAATTAGGAAATCCTGTTATAACCGCATTAGTCGGCTTAGTAATTTTTTATATTGGACTTAAAATGTTTTCTGGAGGTATGAAAGATATGGGTAATATTTCTCATCTTCAATGGTTTTTAGGTAATCCAATTTATATGTTCTTTGGTGGAATTATAATGACATTAGCCTGGCAATCGTCTTCGTTGTCGACTACAGCAATTATAGCTTTAGTTGCTTCCGGGGCTTTGCCTCTTCCTGCGGCAGTTGCGTGTGTATTAGGAGCTAATATAGGCACAACGGGAACTATATGGCTAGCTGGATTTTTTGTTTCTGATGGAATGCCAAAAGGTGATACATTACGAATAGCAATGGCTCATACTGGAATGAATCTAATAATGGCCTTAGCTTTATTACCTTTCGTTGGCCGAATAGGTCAATATTTAATGCGGTTCGGGTAGAGTTTTTTATAAATAACACTGTTATGAGTGGTATTCAATCGCTCATTATTCTCGGAGAATCGTAAATGAAAAAATATATTTTGGCTTTAATAGCCACATTAGGCTTTGCGGGTAGTGCCGCAGCATGGGATCTAGGAGGTGGACTTTCAGTTGATAGCTCAATGGAAGCTGCCTATAATATCGACACCGCATCTACTACCATTACAATGGAATCAGGAATGACTGTTCCTCTTCTATGGATGAGTGCAAATGTAAATGCAGATTTCGATTTGACTGCTTTAGGATCTTCTAGTTCAGCCGACCTTTATCAGGGAATGGATATAGGTGTTGACTATGTTATAGCCGACAATCTTATGTTGGAACTAGATACAGGAATAGATACGAATGGCAATAGAGAAAATATTGTACTTTCTATGACTTTATCTTGGTAAAATTTTAAAACTTCACTCCTGGGCGTATAAATAAAACTAATTTATGCCCAGGAGATTTTAATGACAAGTTTAATAAACCCAACAGATTTTACGAAAGTAGTGGGACCTTTAAGGTCCTTTTTTTTATCCAAAGGATTCGAAGAAGTACATACACAAAATAGATTAAGTATTTTAGCTGCATGTGAAGATCCAACAACAGTAGCAACCTATAATTATAATGGCAAAGTCTGGCCCTTACCCCAAACGGGACAAATGTGGCTAGAACACGAATTACTCACCAAGCCCGATTCAAAGGGCTTTTTTTGTGTCAGCACGAGCTATAGACAAGAAAAGAATCCTGTAAAAGGAAGGCACGAATCAATATTTCCAATGTTTGAATTTGAATTTCCTGGAACATTTGATGATTTATTAGCGATGGAAATTGAATTGCTAAATCATTTAGGATTCAAAGGGCCTATGGCAAAAAACTATGATGACTGGTGTGAGTATTATAAAACAGAAGAATTGACTAACGAGCATGAAACAAAAATGGGAGAAGAGTTTGGTCCTGCACTTATATTAAACTTTCCGAACAGAACTTCACCATTTTGGAATATGACTCAGAATAAAGAAGGAACTCATGCTAAAAAGATTGATGTTATTCTTGGTGGAATGGAAACTATAGGAAGTGCTGAACGTAGTACTAGTCCTCATGAAATGAGATATATGTTCGAAGAAATTTCAGAAGGTGGTTATGCTAGTCTTTTATATAAATTATTTGGAAAAGAAAGAGTTGATGCAGAACTAGACGAATTTTTAAGATTTAATTTTATTCCACGCGTAGGCGGAGGAATAGGAATAACAAGATTAATTTCGGCAATGGAGAAACTTTAATATATTTTGGGGTGGCGGAAACGGTAGACGCGATGCACGGTCTATGCATTGTCTTTTGACGTGGTGGTTCGAATCCACCCCCCAAAGCCAAATAAGTATTTATCATGTTTTTTATAGCAGCACCATTTGGTAATTTTATTCAATTAAAAAACTGTATTAGTGTTACAGGCACCTTTACTTTAAAACCTAGACCTGGTCGCTTCATACAAATTCTTAAAACATTAAGATACGTAAAAACAGAAGTAGGTCGAGTTTGGCGTAATCAACTTGGCTTACGTAATCCTGGAATAATTAAAGGAATAGAAAGACATAAAAGTCATAATGTTCTAAGTATTGCTAGTTTAGAAAAAGATGATTGGAATATACTTTATGATATAGTTCCAAAGAATATTAATATTGAACTTAATATTAGTTGCCCAAATGTTAATAAACATCCAAACTTAATTAAAAATTTTGCTAAAGATAAACGTAAATGGTGTATTGTAAAAGTACCACCAAATATAACTAGTAAACAAATTGATAAAATCGTTGACTTAGGTTATAGACAAATTCATGCAAGTAATACAGTACCAACTGAAAAGGGTGGATTAAGTGGTAAAATGGTCACACCTCATACTATGAAAATATTAGAATATATTAAAAATACTCATTCTCATATTGAAGTTATTGCTGGAGGTGGTGTGATTGATATACACAGTGCCCAAAAATATATTGATGCTGGAGCTGATCATATAAGTCTAGGCACTGTGTGTTTTACACCTTGGAAGTTAAAGGTTTTTAATTAGGTACTTGAGCGTCGATTCCTTCAACGTATTCTCCCATACCAAGAAGATCACCAACACTTCTACCTGGGAATATATCTAATTCGCCGGCAGTAATTTGTGATGCAAGATTATGAGCTATTTCAGCCAAAGAGTCAGGCATATTTGTCATAGGAGCCATTTTAACCATTCCGGTATCCATACCTCCC
>MDSZ01121082.1_pt1 | contig 12297 bp, 5 predicted proteins | sample 811201 | NCBI WGS metagenome assembly MDSZ01 (sample SAMN05326647, study PRJNA326480) | marine metagenome | isolation source: seawater | place: Indian Ocean: North | collected 2010
ATTACTGGAGCTATATCAGGGTCTATTTATAATACAGATCGCACTATTTTTGATTATGCTTCAGGCAATAATTATGAGGTTGGTGGGAATGAGATGGATATATATAGCCGAAAATCAGATGTAAGGACCATTAAAGGTGAGCTAACAAGCCAATTCAACAAAGCTCACCAAGTGAAGCTGGGAGCAGAGTATAGATCGACAAATATTACCCTTAATGATATAACTGTTCTACAATCCAATTTTACAGGTTATCAGCCTATCATTATGAACCCTGAAAATAATGAGATTCATGATTCATTTCAATCAATGGTAAATCCCTTCACAGGCGATCGATTGGAGGGCCGCAATCCTCAAGAGCTTTCTATGTACCTACAAGATAAAATTGAAAAAGATGATTTAGTTGTCAATATCGGAGTTCGGTATGATTATTTTGATTCTCAATTTTGGGTGCTTAATGATTATACAGATCCCAATTATTTAGCACCAGTTAAACCTATAAATAGGTGGAGTGATTTAAATAACGATGGTGAAATAACTGAAGATGAAATGACTTTTGAGAATTTAAAAACAATAGATGAAAGACTGGCCTCAAATGCATTTGGTAATCCATGGTATGAAAGATCAACTCCCAAGACACAATTAAGTCCTAGGTTTGCTCTTGCCTTTCCAATAACGGATAAGGGGTATTTACATTTTTCATACGGACATTTCTTCCAAAATCCAAATTTTAGCTATATTTACAATAATCCAGAATTTGAGGTTCCTGCTGCTTCAGGAGTTAATTCTACGATGGGTAATGCAAATATGGAGCCCCAGCGCACAACGCAATATGAAGTAGGTTTTTCTCAACAGGTCGGACAAGATATAGGTGTTGAGTTGACGGGATACTATAAAGATATTCGCAATTTAAATTCTACTGAAATCAAGAATTCTTTTATTGCTGGTGATAGATATGGAGTATATGTTAATAAGGACCATGCAAATTCTAAAGGAATTACCATGGCTATTTCAAAGCGTTCTAGGCAAAATTTTTCAGGAAATTTGGACTATACCTATTCTATCTCCGAAGGTAATGCATCTGATCCAACAGCAGCATTTTACGATGAACAGTCTGATATAGAGCCAGAGAAAATGCTTGTACCTTTAGATTGGGATCAACGCCACACAATCAATGGAACTGCAACCTATCAGCCCACAAAATCATCAGGTATGAGCATGATTTTTAGCTATGGAAGTGGTTTCCCTTACACCACAGAAAACACACAAGGTCAGAGAACCTCTTTTGAAAATAATGGAAGAAAGCCCGCTACCTATAATGTTGATTTACGCGGATTTTTTCACTTTACAGTTTCTAAGGCGATTAGAATGACCGCTCATATAAATGTGTATAATGTTTTTGATTTTCGTAATGAACTTACAGTATTTAGTGATACGGGTCGCTCATCGTATTCTTTAATCCCAACATACACACCGCAGTTCAGTGGCCCAAGCCTAAATAGTTTGGATGAATATCTCATTAATCCGACATATTTTTCTTCACCAAGACAAATTAAGTTAGGTTTATCATTGTCTTTCAATTAAAAGAATGAAGCGCTTTTCAAATATATTTTTACTTTTAATATTTATATCGTTACTTAATGCATCCAATTTTCCGGACAAAAAGTATCTAATGATGAATAAATCAGTTGCTAAAGTTATGGGCAGGGAAGACAGGAAGGATGGTGTGCATTCCGGAAATAGGGTACTAACTAGGATTTATAATCATGGTGCCATTGGTGACCAAAGTAGTTCTTTTTCTGGGGTGTATCCGATAGGGTCTGGACATTCATATATCTTTGAATTTTCGCCTGTTATTGCTGCGAGTGTTGTCGATACAAATGGTATTAGAAAACATATTATTTCAGATGGAACAATTGGATTAACGGATGATTCACCAGAAGGGGCACCTTGGGGATTCGAACCACTTTCAGGTTATGCAAATCCAAATCAGGAAAACTTGGCTATGAGTGATAATGAAAACTCGTGGCCTCAGTCGTGGCCAAATAAACCGGCGGATTGGGATGGTGAATGGAACGGACAGTATGGCAAATATGTGCGGGCTGATCAGGAGTCATACTTTGTTGTAGATGATTACTATAACAGTGAATTTGAGTTCTGGCCAGATTCTAACGATATTCCTCAAGATAATTCTGCAATGCCTGATGATCATCGTAGGGGTTTGGGGGTTCAACTTGAGGTTAGAGGTTACCAGTGGAATCATCCCGCAGCAGAAGATATTCTAATTGTAACGTATTGGATTACAAATGTTGGTACGAGCGTACTAGATAGTGTCGTTTTCGGAATGTACGGGGATGCTGATGTAGGGGGTCCATCAAGTTTTAGCGATGATGATGCTTGGTTTGATACTGAAAATGACATGGTTTTTCAATGGGATCACGATAATTGGAGCACATCATATGGTGGATTTAAACCTGCATACTTCGGGTGGAGTTTTTTAGAATCTCCTGGAAATCCAAATGATGGAATTGATAATGATGAGGATGGAATGATCGACGAGAGTCAGTTCGATGGTATTGACAATGATGGTGATTGGGATCCTGAATTAGATGATATTGGATCTGATGGTCTAGCCGAATTTCACTTGAATTATACTGGTCCAGATGCTGATGGAACAGAGGGAAATGGCATACCTGATTTAGGGGAACCAAATTTTGAAATAACCGATAACGATGAATCTGATCAGATAGGTTTGACTAGCTTCTATTCAGCTCCTTACCCTAGCGTATATCCTTCAAATGACGAGGTGATGTGGGGGCAGCTGACTCCTGGAATTTTTCAAGTCCCAGAACAAAATGTAGACCAAACTTTTTTATATGGTTCTGGGTATATTTCTCTTCAACCGGGAGAAAAGAAAAAATTTGCTATTGCAATGGTCTATGGCGAAAACATGGCGGATATTTTGAGAAATACTAATACTATGCAAAATATCTATGATAATGATTATAGTTTTGCAAAGCCACCTCTAAAACCTACAATGACTGCCGTGCCTGGAAATAAGAAAGTAACCCTATATTGGAACTCTTTATCTGAGAAATCTATGGATCCGATATATGGAAAAGATTTCGAAGGCTATCGAATTTATAGAAGTACTGATGCTGGTTTCATCGATGCCTATACCATAACGGATGCTTATGGTAATATTACGTTCAAAGAACCCTTGGCAATCTTTGATCTTCAAAATGGTTTAATGGGCCCTCATCCAATTGGCTATAATGGTGTACAATTTGATATGGGAGGAGATAAGGGTCTTCAGTATGTTTATGTAGATTCAAATAATGTCATCAACGGACAAAAGTATTACTATGCTGTTACAGCATACGATAAAGGTTATGATCTTGATTTTTTTGAAAATGGTTTTACACCTAACGATAACCTTCAGCCTATTGCACCATCTGAGTGTTCAGTAACATTAGACCTAGATTACAAAGGTAATGTTGTCAGTCTGAGTGAAAACGCAGCAGTGGTCACTCCAAATCCACCTGTTCTAGGTTATGTTCCTCCTAATACAGTTTCAGATAATGAACAATTTATAAAGCATCTTTCGGGATATGGATCAGGAGATGTATCGGTAGAGGTCATAGATCCATTTGCCATCACTGAAACAAAAGAATATCAAATCGTTTTTGATACATTAGAAACTGCTGATAATCTTTCTTTTGGGATACGAAATCAAGAATTAATAATTGAAACTTTGAAAATAAATAGTGATAGTAGTGCAACTGCTACATATGATCATTTAGATGCAAAAATTAGAATTAATTCCATTTTTATTAATGATAGTACAGTTTACGATACCATTAATCCGATCTCTTTGACAAATGTAAATGGAAACATTGCTTATTCTAGAGGTATCGATTATGAAATATTTCCAGAACTGGGCATATTTTTAATTAAAAACCCTGATTTACTCGTTTCTGGAGAAGTTGCAGTAAGTTATCGTTATTTTCATCTTAATCAACTAGAAACTATAAATGGAGAAACTGACAACCCCATCTTTGATGGTATGCGCGTCATTGTCAAAGATAAACCTTACGATTTAAATGAAGATTCGACAAGATGGACGGTTGGGGATTGTAATTATGGGCTTATTGCAATGAACGTAGCAAGGTTTTACCCAGCGGACTTTGAAATACAGTTCGAGGGCAATATAGGTGATTCTGTGAATGTCGACCCAAATGGAAAAGATGTGCCATTTCGAATAAAAAACATTACCCACAACGATGAACCCCCTTTTAGAATTTCAGACTTTAATCAGGATGGAGATTGGGATCCAAATGAATCTATATCTATAAGACCATACGGTGCTATATCTGAAGGTCCTTTAATTACAATACGCTTTAGTCAAGATTCATTAGCCATAACTGATACAACAATCTATGACACCGTATTTATTTCAGGTGATACTATTTATTCTGATACAACGCTCTACGATACAATATTTCTAGAGGTTATTCATCCGGAAATAGGCGATATTTTTCATATTGAAATCGATAGACCATTTTCGATTTCAGATTTATATAGTTTTACAACGATTCCTTCTGCCGTTGACTCTGAGAAGGCATACAGTCAACTAGATAAAATTGCTGTTGTTCCAAATCCATACATTGTAGCTGCTTCTTGGGAGCCAAGGCATCAATATGAATCTGGAAGAGGTCCTAGAAAAATTGACTTCATCAATCTTCCAAGTAAATGCACAATTAAGATTTTTACCCTTTCGGGGTATTTAGTAAATACCTTGCACCATGAAGATGTACTTGAGAATGGAACTGAATCCTGGAATATGTTGTCAAGTGATAATTTAGACATTGCTTATGGAGTATACCTATATCACGTTGATGCACCAGGTATTGGCGAACATACTGGAAAATTTGCGGTCATAAAATGAAGATGCATTTTTCAGCAATAATTCTGTGTTTAATATGTTCATTCATTTACTCACAGAACAATGTGGCAACTACTTCTGCTGCTTTTTTAGAGATAGGCCCTGGTGCAAGATCCATTGGAATGGGCAGTGCATATGTTTCTGTAGGTGATGATGCAAGTTCAATCTATTGGAATCCTGCGGGGATTGTTAATGTAAATAGGCCAGAGGTTCAATCATTTTATACTCCATGGCTTGTAGAAACCAATTACTATTACAATTCGGCTGTTATGCCTATGGGATCATATGGTAGCCTTGGGATATCATTTACAGCTGTTACTATGGATGAGATGATGGTTCGTACTGTGAAAGACCCGGAGCCAAATGAGTATGGTCAAAAATTTGATGCTGGAAATATTTCTATGGGTATCGCCTATGCAAAAAAACTGACTGATAGATTTTCATTTGGATTCCAAACAAAATTTATTCAAGAATCTATATGGCAAATGAAAGCTCAGGGTTACGCAATTGATATTGGGACTATGTTTTTGACCAAAAGTAATTTAAATATCGGGATGAGTATTTCTAATTTTGGTGGGAAACTTGGTATGCAAGGTGTTAATACGCTGGTAGATATTGATATTGATGAAACGATTTATGGTAATAATGACAGAATAGATGGAAGCCTTGGAACAAGTCAATGGCCACTACCACTTCTTTTTAGATTTGGATTGAGTAAATCATTTACTCTTTCTCCAATTATGGAATGCTTGATTGCTGTTGACGCAATACATCCAAATAATAATCCAGAATATTTGAATATTGGATTTGAATATGCCATAATGGATATGATATCTATCCGTTTAGGAAAATCTCATAGCTTTTATGATTTAGATTCCTCCGGGAAAACTGTAGGCCCCCAACATGGGTTATCATTTGGGACTGGCATAAAATATAAAATTCCAAGAGGACCAATGATGAATATCGATTATGTTTTTTCTGATTTTGGTGTTTTCAGTAATGTTCAAGGTTATTCAATTAGTTTGAATTTTTAAAAACTACTTAAAAAATTTATTTTAAAAATTGATATTTGTTAATGTATAAAAAAATCTACGAATCAAAGATAATTTACTCCTTCTTAGATAAGCACGTTTTTAATATTCTTTATTTTTTTATTGTTCTTCTTTGTTCGATATCATCTCTTAAAGCTTGTAAACTTTGGGCAACTTCTAGCAAAATTGGAGTTTTTTCGACACTATCACCAAGCGAGATACAAGAAATTAATTCACAGTTAACCTCGTTTTTTCACCAATCAGCTACAATGATGGATGGATGGTCATTAATAGGCTATGGTGAACTGGATTCAGATTCTTTAGCGTTTGTACAAAGATCAAGCATCCCAGCAACGCATGATTCGATATTATATTGGTCTACAGTTGATACACTTTTAGGAAATTCTGAAAGCAGTATTGCGTTAGGTCATTTGAGAATGGCAAGTTCTGGTGCAATTTCCATCCCAAACCCTCATCCTTGGATTTTTCACTATAACAACAAGCTTTTTAGTCTTATCCACAATGGAACAATAAATAAAGACATACTCTATAATATTATCACTGATGAGGGTAATGATCTAAGCTGGATTGAATCATACCCTCCGCAAACATTTGGAGGAGGAGATTGGAGCGATGGTGGATGGAATAGTGTAATTGATTCTCAATTAATTTTATTAATAGTCATGCGGGAGTATTTTTTGAATGGATATGATTTAATATCAGCACTGCAAACTTCATTTTCAAAACTTATCAGTGCAGGGGTTTCAGCCAGCCAATTGAATATAATTTTTTCAGATGGAGAAGTTCTCTACGCCTTTGGAGGAAGTGGAAGGCTTTTTTTTCAAGAATCTTCTGAGCATTTTTCAATTATGACTACCCCTAGTCAGTCCAATGGTGTTACTTGGAGTGGTCTAAGCAATCAAGAGTTATTAGAGTTTTTACCCGACGGATATAATAGATATCCAAATTTTGTATCAAATACATCCGATGAGTCTATTATTGTAAATCCCGAGAGTTTTTCAATGGGCGCAGCCTATCCTAATCCATTTAATGGAAATGTGAATTTCTCTGTAACGAGCACCAAAGAGAGTTCTATGTTAATTTCTATTTTATCATTAGATGGAAAATTAATTAAAGAGTTTAAATCTCATATCAATAAAAATGATAGTAAAGTCATTAACTGGATACCAGATAGTAATCTTTCTTCAGGAATCTATCTAGTACTTGTAGAGTCAGAATTAGACCGAAAATATCAAAAGATTTCGTTTATAAAATAGAAAAATTATTTGTAGTTTAAAAGGCTTTATCCTTTTTTAAAATAACCAATATATTTGTGGGAGTTATTAATTGCCTAAATCAAAAGAAAAACCAAAAGAAAACCTTGAAAGCCAGGTGAAAGCAGAAGTAGCTGAGCTTGATAAAGAAAATAATTCAAACGATGCTCCAAAAAAGAAAGGTCGTCCAAGCAAGGTTTCGAGTGGAAGCATTAGTATGTATCTAGCTGAAATAGGGAGATATACTCCTCTTCCGCCGGATCGTGAAGTTGAGTTAGCAATTCGAATTCAGAAAGGAGACGAAAGAGCTATGAAGGAATTGGTTGAAGCAAATCTTCGCTTTGTCGTTTCTGTTGCAAAAAAATACCAGGGTAATGGTTTATCGCTTGCGGACATTATCAATGAAGGGAACATGGGGCTAATTAAAGCTGCTAAAAGATTTGATCACACTAGGGGTTTTAAGTTTATATCTTACGCTGTCTGGTGGATTAGACAGTCGATTCTGCAAGCTCTTGCCGAACAGTCTCGCTTAATTCGTCTTCCGCTCAATCGTGTTGGTACTATTACAAAAATTACCAGAGCGGCTGAAAAACTTGAGGCAGAGGTTGAAAGGCAGCCAAAGGGAGATGAAATAGGCGCCCAGCTTGAAATGACTGGCGATGAAGTTCTTATGGCTATGCAGTACTCTCGCCGCCACAGCTCACTCAATTCCCCATTCCAGGAAGGTGAGAACAGTAGTCTTTTAGATATTATTGAAGATTCCGAAGCTGAAGAACCCGAAGCCAAGATTATGATGGAATCAATGAGCGAGGAAGTGAATGGTGCATTAGATACTCTCTCAGATAGGGAAAGAATAGTTCTTGAAATGTATTTTGGAATCAATAGAGATAGCGCTATGACACTAAATGAAATTGGAGAAGAATTTGACCTCACTCGAGAAAGGGTACGACAGATTAAAGAAAAGGCTATCCAACGCCTGCGTCATAGATCTAGAAGTAAAAATCTTCGTAGGTATTTAGGCTGATTATTGTTTTATTAGAGGGGCTTTTAAGCCCCTTTTTTTTTGGTAAATTTTAAAATTTAAAATATAAATTAAAATTTATGGTTTCAAATAAAGATATTATCTTGAAAATTTTATTTTTTAACCTAACTCTACATTTTATCTTCGCTCAAGTTGAAACAATTGGTGATCAAAGTTTTATAATTTCACAACTAAATCATGAAATTACTTTGCCACTATTTTCAAACAAGGACATTTATGAATCAGATTCTAATGTAAGCAGAGCAGTTATCGTTGTACATGGTATGAATAGGAATGCGGACGATTATTATAATTCGATCTACAATGATGCCTTGGACTTAAATATCATTTCCGAAACAATCATTATAGCGCCTCAATTTTTAATTACTACAGATCTTAACCATTGGCAACCAAGCATTGAATATGTATTTTGGTCAAGTACTACTCAATGGTCGAGTGGTGGGCAGTCAAATTCAACCAGTCAACACCAACGAGATTATGATATAAGCTCCTTTTCATTAATGGATTCTTTAGTTTCACATATTTTTATCAATTTTCCGAATTTACAGGATATTGTATTGGTGGGAAATTCAGCTGGAGGACAATTTGTTAATAGGTACGCAGCTGGTACAGGTCAAGAAGTTGGAGGGATCATACGTTATATAATATCTGCTCCATCAAGTTATTTATATTTTGATGAAAATCGATATACCGAATATCATTTTCCTTTATCCTGGTCCATACCAGAGAGTTGTGGTGATTATAACGACTATAAGTATGGTCTTAACGATTTGAATGAGTACATGGAAGATGTAGGCATAGATTCAATACACTCAAGGTACCATAGGCGTTATATACATTATTTAGTGGGGACAAACGATACTGGAGGAACACAGGATTGTGAATCAATGGCTCAAGGCAGTAATCGTTTTGAAAGATCTATCATATATTATAATTATTTAAGGTACTTTTTCGGTAATGATATTTCAGGTAGACATAAATTGGCTCTTGTGCCTGAAGTAGGACATAGTTTTAGTAATATATTTAGTTCAGAATGTGGTAAAGTTGCAATTTTTGGTGCAGGTGAATGCGAACAGTTTCAAAATCTTAGTTATCCAAATGCAAACTTTACATCTGATAATAATTCTGGACCATATCCCCATTCGATAAACTTTATCAATACATCTGTTCAAGGCACACATCCAATCCAGCAGCTGGTCTGGAGCATAGGAAATGAAATCGTCTATTCCAATGGGAGTATTAATTTTAGTTTTATCTATCCAGGTATCTTTGATATAAGCCTTATTGCTATTGACCAGATTGGTTTAAGCGATACTCTTACGCATGAGTCACTTGTAGAAATTGACACATTATATGGAGATATTGACTGGGATGCTGAAGTTTCAGAAAACGATGCAGCCCTTATCCTACAGCATATTATTGGAGATATATCATTGAGTTCGTTACAGCAGGCTACTGGGGATGCTAGCAATAACGGTGTTTTATATCCATTTGATGCTAGCCTTATTATGCAATATTTGGTAGGCAGTATTGGTAGTATGCCAATAAATAACCATGATCTTTATAATGCAAATGGTTTATTAAATGCTCCAGATATTTATGGCGAGGAAGATGAAATTTTAACAGTTCCAGTTAGCTTAATGAATGCTACCAACATCTATAGCTTTTCAATATCTTTTGAATATAACAATATACATCTTGAATCGGGTTCGGTTTACTCAGCTTTAAGCACTGATCATAGTTTCATAATAGAATCGGCTGTGACAGATTCAGGTTCAATATACATTGCAGGGGCAAGTCCTACGCCTTTTGAAGGAGAGACAATTCTTTTTAATCTATATTTTATCCCTGCAATGATTGAAAACGGGTATACGGTTATAGAGTGCACTCAGTTTCTGTTAAATGAGACAGAAGTGACATCTTCACAAGACTTTAATATTATAATTAACCAAAGCCTTGGGATGAAAAATGAATATTTACCAAATAGTATTATTTTGTACGATAATTACCCAAATCCTTTCAATAGAAATACTTCAATCAAATATAGCCAAAAAAATAATGATTCTGTAAACATATACATAACAGATATAAAAGGAAATTTAGTTAAGAATTTACATGAAGTAAAACAATCTAAAAGAAGAGGTATTGTATCCTGGGACGGGACTAACAACTTAGGTTTAAAGATGGTATCTGGAATGTATTTTTATACCTTAAAAACAAAGAATTACATAACAACTAAGAAGATGTTACTTTTAAAATAGATACTTTTATAAATAAATTGATTTAATTATATAAACTTAAAAAGTGGTAAATCAAATGAAATTAGTAAAATATTTCTTAAAATTTTCTTTCTTTCTATCCATATCTTTTTCTCAAATAGTAGATGTTTTTATAAGTGATTGGTACATTGGTTGGAGAGGGGATGGTGTATACAATAATTTAGTTGAATTATATAATCCAAAAGAAGACACTGTTAATCTAGCTGACTATCTTTTCAGAAGGACGCAGAATGGTTCGGGTTGGCTTTCTACAGATCCTGACCATTTTATGCGCATTGCAGGAATTATACCACCTGGAGAAACATTTGCAATTACTAGAGCAGCAGCAGATCCTACAGTAGTAGAATGTGCTAATCGAACCTATGATGGAGGTGAACCTGCAGGTTATGTTGATCCAGATGCTTTTTTAAAGCAAAATGGGAATGATGCCTTTGGAGTATTTTATATTGGAGGACTAGGTGACGATACAACTGCCTGGATTGAAAATGGGACATTACTTGATGCTTTAGGTAATACTGATGATGGTTCTTACTGGGATGTTTCTGGAACGCCTGAAGCAACCAGGTACCACATTCTCCAAAGAAAATTTGATGTATGTGGTGGCAATTCAGGAGACTGGAATTCGTCACGTGGCTGCGTTGATGAAAGTTGTTCCGAGACTAGTTACGCACTAAGCGAATGGGAGGTAATTAATTGTGCCAACGCAGATCCAAATGGATCTAATTATCCTGAACCTGAAACTCAGGATGCTGCGGCAGATATGCAGGTAGTGTGCGGTGGTCATCAGTATCTATGTCTTGATGCACCTAATAGCTCTCCTGGAGAATTTTCCCTGATGCATCCTGTAACCAATTCTCTTTTGAATATCAATAGTAACAATCTTAATGAAAATCTTTCGGTTTCTTGGTCTGAGTCTTATGATTCAGATGGACATGATTTACACTATACGTTTGTTTTGTATACAACTTTTCCTTCACAAGACACACTCTTTTCTGCAAGTACAGTAAATGAAGTGGATCTATCAATAAGTTACCAGTCTATATATAACCTTTTAGGTCCTAATAATTCTGTAAATTGCTATTGGGATGTTTTCGTGACAGATCTTTATGATACTACGGGAACTGATAATGGGCCATTCTTTTTGCAGCTTTCATCTGACGTAGAAGGAGGACTGAACCAGCCACCAACAGCATTTAACCTAGATCTCCCTTCAGATTACTCTCTTTTATATGCGAATACAAGCAATCTAGATGACATGTTCACATTTCAGTGGGACGAATCTGTAGACCCAGATGGAAATGATGTAACTTATCACTACATAGTTAGTCATTCACCCAACATGAGTAATCTAATTGATGATCCTGTTGAGTTTCAAGACAATTCTAACTTAGTGTCACGACAAGGAATATACGACTACTTAATTAATAACAACCTAACTGAGTCTGTATTTTATTGGGATATTATAGCTAGTGATGGTCTTTTCGAACAGACCTCAAGCAACGGTCCTTTTATGGTTTATTGGGTTTTAGATGAAAACCCGGCAGAGAACGAAGAGACCTACCTTGATTTGTTTATTAGTGACTGGTATATAGGGTACAGAAGTAGTCCAACATATAATGCTGCCGTAGAATTGTATAATCCAAAGGAGGAACCAGTTGACCTTTCAAATTATATCTTGCGCAGGACCCAGAATGGAAGCCATTGGATGGAATCTAGCTGGATTAGATTA
>MDSZ01195142.1_pt1 | contig 12297 bp, 26 predicted proteins | sample 811201 | NCBI WGS metagenome assembly MDSZ01 (sample SAMN05326647, study PRJNA326480) | marine metagenome | isolation source: seawater | place: Indian Ocean: North | collected 2010
TGATGGCTCAATTGCAGGGCCTTCAGGCGCAGGTAGCCATGCAACCGCAAGGCCTTCAGCCATCTGGCGCAGCCCCCCTGACACCGGAGCAATTCGGCATCGACAGGCACCGCATCATGGGAATCCCAATCGGCCCGAAACTCACGCTGAACACGCCCATCCCGACGAAGACACCATCCGCTCAATCATCCGAGAAGAACTCTCTCGACTTGTCCCCGAGCGGAGCAGAACCGGTCGAAGCGAAGAACGAGTGAGCGTGAGGTGTGGTGCAGCGACGAAGTCCGGTAGCCCGTGTCAGCGGGTTGTTTCAGGCGACCGACGATGCTATCAACACCGATGACCTCAGGTCAGATGATTCGGAGGTGAATGAATGGGCATAATCTTCAACGACAGCAACGATGCGCAGGTCGAATCCCTGATGAAAAACACGCATCTCGGCACCACTTGGGCCATGCGCTACCTGCGCATCAAGTACATGTTTTGGTCTGCCTTGGCCACTGCTTCCGGCATTGTTGGCACCGCCGTCACGGACTACATCATTTCCAAGACCACGGACCACGCCGGAATCCTTGGTTGGCTGTTGGGGTGAAAGCATGGTTGACCCCGTCTCCACCAGTGCAATCGTCGTTGCACATGGATTCTGGCGATTCTTCGACGCTGCTGGCAAGTACGTTTCCCACAACGTGGGTGTGTACGGTTTCACCGAAACAGGAAAGTCAACGCTGGACAGGCAACTGATGACAGAAGGAAAGGTTCGACCTCTCGGTGAGATGGACCGCACGCATCACAAGAAGCGATGGCTGACTGGTCGACACAAAATGCCCGAGCGACAAATCCATCGAGTCCGCTCAGACGGTCTCACGAAGACCATCGTTTCTCGCGACATCGGGGGCCACCAAGAATACTTCCCGATGTGGCTACGCGACATGTACCAGCGTCGCATCAAGACACTCATCATCATGATTGACCACCGCCACCTCATCAACCCCGACGACACATCCAACCAACTCGCTTTTGGCTACATCGTTGAATCTCTCATGACCAGAAAGCGGCCAAGGGGGATTGGGCTCATCAAGCGATTCAAGTCTCGCAATTGGCGCCCGAGTCGAATCATTGTCCTTGCGAACAAAGCCGATGTTTGGTTGGATGAGGACGGATATTCCCAGTGGGAAAGGGGACTCATCTCCGAGCATCCCATTTTTGCTCCATTCAAAGAACACCTGTACCAACTCCAAGAACTACGCATCCCTACGAGGGTCGACGCGGTCTCCGCTTCAACCCCATGGAATGTCGAAGATGCAATCATGAAAGGAATGAGTGACCTATGAACTACCAAGAAGAACGAATGAAGGACCTTATCGGCAGTTTGCCGCAGAACAGAAACGTGGAATGGGATTCGGTGGCCCCCGTCATCGACTTCGAATTCAGTCGGAACGCTGACCCCGTCCGCGCACGCAGGAAGAACATCAAGCGAGCCGTGAAAACGCTGAAACCCGTGAGGCGCTCCATCGGGTTCTTCGGCTACAAGCACAACAAACCGTACCAGTGCGTCGTGACAGGTGTTGATTGTCGCAATCAGGATTACGGAGACCTCAGGAAGGAATTCCTGACCGACGAGTTCGGTCGCCCAGCGAAGTTCACCCCGTGGACAGGCGTAGTTCCGGGCAAGGGGCGTCCGATGAACGGAACGTATTGCCCCCAAGCACTTCAACTGTTCAAACTCCTTAGCGAGTGGATGGAGCAGGAAGAGCGCGAGAACGAGCGTGGCTTCTTCCGTCAAATGCAAAAGAAGGGTGTTTCGTTCATTCCCATCAAGAAGCCGAAGGAGAAGCCTCAGACACCCTTGGCGACCAAGTGGTCTGATGCCTTCATCGAAGCCGAGAAGGACGGTATCCCTGTTGTGAGAGTGCAAGACTCCTACGGGCGCAACCGAATCTCGATGCTGGTCTTTGACTACGATTACATCAACGGCACCGGTACTGACGGGCGCCCGTTCGGCCACCCTGACACAATCAACGAGTTCATGGTGCAAGAACAGGCCCAAGAACAGATGTTTGATGCCGCCTTCGACACGGCGATGAAGGAGGCGTATCAATGAGGAACTTTCAAGTCCACGGTGGCCTTGGGACTGGTAGGAGCGAGTGAATATGGGACTCTTTGGAAACTCACAAGACAGCCAATCTCTCATGCCCAGCGGGCTTGGACAGGTTGCTGCTGCTGCAAATCAATCTGGATTGACCGCCATGGCCGGACAAGCCGCCATGACGCAAGTCGACAACATGACCAACGGCATGCGGAACGAGGACCAAGTGCAGATGTTCTACCATCTGTTGGCAGCGCACCCGAATCAAGTCGCCCTGTTCTTCCTTTCCTACCCGAACTTCATGGCTGAACTCGCCAACCTCATCGGTCTGATTGTTCGAAAAGAGATGTACGCACTGTTCAACAGCGGCGCTATCGGTACCGCTGAAGAGCGCGGTGGTCCTCTTCGAGTCATCCCCGAGCACGCGACCGACTACGCATCAATCACTCAGGAAAACATCGACATGCAGGTCTCCAAGGTTGTTCCAACGCAGGAGATGCAAATGGCAGTCTCCCAAGCAGACATGCGAGCCATGCAGATGATGGGTGGTCATCAGCAAAACATGATGCAGCAACAGATGCAACAGCAGATGTACCAGCAACAGATGATGCAACAGCAACAGATGATGCAACCACAGCGCAGTGGCATGGGTGCGGCTCTCGGTGGCTTCGGCTCTTCGCTCATCCGTGGTACCCTCGGATTGCCTCCGGCACAGAACCAAATGCAGGGCGGAATGATGCCTCAGCAACCGGGTATGATGCCTCAGCAACCCGGAATGAACGGCTTCTGAATCAAGGGAACCCTTAATTCAATGGAGTCCATGCGGTGGACATGAGCAGCGCTCGTAATGTGCACTTCGAACGCTCCCGAGCCCTCGGCTCTCTCAACGCGGCCCCGCTTGGGTCAATCACAAGCGGTCTTTCCAATTTTCAAAAAGTTGCCATTGGTTCGCTTGCGATTTACGGTGGACTTGGTTTTCCGGGTTCCAAAGCCGTCGGGCGGGAACTGAGAAACATCGCGAAATACAAGAAGCGAGAAACCATTGAGAATGGAGCCATCCTCGGTGGTTCCTTGTTGGTCCTCGCTGGGGTGTTCGGGGCATGAGGGAGCACGTCAGGTCTCATACAGTCAAATCAACAACATACAAACTACCGGAGAGTGCAGGAATGATGGGAACAGTACAGCAGGCGGCTCAGGTCGCTAACGCGTTGGGCGCTGTTTCTCCCCAATTCAAGGCTGCTCAGAAATACACGCACTACGGCTCTTTTGGTATCGCTTCTGGATTTTTGGGCTACATGGTCGGTGCATCCGTCGGTATGAAAAGCATGGGCCCAATGATTCGCGTGGCCAACTACGGTATCGTTGGTGGTCTGATTGTCCTTTCGTTCCTCACGAGGCCAAAGGAGGGTCAATCTTGAGGCGCTCAGAATTCAACGCACGGATTGCCCACGTCCACAAGGTGCGTGCTCAGCAGCGTGCTGTGCGCAACAAGGTGGCATCCATCAGTGGACCACCCACCTACATCCGCCAAATGGCAAATGAAAGCGTGAAAAAGGCCCGGTTCAACGCCATGGGAGACATCGTGTTCAACAATTCGGCTGACAGAATGGCCTACGAAACAGCCGCTCAGGTGCCTATCCGGCAATACGATGGCCCGAGGGAAACTCCCGGGCTCATCGACGACCCGGTGAAGGGTTCCCTTGACGATGAGTGGTCGATGGTCGGGGATGACAAGACCCCCCAATACAAATCACTGTACAACGAAGCGAAACTCGCTGTCAGTGAGCGTGGCGTTTCATCCGGCGATTATGACGATGCTGTCCACGCGGAATACAAAAGGATGGTTCGCGTCAGGCACGGGATTTCAGCACGCCCGTTCAAGGACTCTACGATGATGGTGTCCCATCTCAATGACGACATGGACCCGACGCGTATGGCAGGAGTCAGGCAACTCGCTGAAATCCAAGACGCAATCGACAAACTCAACCAGACCCTCGTTGTCATCAACCAACAAATCAAGGATTCTGAAGCAGACTACTACAATGCAGAATCGGAAGTGAAGACTGCAAGAGCGAACAAGACCTACGCCTCCAAATTGAACAGGGCTGATAGCAGTGTTGTCAGCGCTGCTGAGGTGGCCTCTTTTGACGCCGCAGTCGCAACGAAAGAGGCAGAAATGCAAGTCATCAACGCCCTTCTCAACGGCGACGCTTTGTCCCAAGGCCTACGACCCATGGCGCAAGATGTTCGCCGTGGTATTGCTGCGCTGCAAAGGCAGCGTGCCAAGGTCAGTGGCGAACTCGGCGTCAATCCTGACGACGTGTTCAAGGCAAAGGTTGGCGCAGCCAGAACCGGCGCCATCGGTGGTGGCACCGTTGGCATGGGTGTAGGAATCGTCGCCACCTTGGGTCTTCTGTATTTGATGAGGAAGACCACGCCGTCGGTCCGAAGGGGAAGTGGCTCGAACCCCATCAACATCTTCAGTTGAATCAAACGCGGTCTTTCCATGCACGGATGATGGAGCGTACCTTCTGCTGCGGAATGTCCATTGTTCGTGAAATGTCCGGCACCGATAGTTCGCGAGCCCGCATATCCATCACGCGCTGAACGGTAGGGTAGTTCTCGTCGGCGACGGCGTTTCCATTCTCATCACGCTTCAAACCGAAGGGCAATCTGCCTCCTTTCTTGTGACGCATTCCTTCTCTCGTCTTGAACGACATGACATCCGTGTAGTACGTCCACGCCGAAATTTGGTCGTAAAGACGCATCAACGTGTGTTGTTCGCGAATTTCGTGCAAAAAACCATGGATAACGTGGAGAATTACCCCGCTATCATGGAGGACCCCTATTTCCTGTCGAGCCAATTCTGGCTTGCCATGCCATCGCTCGAGGTTCAAGAACAGAACATCCGTCAGACGATTTGTTTTGTGTGTGGTGTATTCCACCATCATGTTCCAGTCCTCCGGCTCATCCCAGCCGTCTGAGAACACCTGTGGGTTCGTCCAACCGAGTTTGCTGGCGTATTCCCGCACAATGGGGAGGAAGAAGTCCATGGGCGTGCTCTTGTTCGTGTTGTAGAGGTAAATTGCTCGCATTCAAACCACCTTGAGTCGCCAGTAGTAGAAAAGCCCCGTGAAGAGCAGCATGAAACCAATGAGGGAGGCGGCAGCCCTATCAGCAAAGTACCCAAGGATGGAAGCGTAAGGTTGCCACCACGAATACCCCTCAGTCATGGCGACGAGCGAGATGAGGGTGCACAAGGTGCCAAGTGTGAACAGGAACTGACGGAAGGCGTACCAATCGAAGCCCATCCATTCATCCCAGAACAACATCAGCATCACTGGAAGTATTCCTTCTTGCATGCGTCCTTGTAGTCGCACAATTTGCCACAATGGGCGTACTTCGTTGGGTCAGGATTGGGAAACGGCGTGAAGTTCTCGTAGTCGTTGAGAACGTCGGTCTGCTGAATGAAGTTCCACACGATGTCTTCCAGTGCAGCGTAGTGCTTGTCGTTGCGCTTGGTGCGGTAGTGCTCGAGTTTCGTCGAGGGAGCATCCTTGGCGCTCGCCTTCGGGATGACCATGTAGGAGAAGTCAAGGGGCTTTCCAATCGCGTAGCCGTATGCTGTGGCCTGCAATTGCGAGGAAGCCTTGGTGTCGCTCCACTGGCCCATCCAGTGCGTAGAGGCGGTCTTCAGGTCAGCAAGACGGGCAACATCACCATCGAGGTCGATGACCCAGTCAATCTTCCCACGGATGTACACGCCGAGGTCGCCATGCTCGCGATGAATGACACGCCGCATCACGTCGAGTTCTGTTTCTTTGACAGTGGTTGGGTCAAATCCGGGGACTTGGCCAGCAACCGCAGCGTCGAAGTAGATTTTGAACCAACGAACGACTTCGTTGAAGTGGTATTCGTATTTCTCAACGGGGATGACGTTGTTCTTCGAATCGTGGAGTTTTCCTCCCCTCTCGATTTCTTCGTTCCAGACTTCTTCCATTTTCAAGACGTAATAGTCGAAATCCGTCTTCCTTCCGGCATGGAGGTCCTGATTCAGGAGTTCAACGCCGAGGTGGACAGCCGTTCCCTGTGGGAAGAACACCTTGTTCTTGCGAGGGAGGCGGCGGATGTAGTGGAAATCAAACGCTGCCGTACACTTCAACCACACCGAGAGTTTGCTCGGTGAGATGTGTGGATTTCGCCAGCGTTCTCCGTTTGCCCTGATTGACTCACTCGTCATCGTAGGGCACCACCTTGATTGCACCCACGTTCCAAAGGCCAGCAGATTCAGTCATCTTCTTGTAGGCAGCAAGCCACCCTTGAACCTCAGCCTTGTCATTCCCGATGAACAGGACCTTGAGCCCGCCATCGTCTTCTCTCTCAATTACAACGTACTTCATGAACCGTCCCTTCTGCAACGTGGACTTAAATGTTCACAATCGTGGCCAGCGCTTGGAGACCAATAGCGATGCCGAACATGACCTGTGTGATTTTCCAACGCCTGTCAATTTTGTCCGCTGCTTCCTTGGCTTGCTCCTTGATTTGGCTGAACGCGAGGGCGATAATCGCCTTGTCATCCATTGGGATGTCAAGGTTGACGCGAACAGTGATGTCCTTGCTTTCCTCAACAATGGTCTGTGCAGCCCCGGTGACGACGCTGTCACTGAAGTCCTTGAGGACATCACCGATGCCCATGTTCGCCCCCCAGTTCTCTTTTGATGACTGGAAGGGTAGCGTCGATGGTGCCAGAAACGTCCTCACCATCCATGGTCTGCTCCAACCGCGTGACCAACCACGCTGCTGTCCTTTTCCAATACATGAGCCACCACTCAGCATCCTTTTGCTCTCCGTTCGACATTTTCACTTTCACCACTTGTAGCCCTCCTGTTCTTTGAGTGTCACTCGCACCTCACGGTGGTCCTCAAGGAGCCCACGGAGTTCTGTTTTTTCATCCGAAATGCGCTCTTTGAGTTCAGCGTATTGTTCCATCAGACGAGCGATGATTTCTCGCTTTGTCTGAATTTTGAGGTGAAGCGACAGTTCTTTGCTGCGCAGGTCTCCTTTCTTGCGCCCCATGAACCGGGTGTTCTCACAACGTGGACTTAAGTCACACGGTCTTGGCTTCGTCCTGCTTGAAGCAGTGTAGAGTGGTTTGTGATGAGTCCACGACAAAACCAAAGGACACCAAAGACACCTGACGGGTTCGACGGAGGCCTTCATCGAGCGCCTCCAAAATGCTCATCGTCACACCGCGTTCTGCCAGATATTCTTCGATTCCTGTTGCCATTTTCTCACCGGGTTTCTATCCAAGGGTCGTTGGCTGATAACGGTTGCGAATGGGGGCCCTTGGTGACATGTGTTGAGACTGATTCTGCTACGTTTTTTCACGAACCCCGAATTCCGGTAATATCGCCGAGCGCATTTCAGGCTTCAGTGATGAGGTCCGGTGGGTGGAGGATGATTTGCGGCATTTCGTATTCAATGTGACACACCGCGACGGACACAAGGTTGCCCCTGTGGTAGCAGAATTTGGCGTATGCTTCGTCGAAGCCTTCGACCTCGATGGTCTCAAAGCGGAAATCGCCATCAAGTTCGACACCTCTCCTCACTGCTTTGAAGGTCAGCGAGGGTGATGCTGACGAGAGAAATTCAGCAAGCGGAATGATTTGCTTCAGTGCCAGAATACCGTCGAACGGCTGCTCCGCGGGGCGCTCCCACGCGGGGGTCTCATCATCCCAGTCCTCGTCCATGGTGCAAAGCAAGCAAACCAATGGGCATGAAGGTTGCTCACTCAACATCCCAAGGAGGTTCTGGGTCTGGCTCCGGGTAAATGTCTGTGATGCAGGGCACATCATCGCGGTCTGGAACGTCTTCAAGCGGGTGAATGAGCGGGGTATGACAATCACGACACAGGGTCACGACGTTGTAGTCGGCGAAGGTGTTGTGGGTCTTGCACTTCGGGCATGTGGCAGAAATTCGCATGAGAGGGAAGAGATGGCGACCGGATATGAAGGTTCAGTTCCATATCGCCTTGTTGTCCTGCCACCGCACCTTCCCGATTTTTTTCAATCGGGCCATGAGGGCCGTCTTTGAGCGCCCAAACCACTCATGGTTGTCTTTCACGAACTGGACTGGGTCTACCTCGTTCTGCTGTTGTCCGACGCGGCTGCGCAGTTTGTGGGTTTCCTCAGCCGTCCAGCGTTGTCCCTGACGAGGGTTTGGCACAGCAGGGGGTGCTGGAGCGGCCTGTTCCAACACCACGGGAGCCTCAGGAACACGGATTGACTCGTGCTTGGATGCACCTGAAGAAGCGCGTAGAATGCTCATGAACAGCGGTAAATCATCGCAGGAGTACCACTCCCCGACAATGCTGATACGATGCAAAAGCAGGTGCAGTGCCTTCTCCTCATCGTGGGTGAAGTCGCTCCACCAACCAATCAGGTCGAGGTCTTCGAGACAAACCCGGTCCTTCAGACTCTCAGGGTGGCGAACACTGCTGAACCCATGAGGAATGTCAGCAGAACCGTTCACACGGTTCCAAGGGTTGTCCCATGAAGTGAATCCGACTTTCATGTAGGGCGCGTGCTTCGACTTGAAGATGTACAACCCCACCTTTTCAACCCCGTTTCGCCTTTTTTCGCATGTATTCCTCGTACCTGCGCTTAGTCAGTTTCTTCGACCACGTCGACTGAACGCTCTTCTTCCACAGGAGTCTGCTCTTACGGTGCATGCACTTGCTCCCCTACCACCCTTCGGTATTCGACAAAGGCACCGCAGTCCATGCAAGTGAGATGACTGACAATGCCTTCCGTCCCTTCATCGTACCCAAGGTCCTCGGGGGAATAGTCGTTGCCCCAGACAAGGCGACCACCGCAATACCAACACACGTCACGGCGAGCGGTTTGGAAATTGCTCATGAAGAGACCCCCAGCATCACTCATCACCCACCTTTTGCCACCTCTTCCACTGTGCCCTAAGCACAGATGGGCGCAATTCCTCTTGGTTGTAGAATTGATACCAACAAACAAAGCAAACCACAGACCAACGGTCTTCGTCAATGGCGACACTGCACCTGTTTTTGTTGTTGCGGTCGCATTCAGCGTTGCTATGGTACAGGTGGAAATCGTTGTTGGTAGTCCTACGGCTCTTCCGCATCAAGCCACCTCCGTGATTCGCACTGCGGTGTGATAGGTGTTGAGGATGCACTTCGACGCTGCGCTCCTCGCTGCCTTCATGGTCTCTTTCTTGGCAAACAAAAACCAAGTGACGCCGTCAGCCGAGCCCTCGATGTCGTATCGCATTCATTCTTCCTCCCGTCGGAGTAGGTTGTTCGGCTCAGGAATGATGACCCGGCCCTCAACGTAGGGGTTGTAGTTCGTTTGCATGGCGTTGGCAGCGAGCCACAAAAACAGGAAGCCAAGCATCAAAATCAGAATCGCGTATGCCCATGGGGTTGTCATCGGTATGCGTGTGACAGCGCTTGGGTTATAACCCTTCTCACGGGCACTTTCCAAGGGGGAGACTTAAGAACCAGCAAGCACCGCTTTTGATTATGCACCGCATCCACGCTGGCCATTGTGTCGTGTGTGGAAAGGGTGTGTCGCCTCGGACCCTGAACAACCGTGTCCATCCAGACGAGGATGTCATGTGCTGGAAGTGCAACGCGAGCCCACCCGTAGAGCAACAATGCGGCGCAATTACGGGTTCCGGCAAACCCTGCAAGAAGGTGAAAAAACGCGTGTACGGTGAGCGCTGTAAATTGCACCGGGTCAAGTGAACCTTTATCGCCGGGGCTGAAAGGGCTTACGTCGGGCCCTTGTAGTGTAGTCAGGAAATCACTTCGGCTTGCGGAGCCGATAACCCCGGTTCGAATCCGGGCAGGGGCGCCAAAAGCGTTATCCGTGCAGTGTTCGTTGCCGACTCATGACCGACCGATGTACCTGCGAGGAATCAATCCCCCGACACTCAGGGTGTCACCCGACAACCTGCCGAAAGTGCGACAGTGTTATCGAGTGGTAGCACAAATGCACTTGCCACTGCCCGTGGGAGCAGCGCAACCGAAGCACACCTTACCATCACGAACATCTGCCATGAAGTCGTCACCGCGCTTTTCGTCCAATTCGTCCATTTCCTCAAGTTCTTCCTCGGTGATGTAGCCAGCGAAATCCCTGATGGGGAACCGTGCATATCCAGCATACCCACAGGAACAGCGCACGCTGACGAGGAGGGTCTCGGTGTAGGTGTATGGACCCTGCTCAAGTTCAGGAATCTGAACGATGTGTGACACCTGTTGGGAGGTCAAAATGAGGGAGTCTTCTTGCTTGCATTGAGGGCAGAAGCCCTCGGAGTGTTGGTTTCCGAAATTGCTCATAACGACTGTGCCCCATGAGTCTATTTAAACGTTGGAAAACGCTTCTTCGTTTTCTTGGCTAAACGCTGCTTCTCGTATTCGTCGTGACACTCGGGACTGCAAAAGCGCCTGAGTCGGTCTCCGACCTTGTCAAAGCCAGCCAGTGGTTTGTGCTGCCCACATTGGCGGCACCAGCGTCCTCCACGCACGTTCACTCCCCCTTCTCTTGTTGGGCTTGCTTCCAATGTTCCGCCATCTTCGCCTTGAAATGCCAATAGCACGCGCTACGGCGCCATTCGTCAACGCCCTTCGCAAGACCACGGGCCTCTTTGCGTTCAATCCAACGGATGTTGCGTTCGCTGAACCGGTATTCGATTTCATCGTCATCGTCGCGTAGGATGATGATGACGCCCGTGCTGATGAGGTGCCTCAATTTGTCGTTCGAAACGTAGGTGTTTCGGTTGCGCATGGCCCTTCGTTTTGACAAGTGGTCATGTAGGTTGCCCTAACGGGCCCATTTTGAGGCTCGGCCTTGGCGGCTGAAGTGTTCCGCTTCTTCGGGTGTGAATGCTCTCCCCCTCTTGTGTTCTTCCCGCCCCTTCTTGATGGCCTGCACTCGTTCCAAGACCTTCGCTCGGTATTCGGGGTTGGATTGGAATTCTTCGTGCGCGTCACGATGGGACGGAGCGCAGGGGTACGGCGGACGCATTTCGATGACCATGTCCATTCCCCAGTTCCCGAGGTAATCACAAAAGCGGTCCAAATCCCACAGAAGAGGGTAGCCATCGTCGCCGAAGTGTGGATTTGCGTTGTTCTGTTCAACCTTCAATCGCACTGCATCCTCCGAGTATTCCTCGTTCATGAATTTGATACCTGCCTCTTGTGTGGAGAAATAGCGGTAGATGTGCTGGTCAGGGTGCGTCCTTGTGCACCTTACGGTGAACCGCCAAAGTTCACTCGCCTTCTTGCTGATTGTTGGGTCATCTTCCGCTTTCATGTCCGTCTTCCTCCGTGAGGGTATTTAACCGTTCAAGAATCCTCATCTTCCATTCCCCAGTCGTCTGCTTCATTGAATGCGCGTGTCAGCGCCTCTTCAACAGAAACCTCGGTTTCCACTACGCGCTCATAAGGCCCCTCGGCGGGAGAGCCAGCGACGTAGGTAGAGCCGTAGCGATGACCACCAACGATGTAGGGCTCCCAACCACCGTGGTTCGAGAACTTCTCATTGAAGGCGCTCTTGAAAGCGAGGGCGTCTCCTTTCGTTGCGAATAAAAATTCCCTGCTGGGCATTTCATCAATGAAGTCTTCATCGTCACGGGCATTGAACCAAACCCTGACCATCCACGGGTGCAGGAAGTCGAAATCATCGCAGGATTCGAAATGCTTGCTCAAATCAGGCCCTCCTTGTCGTAAATGAGCCAAACATGTTCCATCAGTTCTTCTCGTTCAAGCAATTCCACTTCCTGTACACCGAATGCGCTAAGGGCGCTTTCGAGTCCCTTTCGAGCGGCGCTCAGGAATCGCTGTTTCTGTGCGTGGATGGTTTCCATTTTCTTGGCCCTTTCCTCTTCTTGAATCAACCATTCTGGCTTTCCGTGCTTCTCGATATGAGCCGCCACTGAAAATGCGTTTCCACCGTAGATGAAATCGGGCGTGGGGCCTTCGCAAGCGCAGGGGTAGCGCTGTACGAATTGCTCAAATTCCCACCAACCGTTCTGACGCCACTGCACTTGAAGCACGATGGAGTCGCATTGGCGGCATCGAATCCCTTCTTCGCAGGTGCTTGCGTTAGCGTCAGGCTCGTCTGGCGGCGCTTGTGGGTGTCCGATGGAAGTGATAGCAGGGCATGGGCCACTGCTGTGAA
>MDSZ01037947.1_pt1 | contig 12294 bp, 13 predicted proteins | sample 811201 | NCBI WGS metagenome assembly MDSZ01 (sample SAMN05326647, study PRJNA326480) | marine metagenome | isolation source: seawater | place: Indian Ocean: North | collected 2010
GACATAAGCATTAGAAGACTTGTTTTTCCCGAACCACTTTCTCCAATAATAGCAACTCTTTCATTATTTTTTATTTCAAAATTTATATTCTTTAAAACCCTGATATCATTACCATTTAAATAATAATCAAGACTAACATTATTTAATTTATATAAATTTTTCATGATAAGATTTTTAGTTTTATTAATTATAGTTGTAAACTTTATACCAACAAAAGTTTATTGTAATCTAAAAATTGCACTGTTTGGTGACAGTTTGATGTCAGGATATGGATTGGATGATCAGTTTCATCTATCAAATGTACTAGAGAAAAATCTACAAAAAAAGGGATATGATGTAGATGTCATAAACGCGAGTGTATCCGGAGATACAACTCAAGGCGGCTTGAATCGTTTAAATTGGCTAGTCGAAAATCAAAAAATAGATGTTGTGGTCTTGTGTCTTGGTGCGAATGATATGTTAAGAGGAATCCAGCCATCTTTAATTAAAAAAAATTTAAACACTATCTTGGAGTTATTAATAAATAAAAAAAAAAAAATATTATTAGCAGGAATGTTATCTCAGGGCACTTTTGGAAAAGAATATAAAGATAATTTTGATAATATTTACCCTGAACTTGCAAAAAAATTTAAAGTATCTTTTTTACCTTTTTTATTGGATGGTGTTGCCCTTAAGCCAGAATATAATTTAGCAGATGGGAAGCATCCTAATTCTAAAGGTGTAAATTTAATAAGTAAAAATTTGGAAAAAAAAATTATTGGTCTGATAGTTGACTAATTTAATTTTAGGTTAAATTTTCTGAGGAATTCACTTGAGAGCTTTCTGTAATTTCTAACTTCTGATTACAACTAATATAAAAACAAATAAAAAAATTAATAACGTAATTACCAACAAATTTTGATATTTTTCAGAGAAACTTAAATTAATTTTTTTTTCAAATATGTTCAGCTTTTCTGAAAACAGCTCCTCCACTTCTGGGAATTGCTTGAAAAAAGTTTTTAAAATTCTATTTTCACTTTTTGATCCCAAAACTTTTATAAGTTTATTTAAATATTTGGCTTTTTTACTATGGTCATTTTCAATTAACATTTTAGATAAGGTTTTAATCTGGAAAGAGCTACCAAACTTTCTTTCCAAGAAAGCATCAATAAATCTCTCTGATATAAAATTGAGTTTGTTAAATTCTTTTGTTTCTAATAAGTAAAATTGAAATTGAAGGCTTAATTTATAACTATATTTTGATAAGTTATCTTTTAATTTTTCTAACTCTGGATAAACAAGCAATGCTATTTCCCAATCTTCATCAATATACTTATTGTTGAATAAATTCTTATCTTCAAATTCCTCATCTATAAAATCAAAAGATTTATCGACCTGAAATTTTTTCAATTTTATATCATACTGCTTTCTTTTAAGAGGATCATTTAGAGTGTCAAAAGCTTCGTTGATTTCTATTATTTTTCGCTTTAATCCTTTTTTATCGCCCTTATAAACATCAGGATGATATAATTTCACTAGTGCCTTATATGCCGCCTCTATTAATTGTTGTTCGGGCATTGACTCAAATGATAAACCTAAAATGTGATAAAAGTTCTTCAATTTTTAAATACTTTTCTGATTCATTGAGATTACTTAGTATTTTTTTATATTGTCTTTAAACCTTTCCTGTGTCAAAAATTAATTCAGGCTCTTAATATAAATTATAATTAAAAAAATTTTAAAAGTTTATTTACATAATTATTTTCATAGTCTTTGATATAAGTAATTAGTCATTTTAAATTTTAAAAAATTAAAAAAATGCCACATCTACAATTTGACATTAATAAAAAAGTTGATGAAAGTTCAAAACGATCATTCATAACTTATGTTGAAGACAAATTTTCCTCTATAATGGAAACTGGAAGTGATCATATTGCTATTTCAATTCGTGAGCATGATAAATCAAATCTGAGTCTTGGTCGAACAAAAAATAGCGAGCATGTTTGTTTGATAAATTTAGATATTCGATCAGGTAGATCTAACATTCAAAAAATAAATTTAATTAAAAGTTTGATTACAGGAGTAGACAGAATATTTGGAATTAAGAAAAAAAATCAATATGTAACACTTACAAATCATTTAGGACAAGAATTTAATTTTTACGAAAAATCTCTTAATGACTGGAAAAAAAACGATGATCCCGCAAATAAATAAAAATAATTTGTTTAAGGGAACTTGTCGTATTATAAAAAATTATATTACTATTGAATTTTTTTTAATTATTCTATTTTTCTCAATTTGTTCATCTTCCGTAAAATCAAGAAGTTATGAAAATACAACATTTATTTGTGCTGACGAAATTGGGCCAAGATTAAAATTTTTAATACCTAATTTTAATGATAGTTTCAAAAAAAAATTTTCACTTAACCTTTATTCTAAAAAGAATAGAGATGACTTTTATGACATTGATGCAGAAATATTAAAAAAATCAAGTCCCATTGATGAAACATATTATTTTTATAAGGTAACACTTAAACCTAATAATAATAAAAATTTATCAGGAGAGTTTGAATTTTTTCCCCCTTCAACATTAATGTTTAAAGAAACTAATTATCCTTATGAAAATTTTGCATGTTGGACAGAAAAATAAAACTACAAAATTCTACATATATTATTAAAATTATATTATTATGAATTTAATGAAATTTATTTTTGGTTTTTTATTAATTAATTTATTTTTAATAGATGAGGTTCAGTCAAATTCAAAAGAATCTGAATGTGATGACTTATCAGTTAATTATGAAGAAGATCAATTCTTAACCAAAAGAGAACAAATTGAAATGATGGATGAGGCATTAATTGCTTCCTTAGATAAATTTGAATCATGCATTAAATCTCAAAGCAATTTAATAAATAATGACAATAGTAATCCTTCAAGCAGCACATCCTTCGAATCTCAAGAACTTTCTGGTAACGCTTCTTCAACTGGTTCAGAGGAACTTTCTGAAAATATGGATTCTGACACTAACAGCTCAGAATTAGATGAATCTCAACTATCCTACGAAAACGAAAGTAATAACGACATTCAGAGTACTGGAAAAAATGAAAATTTTGGTTCTAATGGAAAATTGCCGGAAGACATTCCTCAAGATGACAATGATGATGTTCTGGCAAAACAGATAAAAAATGCTGCATTAAAAGAGAAGGATCCAGAAAAGAGAGAAAAAATTTGGAACGAATATAGAAAATATAAAAATTTACCTTTAAGTGATTGATTTTATATTTAAAAAAAATATATAATGACTAAGGAAATTAAAATGAAAGTTATTGCACAAATAATTTTATTCGCTTTTTTTATCTCTAGTTGTCAAACAACTGGATCGATTATGAACTTTGGACCTAAAACTTCCAATGAAATTTTAGAGTCCGAAAAAGTTGCCGATCATGAGGAGTACTCAAGGCCCAGAATAGATGTTGCAATCCCTATTTTTGATCCAGGAGTTCCAAAAAATTCAAAGGATGAAGATTTATGGATAGAGTTAAGAAAAGCTGAATCTATCCGGTTTGCACATAAATTAAAATTAGAAATCGAAAAAATCGACAAATTTGGGGCAGTAAGGGTTGTACCTGATTCACAAGCTACAAGCGATCTATATATAGTGGGAAAAATTTTAGAATCTAACAGTGAGGAAGTAGAATTAGATATAAAAGTAGCAGATATTTCTGGAAATGTTTGGATTGATGATGAATTTGAACATAATGTTCCTGATGATTATTACACAAATTCTAAGAATCTTCAATCTGGACCAGGTGCATCTGACGGAGATGCCTACAACCCCGTATTTGTAAAAATTGCCAAAGCCATTGAGGAGAAATTAAAATATATTTCTACAGACAACTTAGATAACCTCAGCGATTTAAGTGATTTTCGTTTCGGGTTAAATCTATCTGAAGAGTCGTTTGCAGATAACATACAAACAAATGAAAATGGCAAATATTTTATTTCCAACAAATTAAGTAATGAGGACCCTAAATTCGTTAGGTTGAAGAATCTTAGAGTTAGGGATCAACTTTTCGTAGATGAGTTACAAGTACATTACACTAATTTTAACGAAAATATTGAAGATAGTTACTTAACATGGCAAAGACAAACTCATCAGGAAATGCAGGCAGCAAGTAAAGCAAATACCGAAGCAATTGGTAAAGCACTTGGCGGTATTGCTCTTTTAGGCTTAGCTGTTTTGGCAGCTGCAGCAGGTGCTGATTCAGGCTCTCTTGGTGGACAGTCCTTAGGAATGATGGGAGCGGTTGGGGGAGGCGTAGCTGGAGCCTCTTTGTTACAAGACAGTTTTAAAAAAAGTGAAGAAGCGAAAGTACATAGAGACGCAATTAACGAATTAGGAAAATCATTAGATGCAGAAATGAGCTCTAAAGTTGTCCAACTTGATGAGGAAACGGTTGAACTTAAGGGGAGTGCAAAAGAACAATTTTCGCAATGGAGAGAATTTTTGAAAAGGATGTATGAAAAAGAAAAGACTCCCGACACCCAGCTGTAGATTTAAATCTTTGCTGCCAACACATGTATCTTTTAAATAATATAATATTTAAAATAATATCAACCCTTGTTATTTTCTTAATATCAATCATATATCCTACTTCTTCAAAAACAAATGATGGTTCCTTTGAACTATCAATGGACTGCACCGATAAAAATAAAATTCTTAAGTCTTATATAAAAAAAGAGACAAAAATTTGCTTCATAGAAAACAACAATAAAGAAGTTTGTAATACCTTTTCATCAAATGATAGTTCTTTATTTCAATATGTAATAGAATACGATAACACAATTGAAATAATTGACTTTAGTAATCTCAACGTTTCTGTAAGCAGTCAAAATAATTTCTCAAAACTTAAATGTAAAAATTTTAAGAAAAACTCCAAGGTCGTAAATAATAATTCATATAAAATAACAGAAAACTATGAATCAAATAAAAATTTAAATTTGAAAGAATTAGAAGGTACTGAAAAAAATAGAGATTTTACTATAGATAGTATAATTAACTTTGAAAAAAAATTTTATAACTCACTTTCATCAAGAAATTTTTCATATTTTCCTGAAGATTTTCTAGAAATAAAAAAATTAAGAAATGAAATCTCAAGCAATCTTCAACAACGTAATGTTAAAAAAACCTCAACTAAAATTAAATCTTTATTTAACAAATTAATAACGCTAGAAAAAAAAATAGACAATCAATATCTGAACTCATTATCTAATGCAAAATCTAATTACCAAAATCTTGCTTATTACAAAGCAAAAGAAAATATTAATCTCGCTTTACAATTAAAGCCACAATCATCAGAGGGACTGAAGCTTGAATCACTAATAAATAAATTACCTAAAAAATTAAAAATTCTTGAAAATTTAAAAATTTCCCGAAAAGAAAATAATAAGGTAAAAGAATTATTTTTTCTAAAAGAATTAGACTCTATTGAAAATAGTAAAACCATAAAAAATCAAATTTTGGGTTTGGAAAATGAATTAAAACTTAATAATTTTGAAGATTTAATGTCTCAATCTGAAAAGTTTTTAAAAGAAAAGAATATTAAACAAGCAGAACTAAATTTTAATAAAGCCAAACAAATTTTTCCATCAAGGCAAGAAATAAATATATTCCAAAAAAAAATAGAGAATTTAAAAAAAGCTAATTTAAAGAATCAATTGTTATTAGATTTTAAAAAACATTCAAAAAATGATAAATGGGAGTTAGCGTTAGATAGTCTAAAAAGAATAGAAAAGATTGATCAAAACGACGCCTATGTAAGTCAAAAAATTAACATGACTCAAGATATTTTAATCTTGGAAAAAAACTTTAAAAATTACCTTAAAAATTCTCACAGATTAATAAATGAAAAATTTGAAAATAAAGTGTTAAATGATTTAAAAAAATCACGGCAATATTTATCAATGAGTAAAAATTTAGCCAATAATTATCAAAAAATTCAAAAATTGGTAAAAGAGTCAACAAAAAAGGTAGCTATAAAAATCATCTCTGATAACGAAACAGAAATTGAGATTCGGGGAGTTGGAAAAGTTGGTAAAATCGATGAAAAAATTTTGCAACTTCTACCTGGTAAATACTACATAATTGGAAAGAAACAAGGATTTAAAAATATTTTTTATGATTTAGACCTAACCAACAGGGACATTAATAATAACATGATAGAATTATCAATTATATGTTCTGAATTCATTTAATTATTTTGGAATAGCTAAGAAAGTGCCGTTATTTCTTAATGTAAGTTCTCTCATTATAATAGAAAATCTATCCGTTGTATCATCTGCTAGAAACCCTATTCCGTGAATTTTTGTTGAAAACTTTTTTTTTTTATTAATTTTTGTAATTCTATCAATTGTTTGATCATAATCACCACCAGTGTAATCATCACCAACTACATATATCGAAACAGATTTGTTAGGTTCTGAATAATTTTTAAGTGCCTTTTCAATACCCTCAACGGGACTACTATTTGAAGCAATTACCCACATTTTAAATAATTTAATAGAATTTTTCCTCCATACTGGTGTATCGGGAATCCACTTGTTCTCATATCCAGAAATTAGTGGAACACCCATGTCATTCAAAATTTGAAATCCTTTTACATCAGGATGAATATTTAAAATATTTTCTATTTTATTTGAAACTTTATCCCAAATTGTAAGCATACTTCCTGAGGTATCTACTACGAATATTACATAATTACTATCAACTGGGATTCCTCCCACCTCTTTATCTCTAATAATTTTTTTTTTTTTTTTTTTTATGGAAAATGACTGCAAATTATCTTTTACTAAATTTAATGCCTCAATAGAATCTAAGAGATCATCCTGCTCCTTTGCAGCTGTTAATAAGATTTCTTGATTTTGCTTTAGGATTTTATTTTGTTTGGTTATTTCTGAATTCAAAAGTTCGTTATCTTGTTTCAAATTATTATATGTTTTAGTTAATACTATATTTTGCGATTTAAGTAAGTCTAGTTCCTCTATGAGTTCAAAATAATTATCACTTGATTCACTTGTAGTTTCATTGGGTTCGAACTTGTATATCAATATCAACATTACAATGGCTCCAAAACCACAAGATATAACGTCTAAAAAGGAAAATAATGTATTTTCTAGATTTCTTTTTCTCATTAGGGCCAATCCTTCGCTGGACTTATTAACAAACCGCCTGTACTAGAGGCCCAATTCCACATTTTTGGAGAAGCTTGAGGATCACCCTCAACAGGGAGTAGAATAATGTCAACAACCGCTGACTGATTGTCTACAAATCTAATACTTTGTTCAAATAATTTAACTCTGCAATCGCCAGAAATTTTACTAGAGCTTCCAACAATCGAATCGCATTTACTAAATGGATTTAAACTTTTAAATCTTTCACCACCAAAAGTTGGTAGACCGTCCGTAATTAAATAAATATTTGTTGGTTTAAATTTTTCGGCCTGAATTAAACCTGATACTAAATTAGTCGGACCAGATGGAACAGTATTATCTAACCCTTTGAAAATAAGTTGCAAATCTTTTTTAGAGCCTGCTTTAAATGATTTTTTTGCTATGTATTTTGCATTTTTGCTAAACTTTATGACTGCAACTTCACTGTCCTGAGGGGCCCTAGCCAAAATCCATTTAACTATTCTGATTGTCCTCTTCCATTTCTGACCATCCTTTTTTTCTTCATCAGACGAATTTTTTCTCTTTATAATTTCCACTAATTTTTCGTCTGTCATTGATGAACTTGAATCTAGCAAAATACAAATCCTGCTACCTCTTATTGTTAAACCTTCAATGTACTCCTCTTCATAGATTTCTTCATTACTAATTGGATCTTCTCTTAAATTTTGAGGCATTTCTTTGATACTTTTTTTTAGCTGCTCAATACCTTTTTTAAAAGATTCCTTTTCCTGATTTAAACTGGTGAGATTGTCGGAAATATTAGAGTTAAAACTTTTGATTGATTTTAGAGACTGAGTTTTATCGTCAATCTCTGTCTTAATTACCTGATTATTTACCAAAAGGTTTTGGTTTACTGAATTTAAATTAACTATATCTTCTTTTAATTGATTAATTTCAAAACTACTCTCTTCACTTGGTGATTTATTTTCTAACAATAAAAAGATTATTATTACTCCACCTAATCCACACGCCATTATATCGAGAAATGAAAGACTAAAATCGTTATTTCTATTTTTTTTATTCACACTCTAAGTAAATTTGGAATATAAATATTTTTCACAATATTTTTGAATATTTATTAAATTTTCATCTTGTAATTTTTGTAAATGATGAAAAAAAAGCATAAGAATTAAACTTATTATAAGTGCCACAAAGGTCGAATTAAAGGCAATGCCAAGGTTTTCAGTCATTAATGAAATGTTTCCCTGTAAGGCTTGATCTGCATTAGAAAGAGCCAACCCTATACCTCTGACTGTTCCTATGAACCCGACAGAGGGAATAGCCCAAATCAAATACCTAATCATTGAATTTTCACTATCTTGTTTGGTCGAAAGCATTTCTAAGCTACTTTTAATTGAATCTGAAACATTTTGAACATTTTTTGTTTGAGAATATCTCAATAGCGCTAAATTAACGGATTCAATAAGTGGTGTTTTTCTAAGATTTAGACTCAATTGTTTATCTAACTTTTCCATAACCTCTTCGGCCATAATTTTACTTTCAATTTTTTTTTCTATTAAATCAATATTAAATAAATAATTTGAATTAATTATTCTGAGATACTTTTCCAATATTAAAATAACCCCCCAAAACAAAAGAATAACACAAATTTCTTGTTCCAAATCTTTAACAATTATATAAAAGTTTCTGGGTATTGAAGATTGAGTATTTTTTGCAGCCTCAATTATCATATTCGCTTCAGGACGAATAATTCCAGAAAATATTAGATGTACTATTATTACAGTGCTTATAAAGAAAATAGATTTTTTAATAATATCATTCATCATATATCTACTGGAAATGATATAGGTGTATTAATTGTTATTTTCAAACCTCCAGCTTTAATTAAATTGAAGCATACAAATGAAAATAACATAAATAAAAATATTCCAAAAATTTTTTTTTTCATAAATATCTAGCTATTCTAAAACCTATCATATCATTACCATTAATTCCATTCTCTCTGTAACTTGATCTAATTTTTGTAAGAGTGCCTGAGCTAAAGTTTGCACCTTTAATTACATGCGAAGATCCTCTTTTACTTCCCATTGGATCTTTTAAAATATTCTCAGAAAAATTTATTGTATAATAATCATGAACCCATTCACTAAGATTTCCTGATAAATCGTAAAGTCCAGAAATTTCTTTATCATAACTACCTATTTCAGATACATTTTCACTTCCATCATTATAATTCTTTACAAAATTTCTTTGAGTTCCCCTTGTGCTCTCATCAGCAATATTTAAATAATTTTCTGGTATCTCAAAACTGTCACCCCAACTAAAAATTGTTCGCTCTTTTTTATTGGCTTTCCTTGATAACCACTCCCATTCCGCTTCTGTGAGTAATCGGTAACCGTTAGAACTAGAATTAAAATCAATAAGCTTATTTTTTTTAAATATGTAAAATTCTTCAAGATTTTCTTTTTTGCTTAGCCAATTACAAAAAGTAGCTGCCTCAAACCAAGAAATATTATTAACAGGAAAATTATCATTTTGCTTTGAACTATTAAACATAGAAAACTGTTTATTTGAAATTTCATGATATGAAACATAAAAAGGCTTTTCTAATAAAACTTTTCTAGTAATTTCATTGGCTCTTTGACCTTTTTCATGTCTTTCTGCACCCAAAAGCAGCATGTCCATTTCAGGATTGAATAGTTTTAATTTTATTCCTGCTGAATTTTGATACTCTGATGGAGCCTCCAAAAGTCTCGCTTTTTTTTCTTCAATTAAAGAGATATTTAAAACCTTTCTTTTACTAAATTCTGGTAAAACTTTATTTTTAACAGATCTAAAGTTCTTTTTTTTTATTTCAATTTCATGCTCAACAGTTTGAAGCTCCAATACTTTAGGAGTATTCCCAATTAACTTATTGTCAAGCCAAACTTCTGCCTCAGGATTTGCAACTACCTCCACGAGTCCAAATTCTTTTTGAAGATTAATTTTTTCTACTCTTGCTTCATTTGGTTCTAATCTTACTTTTCTAAATTGAGTTTTAAAGCCAGACTTTGAGTAAGAAATATTGTAATCTTTATTTGATTTTAGGTTTAATAAATCTCCAGAGCTATAAACCACTCCATTTATATTTAATACTCCATTTGATGGTTCCACAATAACTTTTAAGCTGGCTTCAACGAGATCCATTATATAATTTCTTTTTGAAACTTTATTTTTATTTGTGATACTTACATCATCAATAACAGTATTATAATTTTTCTTTTTTATTTCTATTTTATAAATACCCCCTTTATTTTTGAAAATTGTTGGTGTGTTCCCAATTTTTTGACCATTGATTATGATTTCGGAATCTTTTGGATCTGAGTTTAATTCAATAAAACCATTTATTTCCTCTAAACTTTCATTAATTTTGTTTTCTTCTCCCCTAACTACTTTTGTTTTAATTTTCTTTTTTTGATAGTATGGGTTATCAATTTCTATTTCATACTCACCTGAATATAATGATTGCTCAAATTTTTTTCCCTCACTTACGAACTCCCCATTAATAAACCATCGGGTATTATCGTTTTCTTTATTCACATTTATTTTAAGTTTTCCTGGTAATTCTTTCATTGTTACCTTAACAAATTTACCTTTCTTATCCTCTGAAATATTACCAAAAACTTCCTCATAACCCTTGGAATTAACAACAAAACTTGGGCTTGCTAAAAAGGAGTATATTGAATTATTTAAACTTAAATCAAAAAAAAATCTTGATTTTACTCTTGCGTCCAATTCTGCTTCTTCCGGGAAAACAACAATTTTTGTACCATTAGAAAAAAGTATAAAAAAATAAACAAAGACCATAATAAAACCAACAAATCCAAAAAGAACATAGATTTTGCTTTTATATTTTTCTTTTTCTTTTTCTAAGACAATATTGAGATTTTCTGTATCTTTTTTCATTCTAATTAGGTTTAATATAATCTTAAAACATAGTTACTTCGTCAACAAAAATAACTAAGATTATTTTTTTATATTACATATTTAATGGTTTTTTTAATCAAAAATTTATATATAAATATTAATGCTAAAAAAATTTATTTTTATTTCATTTTTTACCTTATATTCTGGAATTTCCTTCGGAAATGATTGCAACCCAAAATATTTAAAAAAAAATTTGCAGGCGAAATTTTTTATTTGTCTGTCTAATGAAAAAATATCTCATCTTGAAAAATTCAACAATCTTTATTCTTGGGAAGAAACTGAAAGCTGTAAAAAGTGTTTAATGGAGTTTTCAAAAATTGAAAGAGCCAATTTAAATAAAACCCCAAAAAAATCTTCAATTGATAAAGACAAAATAGAAAACTTTACCAAGAAAATAAACAGTGAATTTGATCCCAGTCCAGAACTTATCGATGCTGTAGAAAAAAAGATTGATAATAATAATGAAAAATCCAAAAAAATCAGTAGTTCGAAAAATTTAAAAAATATTAGTTCTGATGATTATTATGGGGCCCCTCCGCAACAACAATTTTTTAGTCAACTCATACAAAACACCAAAAATAAAATTAAAACAGATGATAATCATGCCAAAAGAAAGCGTTTTTGGATTAATGCAAGTAAAGAATTATGTTCTTCAAATGTATTTGATGCATATGGTCTAAAAAAAGACTGGGTCGGATATGTTGATAGTATTTTAATGAGTGACGACGGAAGAATTAGATTAGAAGTAGAATTTGATGATTTTAAAAACGAGGCTCAAGATTCTGATTTAAACAAAAAACTTGAAGATGTGGCCTTAGAATTAACTGAATCTAAGGGTTTTTTTTCAAAGACCAAGGGGTCATTCGTTAGGTTTTCAGGTTATTTTACGCCTGGAAAAAAAAGTCAAAATGAGTGTCTTGATGGTGGGTTGGATGCTAACCCAGAACTACTAGACGAGGGCTTTACTTTTAAATTTACTAATATAGAAAAATTATAATAACCCCTAATCAATTTAAAAATGTATTATTTTATAAAATTTTTTTTTTTTTTAATTTCGGTACAAAGTTTTTGTCAAAGTGAAAACTTAATTGATGATTTCAGAAAATATAAAACAACCAAATCTAGTTTTAATTTAAGTAAAATCTCAGGAGGGCTTA
>MDSZ01153863.1_pt1 | contig 12294 bp, 3 predicted proteins | sample 811201 | NCBI WGS metagenome assembly MDSZ01 (sample SAMN05326647, study PRJNA326480) | marine metagenome | isolation source: seawater | place: Indian Ocean: North | collected 2010
AACAGAACCATATGGATCGCCACCTAATTTAAAAACAGAAGATATAAAAATTATGCTTACACCTACATGGCAAGATAATGGTCAGTTATTTGTAAGACAATCTGATCCATTACCATTAACAATTGTTGGATTGACTTTGGAAGTAGCTATAGGTGGATAGTGTAACCGTAAGAAGATATAGTGTATGTATATTAGGAAAATAAGTAGTTGTTGAGCTTATGGCAACAGATTGGAATAAAGTAGGCGGTATTGCTTCTATAGGTGGAACTGTACAAGGAATAGTTGCAGGTTATTACAAAGCAGAAACAGAAAAGTTTAAATATAGATCAATGGCTCTTAATTACGAGCATAAGAAAGATATGTCTAAAATTAATAGCCGTATGTTAGAGAAACAAGCACAGCAAGTAGGACGAGCATTTAACAGGCAAATAATGATAAAAACTATGAAAGCAGGTGTACGCAAAGGTAGAGCTACAGTAAGTGCAGCAGCACGAGGTGGAAGTTTAGGCTATGGAAGTACAGCAAATCTTTTTGCTAGTGACGAAATTATGAAAGAAATAGACAAGATCACAATGAATACTAATAAAGTACAGGCAATGAATGAATCAAGAATGCGTAAAGTAAACATGGATATTAGAGGAACAATGCTTGGTGTATCACAAGCCGGGGCATTAGCTAACGCATCAACAGTAAGTCCATTTTTAAACATGAGTAGTACCTTGTTAACTGGTATTGCTGATATAGCTAAAAACGAATATTTTAGTTAATTATGGCTACAGTACCTTTACAAAACACACCATCAGAACAACTTAATGTGGGGGCAGCACCACAATTAAGTGCTACAGAAGTACGTCCTATGGACGATACAGTAACTGATGATATGGTAAAAAGTGCTCAAACATGGAATCAATTTGCACAAATAGCAAAAGGTTTACAGGATGCAAGAGACGATGCACATTCTAAAGAATTACATACTGAGTATCAAACAAGAGCATTAGAAATTGAAAATGACTATCTATCAACAGAACTTGGTAATGCTGTAAAGGTAGTTGGTTATGAAGATGATGGCACTACACCTATTACTGCATATGATCAAAAAGTAAAAGACCTTAATGCCTTAAAAGAAGAAATAGCAGAAAGAACAGAAAATAAAAATCAGTTAGCAATATTTAATGAAAAGTCATCAGCAACATTATTATCTTCAACAAACCGAATGAGTAAACATTCGATAGTTGAAGGAACTAAACACGCAAACGCTGAAACTCTTGCTGATATAGAAAATTCAGTCACAGAAACTTCGTTGTCTGTTGATGATTTTAATATGGGTACAGATAGTGAATATGTAAAAAATTTACTAGCGTTAGAAACTAAAATAAAAAATTATGCAGAATCTAAAGGCATAACTTATGCTAATGATTCGCAAGGCAGTACAGAAGATAGCGAAACATATATAAATATTAAAAATGGATATTTAAACAAAGTACATGATGCATCTATAGGAAAATTATTAATTAATAATGAATATCGTAAAGCTGCTGAATATCTTGAATTTCACGAACAAAACGGAACTATTTCAGAAGCACAAATAAGCAAACATATGAAAACAATACAAACAGGTTTAAATAAAGAAAATGGTGAAAACATTGCAAACAATATAATAGATGGAAAAAATATTAATTCTAATGATGGCGGTTTTAGTAGCTCTGCACAAGTAATTACATCATTAGAAGGTAGCAATAATGCTTCTAACAGTAATGGTATGCCCCATGTAGAAGGTAACACCAAAGAAATAAATATTTTAAATTTAGAAAAATTACAAAAAGAATCAAAATATTATAAAGAAGGTGCAACTGTATCACTACCAAATGAACATCGCACAACACATTTATTTTTAACAAAAGAACTTGGCGTAGAAAAAGCAGATAGTATATTTACAAAAGCAAATACATTATTAAAAGAAGAAGGTTTTGTTATAGATAAAGAAAAAATGAAAACTGATTCTGTTTATGCAGCAGAAGTAAATTCAAAATTAATAGACAAAGTTGTTGTTTTAGGTAAAGAAGAGTTAGAAAAAAAATATGGCGAAAGTAATGAACTAGTTCTTTATTCTAAAGATTTAGATACTGTTGTATCAAAAATAGATTACACATATAAAGACACACAACAACCATCAATGCGTGTTGGTGAGGACGGTGTATTTAATTTAGAAGACGCATTAACTTATGCTAGAGAAAATATAAAAGATCAAAACGTGTTGGAATATGTAGAAGCTAATTTAAAAGATAAACATGCTGAACTTACAGAATTTGCAGAAGAAAATTATAAAACTGATATATTAAGACCTGCTGAAGAGTTAGCGTATGCAAAACCCGGTGGTTGGAAAGATATAAAACCAGAAATATGGAATCAATTAAAAGTTGAAGATCAAGAAAATTTAAAAAAAGGTTTTGCTAAAACAGATGACGTAGATACAATACTTGCTTACTACGAAGGTACATTATTAAAACCGGGTGAGACTTTAGAAGATTACAGATATCTTATGAAAGAATCTACTTATCTTGAACTTAAAACTAAAGAAAAAGCTGTAGGTAGTGGTAGCGGTAGTGGGTCTGGATCTATTTCTGTAGATAAAGATGTTTTAGATATTAAATTAGATGAGTACGGTTATACTAAAATATTAAAGAAAAAAGGTGATGCAAAAAACGATTATTTACAGATTTTAAAAGCATGGAAAGATCAAGTTGAAGATGCTAAAAAAAATGGAGTTAAGTTAGACAGGCAAAAGAAAGAATTAATTTTAGATAGTATATTGGCAAATAAAGTTCGTGTAGGCAATTTTACAACTAGAGTAGGTAAGGAATATGTTGTTGCTGCTGTTGACAAGGATCAATTATCTAAAACATTTAGCGTAGTAAAAGAAAAGAATGGTCAATTTAGTAAAATATACCATAATCAAATTCCTGACGAAGTAAGGACTTATATGCTTGATGGTTACGATAAAAATGGCCTTAAACTTAGTTATCAAGAAATGGTAGAACGATGGGTACAATTTGACAAACCAAAAACCGTACAAGATTTTATAAACGAAGTAAGCTATCAAAAAGGTCTAACTGGAAAAATTACTAAAACACAACCAAGGTTTAAACTTTTCTAATGACAAATTCGTACAACATTTTTGATGATTTGCTTCGAGAAGAAGGCAGAATAGGAGGAATTATTAACAATTCAGATACTAGTTACAATGCAATGTCTGAAGTGTTAAAAGATGAAGAAGAAGATAGAAGAAATATAATGCGAGCCAATATGCGGCTTGTTATGGAAAAAGATCCTAACAAAGTAGGTGAAGCACAAAGAATAGCACTAGATTTAAATTTACCAGAAGAAGTTGCATTAGATAGTGATGAAGCAATTAACGCTCTTATACAAAAGAAAAAACAAGAAAGAATGCGTTCTTATGAATTGTCTTTATATGACCCGGTTTTAAGAAGACAATTAACAGATAAAAATTTTGCAGCTATTGCTCACGATAATGTAGATGATTTACAAGGTGTTGCGTATGTATTTAATGGCATAAAAAATATGCCAGAAAACATAGCACAAGGTTGGGAAAAAGGTAGGCTACAAACTAGAATTGGAAAAATTGGTAATTTAAAAAAAAGTGGTAAAGGCAACGAATTACTAGATTTAGAATTAGCAAAGTTAAATGAAAGAGTAGAACAGCTACAAAGTGATGGTTCTGGATTTTGGGAAGAAGCGTCAACAGTTGTTGGACAAATGTCTAAGACAGTAAAAACAGGATTAGAAGGTGGTTCTGCCGGTGCTGCAATAGGATTTGGATTAGGTTCAGTTACAGGCCCGGGATCTATATTTACTGCTAAAGGTGGGTTTGTTGTTGGTTTTATGACAACAATGGCTTTAGAAAGTTACAAAATAGAAGCAGGTCATTCATACCTTGAAATGCTTGACGAAGGTATAGATGAACAAACAGCACAACATATAAGTACAGGAGTTGGTTTAACTAACGCAGCATTAGAATTTGGTGGAGCAGGTATTGTATTTAGACCATTAATAAAAAAATATCTAGCAAAAGAAGTAACTAAAAAATTAGTAAAAGAATTAGCTAAACCAACAATGCGTAAAGCATTTATAGATTTTAGTAAAAATGCTATTTTAAATAGTTCTTTAGAATCTTTAACTGAAGTTGGTCAAGAATTTACTAATGTTATAGGTCGTGATTTGGCTGTACGTTTAGGTGATTACCCGGATTTAGAAGTTAAATTAAGCACACGAGAAGGTCGTGAAGAAGTAGCAGATAGATTAGTTACTACTTTTGTAAAAAGTATGCAAGCTATGGCAATTTTAGGTTTAGTACCTGCTGGAGGTAATTTTGCTATAGATTTTCAAAGAGCTAAAGAAGCAAATAAAGATACTGCATTTTTAGAAAAAGTTTACGGTATGTCTGTAAATAACAAAACCAGACAAAGAAATCCAAAACAATACAGAGCATTAATAGATAATCTAGCTGTAGAAAATGGGGTAGAAAATTTATACATAGAAGCTGATGTATTTAATCAAGCATTAAAAGACAACGGTATAACACTTGAAGATCTTGAAGTAGCTGCTCCAGACATTGCAGAACAATTAAGAAAGATAAATGAAGGTGGTGGTGTAGGAACTGTTGAAATGAAAACAGGAGAATATTTTTCGCAATTAGTAGGTACACAAGTTGGCAACGTTATAAAACCTCATGTACGCAAAAGTGAACAAGGAATGAGTGCAACAGAATATGCACAGTATTTAAAGGACAAGCCAACAATAGAACAAGAAATGCTAGACGCAATAACAGTTGAAAGTCAAGCAGTAGAGGATTTTAAACTTGATGCAGCAGATGTAAAATCTACTATTGAACGTATGCTTAAGAATGCAGGTACAAAATATACAAAAAACCAAATATCAGACCTATCAACTTTTGCTCGTGATTTTATTGTTACGCAAGCAAATGAGTTAGGTATTTCACCTAGTAAATTTTTTAGTAGATTTTATTACAACATACAAGGAGAGCAACAAACTAACAGAAATGTAAGAGCATCTAAATTAAATCAACTATTTACACAAGACGGATTAGTAAATACTGAAAATCAAATTAGTAAAGATTTTTTTAAAAATTCTAAATTAGTAGAATCGCTTGGTGTACCACAAGTTATTTATCATGGTACTTCTGATAGCGTAAAAGGTTTTGATAGTAATAATCCTACAAAAAAAGACGATGGTTGGGCAGGCCCGGGAGTATATGCAGTTAGGGGTCAAGATGCTAAAAACTTTGCAGATACTTACGAACAAAAAAATAAAGGAGAAAATGCAACATCTAGTATGCCTTTGTACGCAAAACTAGAAAATCCCTATATTGCAACAACAGCAGAAAAAAATCAAATAAGAGAAGGAGGTAAAGCAGCTTCTGAATCTTTTAGAAAAAAATTAATTGAAGAAGGACATGACGGTATTATTATGCCGTTAGATAATAACAATCAAGAAATAATTATATTTGATCAAGCTAACGTAAAAACTATAGATAAAAGTGGTACTTGGGACAAGGAAGTACAAGACTTGTTAGATGACACAGATGCAGACGAAGTATTTGAACAACGTGCAAAACCACAAGAACAAGGCAAACCTGTACCTGATAATGTTAAACAAACAAATAAATTAGAAAATAGTTTTGATTTTGCTAAAAGTAAACCTTTTCCAACTAATAGACAATTTAAAATAGAATTACAAGAAAGAGTCAAGCAAGCTGCAAAAGAAGCAGGTATTGATGTTAATGATGCGTCAATAGAAACAGAAAAATATTTAGTAGAGACAATAATTGCTGATGCTAAATATGCATTAATAGAAAACAGTAATGCAGTTGGTTGGTACAACGAAAAAGTAACTAAAGCAAAAAGAATTTTAGCCAAAATACATCCAGAATTAGAAACTGACCCGGTAGCTAATTTTGCATTTACTTGGTCGTTAGCTAACACTTCTAACATGATTAAAGTTGATAAAAACTTTGAGTTAGCAGAAAAAGCATATAGGCATTACAAAAAGACAGGTAAGTTTCCTACAAATATAGGCATTGGAAAAGCGTCTGATGCTATTAATAACAACTTTAGATTATTTAATAGATTAATTAGAGAAAAAGAATTTACAAATTTAGAAGAGTTTATGAAAACTCAACACACAGTTAAAGAAGTTAAAGCATATACAAATAGTGGAGTATCAGGAGAAAATTTATCTGAAATTGTTTATGGTGCTGCGGTAATGGGGCCAAAAATTGGTAATGGATTTTTTGCAAATCTTTATGGATTTTTTGAACAATTAACTATGGATAGATGGTTAATACGTTCATGGGGTCGTTTAACCGGGACATTAGTTTTAGATCAACGCAAGCAAGCAAATATGAAACGTGACCAGTTAAAACCATTATTAAAAGCATTAACACCTAAACAAAAGAAAAAATTACAAGATCTTATTGGTGTCAAAATTAGAATGACAAATTTAGATGAAGTTGCTGTTGCTATAGACAATGCAAGTACTGATAAACCAAATAGAAAAATAATGAATGAAATTGCAACTATAAAAGATCAGCCAGAAGTAGAACAGGTAATAAACGACATATTAGGCAAACCAAGAAAAGGATCTGAAAGAATAGGTATAGGACATGAAATAAGAAAAAATGGTGTTAGTTATACAAAATTTCTTGATGGTCAAAAAGAAGCACCAAGCGGTGCACCAGAAAGAAGATTTATTAGAAAAGTATTTAATCAAGCCTTAGACGTACTGCAACAAGATAATCCAGATCTTACAATGGCTGACTTGCAAGCGTTGTTATGGTATCCCGAAAAAAGATTGTATGATTCTGCTAAACTAGTAGAAGCAGAAGACACTAAAGGTTATGTAGATGATGAAGCACCAGACTACGCTAATGCTGCTGTAGGATTAGCAAAAACATTTGGTATTTCTGACGTTGACATACAATCCACATTACAGGAGGTAGACCTTGAAATTCAAAACCAGAGCATTGACAGAGCAAGAGTTGCTGAATCAGGAGAAAGAAGACCAGATGGAATACAACAGGATAATGAAACTTTCCGACAAGGACGAAGAAATTTTGACACCCCAACAGATGAAGGAACTGGACTTCCCCTTAACGGAGACGGAACAGTCACCATTTACCACCACACCGACAAACAAACAGCAGACAGAATCAGAGAGTCCAATCAACTTGAATACACTCCAAAGATTGATCCCTTCTTTACCACCAGAGATACAGCAGATCTTGGCTACGGTGATACCTCAATTGCAATCAGACTCGACCCTGCTCGACTTAGTGTCGATGATGAATTCCCAGATGGAAGGAGAGATTACAGACTCAACTCTAGAAAAGCTAGAGAGTTTATTCCAGTAGAAATAGATGAAAATCCAAACGTCCCGGATTTTGCACCAACTGGTGATCAGGTAATAGGAAATATAATTAATCGTGTTGTCGAACTAGGTGAACCATACATGGGAGAGTATGGAGATAAAAGTCCTAATGAAGTAGATAAACAATTAAGAGATAAAGCTAGTGCATTATTTGGAGCACAAGCCGCAACACCAGAAGAAGCCGCAGCTGCAAGAGAAAGAATTATTGAAAAAACTAAATTAAGAAGAACAAGAAGAAATCTAGAAAAACGAAGTGATTTATTTTCACAAGCACAAACACCAAAAGGTTCTAGAGGTCAATTTGATCCTAAAAATTTAACAACACTTTTAACTAAAGAAGCTGATTTATCTACGTTTTTACATGAGACAGCACATTATATGTTAACAGTTATGGAGCAATTAGTATCTTCTGGAGAAGCTACTCAAAGAATGACAGATGATTTTAATAAGTTATTAGACTTTTTTGATGTAGCAGATCTTGATACATGGAATAGTTTGACATTACAAGAAAAAAGAAAATACCATGAGTCGTTTGCTTATAACTATGAAATCTATTTATCAGAAGAAAAAGCTGCACCAAACAGTAAATTACAAGAAATGTTTACTAGATTTCGTAAATTTTTAAACAGAATTTATCAATCAATTAGAGGTGAATTAAACGAAATATATAAAGCAGAAAATGGTGTAGACCTGCCAATACTTACAGATGAAATTAGAGGTGTAATGGATCGAATGGTAGCTAGTGAACAAGAAATACAACAATCACAGAAAATATACAATATGAAACCTATGTTTGAAACACAAGAAAGCAGCGGAATGAATGACGTAGAATGGGCCGAATATACAAAGAACATACAACAAGCACAAGAAGAAGCTATAGCTGCATTAAGTAAAAAAAGTTTTAAAGAAATGTCAGTATTAGATAATGCTAAAGATAAAATAATTAAAAAATTACAAACAAAGGAAAGGGCTGTTAGGAAAAAAATATTTGCTGAAGAAATGGAAAAAGCTAAACAAGAAAAAACATACCGATTAGCAGACTTCTTAAAATATGGCAAAACTGTAAACGATCAAGGTGAACAAGTAGTAGTAACTGAAGGCAACAAACTTAGTTTGGATGAAGTAAAAAACATTGCAGCAGCATCAGAATTTTATGATATGAGCGAAGAAATAAAAAAATTAGGAACTGGGCAGTATGGAATGGTACGCAAAAATGGACAGCCTTTAGCATTGTTTGCAGAAATGTTTAACTATGAATCAGCACACGCAATGATAAATGCTTTGCTTGATTTAGAACCAATAAATGATGTAGTCAAAGAGCGTACAAATAGACGTATGTTAGATGAATACAGTGAATTATCTGATCCAAAACAAAGAAATTTAATAGCCTTAGAAGCACTACATAACAAAGCAAGAGCAAAATTCATTGCAACTGAATTAAGATTTTTATCAAAAGCTATGCAACCAGTTCGTTATCAAGTTGCAGCAGCTAGACAAGTTGCACAAGAATTATTGGCAAAAACACCAATGAGGGAAATTAGGCCATCAAGGTATGCAAGAGCACAAGCAAGGTCAGTAAAACTTACCGAAAAAGCTATGATGGAAGGGAATACACAAGACGCCATAAAATATAAACGTGCTCAGTTATTGCAACATGAGTTAGGACGAGAAGCTGTAAAAATGCATAATTTATACAATAAAGTAACTAAAGGAAAAAACGCATTATTTAACAAGGTTTTTGATATTCAAAATGACAAGACAAGAGCTAAAACACAGAATATAGATTTAATAAATGCAGCAAGATCTATATTAGCTGCTTATGGAGTAGGCCCTGCTGTAGATAATCCAATGGAATATTTAGATAAATTAGCAACATATAATACTGATGTATACACAAGAATAGAACCGATAATTAGAGATGCTGTAGATTTCGATTCAAAAGAATTAACTGATTTAACCGGGCAACAATTTACTACTTTAGTTGAACAAATTAAATCTTTAATATATCAAGCTAGAAATGACAAACAAATTATAGATGGACAAGACAAAGTAGATTTAGAATTTGCTATAGAACCAATACTGGCAAGACTTGATGAAATTATTACACAGAAAAATTTAAAAGAAATTGGAATGGATGGAACTCCTACTAGATTTGAAGAGTTGAGATATGCATTTCAAGGTTTTGAATCATCAGGATCTCGTGTAGAACACATGATGGATAATTTTGATGGTGCTTTTAGGTCAGGTGCAGGTGCAACTTTAGAACGTGAAACAGCTATGGCAGGGCCTTTTACAAGATTAATTTGGCGTCCTGTTAAGAATGCATTAGATGCATATAGACCAGAAAGAAACAAATACACAAAAAAATACGCAGCTATGTTACAAATGCTAGTAGATGCTGATCGTATAGGAAAAGATGTAATTGAAGCAAATGAAATTGGTTTTAGATTTGGTAATGGTGGCACAGTTCCCGGTAAAGTTGAATTGCTAGGAGCAATGTTGCATATGGGTAATAAAAGTAATTTAAGAAAATTATTATTAGGCAGAGGATGGGCTACAAAATTAGAAGATGGATCTTTAGACACAAGAGCATGGGATTCATTTATGAGTCGTATGGAGGACGAAGGTTATATAAATAAAGACGATTGGGATTTTTTACAAGAAGTGTGGGATTTAAATGAAGAAATGAAACCTATTGCACAACAAGCACATAAAGAAGTATATGGATATTATTTTCAAGAAATAGAAGCTACACCTATTGTAAATAGATTTGGTACTTATAGAGGTGGATATGTACCTGCTGCTTTAGATCCTAAAGCCGATAGAAAAAGAGCAGCAATGTCAAAACTAGAAGAGTTAGATACTGAATATAGACAAACATTACCTTCTACTGGTGATGGATTTACTAAAACTCGTAATGAACAATTTGCTGGCCCATTGTCTTTAGATTTGCGTGTAATGACAAAACATATAGATGATGCTTTACGTTTTGCATATGTACAACCTGCAATTAAAAACGTACATAAAATTTTAAAACATCCAGAATTTGTCAGAAAGATAAATATTATAAATCCTACATATATAGACAAAATGTTAATACCTTGGCTTAATAATTCTGCTCGTCAAAGAACGTTTATACCCGGATCACATCCAGAAAGTATTGACGTATTTTGGCAGACAGTTAGAAAAAGAACAGGTGTAGGAATAATGTTTGCTAATATTTCAAACGCAATGCAGCAATTAACAGGATATTTCCCTGCAATGTTAAAAGTAGAACCACGATATTTAAAAGGTGCATTAGGTCAGTATTTACAAGGCCCAAATAAATTTGCAAATGATATAGCAGAATTATCTCCATTTATGTCTGAAAGGCAAAATAACCAAATATTTGATATACAAGATAATTTAAATGAATTACTTATAAATCCTAATGAATTTCAAAAAGTTCAGAAATGGGCTACACATCATGGATACTTTATACAGCAAGCATTTCAAAACCAAGTAGATAGTGTTGTATGGGCAGCATCATACGAAAAAGCTATGGCAGAACTTCCTACTAGTATGACCTTTGAAGAAGCAAGAGCAGAAGCTATACAACAAGCAGATGCAAATGTTCGGCTAACGCAAGACAGTTTAAGTGCAGAAGATTTACCTGCTTTTATGATTAATACTCCTTTTATAAAAACATTTTTGCAATTTCAAAATTACTTTAATATGATTGCTAATTTAAATGGCACAGCATATAAAAAAATAATGAGAGACTTAGGTTTCCGTGGTAATAAAGGTAAATTGTTTATGACTTATCTTTTTGGATTTGCAATGCCATCGTTTGTTGCAGATATGATAGTCCGGGGATTAGGTGAAGGTTTTAATGATGATGAAGATGATGGTATTTTTAACGATGTAATGGGTTGGTATTTTGGATCGCAATTTAGAACAGCAGCAGCTTTAATACCATTTGGTACTACTGCTTTAGTTGGTATAAACATGTTAGACAATAAACCTTATAATGATCGCATTACATTAAGCCCATCTGTATCAATATTAGAATCCTCTTTACGAGCACCAGTATCGTTTTATTTAGCTTTAACTAATGAAGATAAAGATTTGTCTGGTAGGAATGTAAAAGATATGTTGACATTTTTGTCTTTAGTTACTGGTATACCATTAACAATATTAGGTAAACCTATAGGTTATCAGGTAGATGTAAATCGTGGGAAAGTAGACCCATTAAGCCTGCCTGATTATCTTAGAGGTTTAGTAACAGGTAAACCAAGTCAACCTAGCAGAAACTAGAGGTGTGACCGTAAAGCAAAGAGTCATTGGTAATCTTAATAAGATAGTGAAAATGTCTAGTTAATGACTATAAATTCGACTACACGAAAAACAAATGCGTTAGTTGGGAATGGCAATACTCATACATATCCGTTTGCTTTTAAAGTTTTTACAGACGCAGATGTATTAGTAAAAAAATTAGAAGTAAGCACAAGCATAGAAACTACTTTAACTTTAGGTGCAAACAATGATTATATAGTAACTTTAAGTTCAGATCAAAACGGCAATCCCGGTGGAAGCATAACCTTAAAACAAGGCGGTAATAATTTTAATTTACCTTCTGGTTTTCAACTTGTTATTACATCTGCTGTCGAACCATTACAAGGAACAGACCTTACTAACCAAGGTGGATTTTACCCAGAAGTTATTAATGATGCACTAGATCAAGCAGTTATTTTGCACCAACAACAGCAAGATGAATTAGATAGATCAATTAAATTTTCATTAACTAATACTATTGGTAGTTTAGAAATTACAGAAAACGCTAACGCTCGT
>MDSZ01178492.1_pt1 | contig 12294 bp, 10 predicted proteins | sample 811201 | NCBI WGS metagenome assembly MDSZ01 (sample SAMN05326647, study PRJNA326480) | marine metagenome | isolation source: seawater | place: Indian Ocean: North | collected 2010
TGATTGCCGCGGCGATGATCACGTCTCTGTAAGGTACGGCGGTCATCGCCGCGAGGATGAAGGCCGCGACGCCCATCACCGGTGGCATGATCGATCCACCCGATGAAGCCGCCGCTTCCATACCGCCCGCGAACACCCGAGAGAAACCCCGCTTGAGCATCATCGGAATGGTCAGAACCCCCGTGGACAGCACGTTGACGACCGGGCCGCCGGTGATGGTGCCGAACATGGCGGAACTGATGATCGCAGCGTGGGCTGGCCCGCCGCGCAGGCTCCGGGTCCAGCGGAAGGCCAGCTTGATCAACACCTGACCACCTGCCGACTTTCCGAACAGAGCGCCGAGAATGATGTAGGGGAAGACGACGTTCATGATCACGTCCATGAACCGCCCGAGAATGCCCGCAGAGTTGTTGACCAGGGCATCGTGCACGTTGGGTCGGCCGTCGAGGAAGGACCTGGGCTCACCACCCAGCTTGGTCATGAGGTATTTGTTGATGTTGTCGGGACCGTGGAAATACCAGACCAGAACCGTGCCCATAGTGTAGAGCGCGATCACGATCGAAACCAGCACCAGCGGCAGGCCCCAGACTTTCACGTTGTAGGCAAGGAATACGAGGATGGCGATGCCGACGATGGCGACCAGCCAGACCCCGGTGGTGCTCATGCACTTGGGGTCTTCGACCGTGTCGGGTATCGGTAGCCCCATGAGTTCGGCGAATTCGATTTCCGCCTGCATGGTTTCTGCCATCACCCGGGCGCGCTCGCCGTTGAGCTGGTCGATCAGGCACACGCTATCAATTTCGATGAGATAGGTCAGAGAAATGGCACCCGCCGAGACGATTAGCGCGATATCCATAAACAGACCCAGCCCGGCCCGGCGGCTGCCCCGCCACTCGCGCCACATGGAATGCTTAAGCGCGACGATCAGCATCATCAGCAGAAAGACAATGGGGTAGAACCATTCGGTGGGAAAGGATCGGGTCTTCAGGCTGTCCCAGCCCGTCAGCCCGCGCCACATATCATCCCATCCCGGGATCAGTGGTGTGCTGTTCAGAATGCCCACCGCGACAAAAATCACGGCCAGAACGTAGACGGCAAGATTCGGAAACAGGTCTTTGCGCGTTTCCGTGGTCATATCCTCAGCCATACTTTACTCGCGAGCTCAAAGAGCGCTACAGGCGGCGCCCTCGCGAAGCGAGAACACCGCCTGAAGCAAAATAGGCGTGAAGTCTAGTCCGCAGCTACGGCACAGTCATCCATGTCATAGCCTGCTTCACGCCATGCGCGTGCAGCTGCAGGGTGGTACTTGATCGGATTGTCACCACACATCCCCTGCATGGGGGCATCGAAGCTCACGGTATTGCCGTAAGGCGCCTTTGCCTTGAGATCGTCCATCGTCGCGATGTAGGCGGAGACGAGGTCGTAGACGAGGTCATCGTCCATGTCCTTGTGCACGACGTTACCGCCAATGGTGGCAAAGCCGCGGAAGGTGTCGTCTTCGGAAACGAAGGACCAGTCATCCCCCATGGTCGCCTGCAGCTCCGCCACCGGAATGGTAAACGGCGCGCTACCCGGTGCGACCATGTACTTCTGCATGGCCTCACTTTCGTAGGCAGACTTCGGCATGGACCAGCCGGTCATCTTGCCCGCAGCCGTGATCGCGGTCAGGCGGGTACCGGGGAAGACCTCTGGCAGAACGATGGCGTCAGGCTCACCGCTGGTGACCAGCGTGGTGCCCTGGCCCCAGTTGACCTGAATGCCTTCGTAGTCGTCGCCTTCCTTAAGGCCGGCAACGATCTGGATCATGCTGCGCGCGTTGGTCAGCGCACCGCCGCGTGGCGGGCCATTGTAGATCTTGCGGCCCTTAAGGTCGTCCCAGCCACCGAGATTTTTGGCGTCATAGGCATAGAGGAAGAAAATCCCGAGCGTGAAAGGGTTGATCACCCGGAGGTTGCCTGCCAGCTCAGCGCCCTGTTCGGCACCCAGCGACCCATAGGGACCGACACCGCGGCTCATCACGAATGGCAGAATGAACGGCGTACCGGCAATGTCGGTCTTGCCTTCGGCGACGTTCTGGATCGAGTTGGTCAGTGTCTGACCGTCAGCAAGCTGAATGTTCGCAATGCCCTGCGTTCCAGCGATTTCAGTCAGGTGGGCAGGCGAAAGATAGGTAGCACCGCCAGGGCTGGCGGTCTCTGCGGTCAGATTGACCTGGGCCAGAGCTGACGTGCCGGCGAGTGTCGCCGCCACCATGGCCCCCTTAATGATATGCTTAATCATGGTTTCCCTCCCTAAATTACTTACCATGGGAACTAATCTTGGTTTGAAAGATCGTTTAATGTCAATGATGCGGGACATCTAAAATTCAAATATGCGCATAAATCCGGGGATAGTCCTCTGGACGCTTTCGTGGCTGGATGAACAGGATTTGACAGCGCCCCCCGCTCAGAACACCGCAGACAGCCCCCCGTCCCCGCGCGCTGATCCGGGTCGTTTCGGGGCGGAAAAGTACCAGAAAAAACCCCCATTGTTTGAGCGACGTGATAGAAATAACGCATCCGCACCCTTCAGCATGCGAAGGCGCCTGACAGGATAGGATGTCGGGTCCTGAACCGGTAGATTTCCAGCACTCAGGCCCGAGCAAAGAGTAGAGATTGATGATTACTGTTGGCGGCGAGAACCTTATCGATCTCGTTCAGATGACCGAAAAACATGGCGTGCCGGAATTCAAGGCGCTGCCAGGTGGATCACAGTACAACTGCGCCTCTGCGCTCGGTCGGCTGGGAACCCGCCCGCACTACATCACCCCGATCTCGACCGACAGCCTCGGCGAACTGCTGGCCGATACACTGGTGGAAAGCGGTGTCGTGGTCGCATCAGAGCGGGTCAATGCCCCCAGTTCGCTGGCCGTGGTCACACTGCAGGACGGCCAGCCCAGCTATCAGTTCTACCGCGATGGTACGGCCGAGCGGCGCGTCAGTGCCGAAAGCCTCGGGGCCGTAATTCCTGCCGACACCCGGGTGTTTCAGATCGGCTCGCTGTCGCTGTGTGACGGGACCGATGCCGAGGTCTGGGCGCAACTGTTCACCGACCTCGCGCAGCGGGGCGTGGCCTGCACGCTCGACCCCAACGTGCGCCCGGCCTTTGTCACCGACCCGGCAACCTACCGCAGCCGGCTGGAAGGCATGATGAAGGTCGCCTCGCTGGTCAAGCTGAGCGATGAGGATCTGGGCTGGCTCTACCCCGATGCCGACCCCGAGACCAAGGCCGCAGAACTCGCCGCCGGGTCGCAGGCACAGCTGTTCGTGCTGACCAAGGGCAGTCAGGGCGCGAGCCTGATAACCCGCTCGCACCGGGTCGAGGTTGAAGCTGCGCCGGTGTCGGCGCTGCAGGATACGGTCGGCGCCGGTGATACCTTCATGGCGGCGCTGATCTACCAGTTCCTGCAGTCGCCTGATTTCGGCTCTGAGGCAGCGATCCGGGACGTTGGCCGATTTGCCGCCAAGGCAGCCGCCATCAACTGCGAGCGCGTTGGCTGCAATCCGCCAAACCTCGATGAAATCAGGATTTAGCGTGCGTCTCTTCATCGATTCAGCCGATCCGGCACAGTGGGCACGGCTTGCCAAAACCGGTCTGATCCACGGCGCCACGACCAACCCCATTTTGTTCGAGCGCGAGGGTATCGATGCTGGGCAGGCGTCAAAGATTGAACTGGTTGGCGAGGCCCGAAACCTCGGCTTCCACGAGCTGCAGTTCCAGATCACGGGGCTGTCCGACCCAGCGGCGGCTGTCGCCGCGTTCATGGCGGTCTTCGAGACGTGGCCCGAAGGCATTGTCGCCAAAATCCCCTTCTGCGATCAGACTTGGGAGATCACCCGGCGGCTGGACAGCGCGGTTCCCCTGACCTTCACCACCGGCTTTGCAGCAACCCAGGCGGTGATTGCGAAGTCGCTCAAGGCACGTTACCTCGCGCCCTACTACGGGCGACTGCTCGAAAACCGGCAAAACGCGGACAAGATCGTCGACGACATGCGCGCCATCTGCCAGCCGGAGACACGGATCCTGCTCGCCAGCCTGCGTTCAGCCGCGCAGGTCGCCAGCCTCGCTGCCCGGGGGCACGATACCTTCACACTTGCCCCGGCTGTGCTGGATGACCTGTTGACCAATGAGACCAGCGAAGCGGCAACCGCAGCCTTTGAAGAGGCTGCCCAGCGGCTCGGCTCCTAGGCCTCACCAAGCCGCTGCTTGGTGAGATCGCGTGCTCGGTAAAAGAGGTATGGCACGACAGCCACTCCGGCCAGCAAGAGAACTGCGAGCACTGCCAAAGGCACAAGATTTACACTCCATGCAAACGCCGTGAATGCCGAGTAACCAGCCGTCAACAGCATAGCAACCACGGTGATCGGCGATATGGGCATCCAGATGGCTACCCCGAGGCCGACCAATGCAATCAATCCCCCTACCAGCAGCCAAATGCCGTCGTTGACACGGGCTTCTGCCTCTGACTTTGCCTCGGCATCGAGAATTCTGTCTGTTTGCTTCTGATCGATGCCCCAGCGCTTTGAGTTTACCCTGTTGAACGCGAGGCGTGCGGTCTCAAAGGCAACTTCGGTCTCGGCAGCGTCTGCACGTGCAGCGCGCAGCACCTCTCTTGCTTGATCCAGATCGGCCTGGGCTGATGCGTTTCCGGGCTGCTCCTTGAAACGCCGGTTCGCTGCGTTGAAATCCTTTCGGGCTTCTTTGACAACAGCTTCGAAAGGAGCATACAGCGCCCTCGCATCTTCCATCACACGCTTGGCTGCTTCTATTTCATCAGCGAGTGCAGCGTTCGCTTCCTCGGCTTTCAGCTGGTAATTTTTCATCGCGCTGCTCTCGCCCAGTGCAATGGCAGACATCACTGTACCAAAGCCCGGCGCCAAAACGACCAACGTCATGCAGGCAAAGGCAGCACCGCACAGAAACCTCTGTACGTTGATAATCGAGGCATTCTGGCGAACAATATCCATCCCGACCGCAATCATGATGATCACGCCCGTCAGCATCATCTGGACGAAGGTGCCTTCGTTAGAAGTGCCGGCAAGCCCGGACTGGATGAAACCGTTATTGATGACCTTGAGCAAGAGCACGCCTAGGAAGGTCCCCCAGATTGTACCCCGGCCCCCAAACAGGCTGGTGCCCCCAATCACAACCGCAGCAATCGCCAGAAGTTCGTACTGCGAACCGAGCAGAGGGGTTGCCGTTGAACTGAGCCCAAGGCGAACCACGCCAGCCATCGCACAACACAGGCCGCAAATGATGTAGGCCATCATCAGATATTGCTTTGTGTTGATCCCAGCCTGCCGCGCGCCCGACTCGTTTGATCCGATAGCGTACATGTAGCGACCGATTTTCATGTTGTTCAGCATCAGCGCGATCAGGATGAAGAACCCGATATGAATGAAAAAGGCCATCTGCAGCCCATTGAAGCCGGTCAGCCAGAAAACCTCAAAAATCTGGCCGCCGCTCAAACCCGAGAAGGCATCATGGCGATTGAGCCACCCTCCCAGCCGTTCCCAGAAACCCCAGGTCTTGATCTCTTCGCTGACAACGTCAGGCAGCGGTTCTCTGAAGACGGCAGTCGGGTTCCAACTCCCGAAAAACTTGAAGAAATCATCAAGGGGGGGCGAGGTCTGAGCCTTGGTCATAAAGTTTGCCAGACCACGCCATAGGCTCAAGCCCGCAAGCGTAACGATAAACGCCGGCATCCCGACTTGGGCGATTAGTAAGCCTTGGAAACAGCCGACAAGGATCCCGGTGGCCAGTCCAACGAATATGGCGCTGACGGGATCCAGTCCGAAGTACCCTGCGACATAGCCCATAACGCTGGTAACCAGCACGAGAATGGACCCCACGCTCAGGTCAATTCCTGCGGTCAGGATGACAATCGTCATGCCCGCAGCAATCAAGCCAATATCGGCACCAGAGATGACGATCTGCATCAGGTTACCCGGCGCCAGGAAGTCGCCCCCCGACACAACTCCGAACGCCAGAGACAGGACAAGAACCGCGAGCAGCGCTCCTGACCATTCGGCGCTAAAGAACCTGATGAGAGTTGCGAGAAGACGGTCGGCCATGTGACGGGTTCCAACTCAAGCGGTGGTCAAATGATCAAAGAAAAGGCGCTTCACCTGCACAGTTTGCCACTTAGACAAATGTTCTAGAAGCGCCTTTTCTGGGAGAAGGAGAAGCAATCTCCCCAACAAACTGATGGGCAATTACATACCGATCAGAGCCTTGTATTCGGCAGAGGTATCAGGGGTGACAAGGAAAGTTCCCGTATCGTACCGGCCCGGGACATCATTTCCATTCGCTGCCTCAGCCGCGATACGGATGCCGTGATAACCCATGCCTTCAAGCATCTGAGCGGTATCAACATGAACCCAGCCCTCGTCCATCGCCAGGATGGCGTCGGTTGCGCCGTCAAAGCCAACGAGCTTCACGTCACCTGGACTGTAACCTGCGTTCTGAAGCGCTGCTTTCGCACCCATCGTACCGCCGTCCCAGGCATTGACGATCATCGCAATATCAGACCGCGTGGCCAGTACAGCTGCAACACCCTCTTGAGCCTGCGTGCCGTTCCACTCAGTCGGAACAACCACAATTTCAGAGTCTGAACAGCTTCCCTCAAAGCCAGCGTAGAAGCCGTCGCGACGCTCCTGCCCCGTGGACTGAGCCTGATTGCCTGTCACGTAAATTACGGCATCGCCATTGTCGATCAGACCACAAGCCTGCTCGCCCTGGATCGTCGCCACGGCAAGGTTGTCCGTCGCGACGAACGAAGTCACGTCAGCACCAGAAACGCCCGTATCGATCGCAACGACAGGGATACCCGCATCCATCGCCGCCTGAACCGCATCAGCCACACCGGCCGAATCAACCGGGGCAATGCCGATTGCATCGACACCCGCCGCCACGAGGTTGTTAAACACCTCAAGCTGCGAGGCCAGATCGCCCTGGAAGGCCGGTCCGACCGTTATCAGTTCAACACCGAATTCTTCGGCGGCTTTGGCAGCGCCACCATTGATCATAACCCAACCGGAGTTAGTCGCAGATTTCGTAATGTAGCCAATCGTCTGCGCCGAAGCAGCTGAGGCTGCAATCATTGTCGCACTCGCTACGAGTACCGACTTCAAGATTTTCATGGTCTTCCTCCCAACAAAAGAAACCAGACCCGACGGTTTCAGCCCGTCCAGCCTGCAGCGAGTCATATCCCAAATTTTCGGGCTGTCAATAAATAAATCTCGGTGATTTAATTATTGACAATGACCTTGGTCGACAGCAGGTTTGTTGAAACAGTTGGTCGAAAATGATGGGCTCATTACATTGAAGTTTGTCAGTTAGGGCGAAGAGGGAGCGTGCGTCGCCGCACTGAAAAAGTTATGGAAAACCAATTCGACCCAGTCGTTCTTGAAACCAGAAGCCTGACGAAACACTACGGCGGTGTTCGAGCCTTGAATGAGGCCAATTTTGTCATCCGCGAGGGGGAGCACGTCGCCATCGTTGGTGATAACGGTGCTGGCAAATCAACCTTTGTCCGGAATATCACCGGTGTTGAAGAGCCAACGTCTGGCACGATCCGGCTGTTTGACAAGGAAGTGGCTTTCTCCAACCCCAAGGCAGCCCGGGACGCTGGTATTGAAACAGTGTACCAGAACCTCGCGCTGGCGGATCATCTCGATGTTCCCGCGAACATCTTTTTGGGGCGTGAGCAAGTCGGCCTAAATCTTGGCCCCTTCAGTTGGCTGGACAAAAAGGCGATGCGCTCACGAAGCAAGGAACTGCTGAATGAAACGGGGATTCAGATCCCCGACCTTAGTGGCAAGCTGCAGGGGATGTCTGGTGGGCAGCGGCAGTGCGTCGCGATCTCCCGCGCCGCTGGCTGGGGCGCGAAGCTGATCATCATGGATGAGCCTACCGCTGCTTTGGGCATTCAGGAGACGACGCGGGTGGAAAACATCATCCGTGGCCTCAAGGAGCGCGGGACGCCCGTGATCATCATTTCCCACAACCTGCGGCAGGTCTTCAATCTCGTGGATCGAGTGGTTGTCTTCCGACAAGGGGGCATCGTCGGCGACAGGCGAACGGACGAGACGGACGGCAACGAAATCGTCTCTATGATCACAGGCGCAGATCAAGGCATTCACGCAAACGCAAGCTACATTTAGTCAAAAGTTTTTGAGCAGTCGACAAATGGATGAAGCAGCAAAGATTTCGAAAGAAGTCGCAGGGATTTTGAGGCATCCGCTGACTCACAGAAGTGAAAACGAAAAGCTGATCCTACAGCTGATACGTCACTCTGGAGCAATGCCGAAGGCAGATATCGCCAGATCTACCGATCTCAGTGCACAGGCGGTCAGTGTCAATATTAACCGGCTTTTGGACCTCGGATTGGTGCATAAAAAGGAGTCCCAGAGGGGCAAAGTCGGGCAGCCTTCAACACCGATTTCGCTGTCACCCGGAGGGGTCTATTCCCTCGGCGTTAAGATAGGGCGACAAACCACGCAGGTCTTGCTGATCAATTTCGTTGGTGAGGTTTGTGCCGACCGCAAGTTTGAATACTCGGCCCCTGTCGTTAACGAGGTGCTGTCGAACATCAAGAGAATGATCGACGAAATCGTCGGAGAATTTGACCCGGAAGTCACCGACAAGATCATCGGTGTCGGGCTCGCCCAACCGTTCAGACTGGATGAGTGGTCAGATGAACTGGGCGTAAACCCCGCCCTGTTGGACGACTGGGCCGAGGTCAACGCTGCGCAAGAGCTTCAGGCCAGTCTCAAAAGACCAATATATTCCATCAACGATGCCACTGCGGCATGCCTGGCCGAAATGGTTGTTTCGCCGGGCGCGAACCGGTCAAGCTTTCTTTACATCTATATCGGCACCTTTGTGGGTGGTGGTTTGGTAATCGACGGCCGGCTTCATCAGGGCGCCAGCGGCAATGCTGGCGCGCTGGGCTCGCAGCTGGTCTTCGTCCCGGGAAAGGTGGAACCACAGCAACTCATTTCAGTGGCCTCTCGCTTTCATCTGGAGCGCGACCTTCAAAAACAGGAAATGGGTATAGACTCAGAAGGAGCGCTGGAGAGCGCCGCCTTCGTGGAGTGGGTGGAAAACGCTGCCTTTGCTTTGGCCCAGACGATCATCAGCAGCTCAGCGCTTGTTGAGCTGGATCGGGTGGTCCTGGACAGCAGCCTTCCCGATAAACTCCTCGATGCTATTGTCGCTTCCACCGAGCGCGCGCTTGAACAGATCATCTCTACCGGCGTCACGTTGCCAATCGTCGAGAAGGGTCACTTGGGGTCGATTGGTAGTGGGCTTGGTGGTGCATTGCTCCCCATTTGCTCAGAATTCACCATGATGAATCAAACGGCCGAACCATCATTCAATGCCTAGCAGCCGACTTCAGGTTTTGCGCGCATAGTCCTGGTCGAGCTTCAGTTCGATCACGATTGAACCCTTCCGGGCCTGCAACGCTGAGAAGCCTGCTTCAATACGCAGCAAGGTCTTCGGCGAACCGTGCCCGACCGCCGAACCTGCCGTTGATGCGGCGGATATAGGCGGCCTCTTCCTCATCGCTGCGCGTGTAGAAGGGGATGTGAACGGCCAGCACTTCACTGGCACCGGCTTGCGTCGCCATCTCACCCAGCGCTTCCGGCGTCAGATGGTGCCGCGTCATGTGGTGCTCCATCTTCGCCAGACCCTCTGCCGGCATGTTAGGGCTACGGTGTCGGATGCCGCTCATCACCACTTCGATGTCAAGGATCTCCCCCACCAGCAGATCGACCCCCGCAGCGAGGCTGTCCACGCCCCGGCAGGGTCCGGTATCACCGGTAAACAGGATCGAGCGATCCGGCGTATCGAAGCGGTAGGAGAGCGAAACCGGCCCCTCCTGCCCTAGCTCCGCTTCCGGTCGGTAGTGGGTGTTTTCGCAGCAGGAGACCCTGACATCGTCGATCACAACCCCCTCTCCGGGGCTGATATCACGGCAGACCACGAAGTCGCGTGGATGCGGCAAGACCTGCCCCGGCACACCGTAGCCGACAGACTGCGGGATATCGCAGGCGGTGATCAGATGCTGGACGATCTCGCTGGTCCCCGACGGGCCATAAATGTTCATGGGCCGGTCGCGGTGCATCATCATGTTCAGCCCCAGACAGGCGAACAGGCTGCCGATGTGATCAAAGTGGTGGTGGCTGATGAACAGGTCGCTCACCTTGCGGAGATCAAAGCCCGCGCGGCTCAGCTGCTGGAAGGCGCCCTCCCCGCAGTCGACGAGGATGGTGCCGCCCTCGTGCACCAGTGCGTGCGCCGGGGGCATCCGATGCGGCTTGGGGGTCGGTCCTCCTGCGGTGCCGAGGGTCACGAACTTGGTTTCGAATGGCATGATGCTCCTCCCATTGGCCTACCTGCTGCCGACGCTGGTCTCAAAACCAACACCTGAACAGGGACTTTAGGCCGTTTTTCCGCAACGCGCGCGCCAAAGCTTCAATAGGGCAGCTCCATGGAGCCGGGCATGTGGTTGCCGATGGCGCTGACGTAGGCGGGCCGCTTCTGCCAGCGGGCCACGTAGTCGATCCAGTTACGATAGGGCTCAAAGGGGAAGTTGTTGCGCTGGAACAGCGCGTACTGCGGGATCCATGCGATGTCGGCCAGTGTCATCTGATCGCCCAGAATCCATTCGTGCCGGGACAGCCGTTCGTCGAGGTCGGCGAACATGCCCTTGAGGATCTTTTCGGCCGCGAGGATCTTTTCCTCAGCGATGCCGCCTTCGGCCATGGTTTCCTTATGAAAGTCGACGATCCACTTGTTGTCCTTTTGCAGGACCTCCAGCTTGTGCATGGATTCAGGCGTTTTCGTCGGCTTGTTGTTCCGACCATAGGCCCAGGTCTTGATGACTGGAAAGTGACCGGAGCGGGTGAACTCGAGCATCTTATCCAGCTCGGCACGGCCCTCGGCAGTGTCCGGGGTAAACGACGGCTCGGGAAATTTCTCTTCCAGATATTCGAGAATATCGGCGGACTCGTAGACGATGACCCCATCGTCGACCAGCGCCGGAACCAGACCCTGCGGGTGGATGGCAAAGTACTCTTCAGTCAGGTTTTTCTGCGCGCGCAGATCGATGAAATGATCGTTCCACGGGATCCCCTTTTCATCGAGGAACAGCCGGATGCGCATTGAACAGTTCGAGTATGAATAGTGGAACAGATTCAGCCCCCGCATGCTCAGGATTTCGGGGTTATCCGTGGGTCTGATCGGCATAGGATGACTTCACCTTCTTGAGTTTTTCCCACTGCGCCTGCTTTCGCCACTCCAGCACAGCCCTGTCGAACTGGGGGCGCCGGCATAGCGCATCATACCAGCGCCAGATCGCGGGGAAGGGGCCGAAATCAAATCCGCCACTGGCGACGGTCGTGATCGATGGCCCCCAGGAAATATCGGCGAGGCTGTAACGGCCACCGACCAGCCAGGGCCCAGCCTGCAAGGTTTGCTCCATCTCCTCGAACACAGCCGTCAGCAGGGCGATGGCGCCGGCGGCATCCGCCTCGGAAAAGCTCTTGCCGCCGCTGTGCTTGCCGTGGAAGGCCAGCAGCTCCGGATCCTTTTGCAGCTTCCAGTAACGCTCTTCTTCTTCCGGGGTCTTTTCGAGCACGGCGGCGTTGAGCTTGTAGTACTGGAAGGTCTTGATCGCCGGAATGTGCAGGTCACCGGACTTACGCAGCCAGGTATCGATCTGCGGCTGTAGCGCATCATCCACCTCTCGGAAGCCGGGTTCAGGAAACTGCTCTTCGAGATAAACGAGGATATCATTGGATTCGATCACAACCCTGCCGTCGTGGACCAATGCAGGCACCAACCCTCTGGGGTTAATGCCGAAATAAGCTTCGGAGATGTTCTCTTTTTTCAGCAGATCGAGGTGGTGACCGGTCCACGCCAGCCCCTTTTCCTCCAGCAGCAGCCGGACCCGGGCTGAGCAGTTTGACCGCGCTGAATGGTAGAGGTGCAGCCCCTCCAGCGCGCGTACCTCCGGGTTTTCTGGCGTCAGCTTAACCATCCATCGGCTCCCTCTGGCTCAGTTGCGTTTGCGGTAGGCATGGGCGAAGGCTTTACGGTACTCGCTGACCTTGGCCTCAAAGGCCAGGCGGGTTTCCTTCCCGGTCCGGGCGTGAGGTGAGTCCTCAGCGAGAGCGTTGGATGGGAAGGCGTCGAGTTGCTGCATGCTCGGACGCTTGGCGAGCCGATCCCACCAATCGCGAACAA
>MDSZ01183368.1_pt1 | contig 12294 bp, 22 predicted proteins | sample 811201 | NCBI WGS metagenome assembly MDSZ01 (sample SAMN05326647, study PRJNA326480) | marine metagenome | isolation source: seawater | place: Indian Ocean: North | collected 2010
TGCCATTCAGCTTGATCTCAACAGCATTAATGTCTTCCAAATAGGTTCTTAATTTAACCTTTCCTGCTTCGTGAAATTCTTTAAGTTTCTCCTCAGGTTTTCTGATAGTTTTTTGTATACTTTGAGATTCTTTAAATTGTGTAATAGTTGTGCCTTTCACACTTAATCCTGTCCCTTCTCTTTCTTGTTTTAGCGGATCTATTTGACTCGCTACATACTTTCCTATCTTACGTGTTTTGACATTAAACACCCAAAGCTCGTTACAACCTATGATGTCAATTGGGTTGATACTTGCTACTTTATACTTGTCATCCGATACCTTAAATTTTAGTTTTTGAACAAGTTTATCCTTGCTTTTAGGCATTCTTTTACGTGTTTTTCTACTAGCTTTGGCCATGTCTATCAACATATTCAAAGCACCAAGCAAATTAGTATATCCTTCATACAAGTTTTGTAGATCTTTTTTATCATAGATAGAATATCCTTCAACCAATTGATCTGCTAGGTCTTTTTCCTTTTCAGTCATTCGTTGATATTCTGATTTAGTAGGAGGATTCAATACTTCATTTAATTCGAGTGCCATAGGTTCATACCAACCCAACATCACTCTAGCATGAGCTTGTGTCACTTTAGCTGATACAAAGTGTTTACTAAATTTAAATTGGTCTTTTTTAAACTTTTTAGGATCCTTTGTCCATTTTTCTAACCAGTCTTCGATAGCTTCCGATTGTAATTGTGCTTGTTCTTTTATTCTTTCTTGTATACTAGGTTTGTATACATTGCCTTTTTTCTTTTCAGCTTCTTTTTTCTTCTCTTCAGTCTTTTTAATTTTACTACCTATGTCAACAAGTTCTTGGATCCATTTATCTATAGTTTCTGAATGAGGCTTTACTTCACCCATGGTTCCTGCTAAACCTCTCCAATACTCCGCATAAGGTTCGTGATAGTCAGGACAGCCCATATTGGCTAATCTACACATGCCAGCTAAAGAAGATCTGAATTCTCTGTCTGGACATTTTGTTATTGTCTTTACATTATCTTTCCATTTATCAGATCTTTTACAGTATTCTATAATCCATTTTTTATAAGCATCAGTCTTAAAGTCCATCCTATAGTGTTCTTGTGCGGCGTGCATTCTCCGACTGTACTGTTCGCCTGTGAGATCTTTAGCATCGTCCCACTTTGGTTCAGTAGCCTTTGTCTTGAAAATATTACCTTTTCTTTTCTTTGCCATGGTATCTCCAACTGTAATTTTTTAGTATTATATATTCTTTATATATAAAAGTCAATTTATTTGAAAGTCTTTTTCTGATGAAAAGCTCTTTTGTACATGTTATGAAGGAAGAAATTCATCTTACTAGTCGTGCCTTCTTCTTCATATGCTAATGAGTGTTGCCACTGATCTCTTTTAAAAGGAATAGCTTGTATCAAAGGTAAACCTGGTTTAATGTCAACGTCTGCTTTAAAGTAGCAAGGAAAGATCAAATTACTATGATCATACTCGTCGGTATCAATAATAGCAGGTAACATAACAAAATCAGTAATAAACTGATAGAAGGGTTGAATAAAAAGTGTGCTATACCCTTTTGGAGTTATAATCCTCCAAGGTAGTTTTATTTTGTAATATGCTTTTTTATTTCCGTCTATATCCACAGGACATTGATCATGAGTATGAAAGGCATTAGGAGCGGTAAAACGATTCATTGCCGTAAAAAATTCTCCTGGTCTCTCAACAGGAAAGATGACTTCAGGACATTCAATGTCATCCTCTGTTAATAAACCAACTACCTGTTCATAAGGATTTGGAATGATGTAGCCAGCAGTGATCATATCACGTACTGGCATACATTTTGAAATATTAGGGTCATTAGCCTTTAGTTCAGCATACCAATCTGGTAAACAATCTTTGGCGGGGACGATAGGAAAGTGTTTTAGAACGTGTTTGTCATGACTTATAAATTTAATATCATTCATGCTCGCCGCCGGGATCACCCTCCGGTAATTCTACCTTATGTGCGTTCCCTTTTTTATCCCTATAAATTGTATACATACGACCTCTTCCGTGCGAATGGTATCCATCTTTTCTCCAAGTAAAAGCCTCTGGTTTATATTCTGCCATCTTGAATGTCCCTACAGTAATAACTACTGCGGCAATCAAACACACGTGAGCTATGGCACTTATACCGAATGCCATAATACTGTCTGCGATCGTAATCGCAAATACTGCTGACCACATGAATGCTAAAACTTGCATAATCATGTGTCTTACATTTAAATCTGGAATATTACGTAATGGATTTATTTCCGCATCCATAATATGATTCCAACAATCTACTACCCATGCTCTCATTATGAACTCCTTTTCTCGCATTTAATACTTTTAAATTTACTCGATACAAGTTTACCTCCAATTCGCATAGTAGGTGGATCCGCATCAATGAATTTGTCTTTAGCTAAATTACAATAATAACTTCTACTAAATTCCATTTGTAAATTCATATCAGGATATCCTGCTATGCTTAATACTACTACTAACCAATACATATCAAAAATCTCCGTCAATGCCGTTAATTGTGAATGTGTTTCCTTTATACCCTGCGTCCATTTTTTCCTTGTCCGTCATATTTTCACCATCTTTACGTTCGCGGGGATTAAACTTTTTCGCCTGCTTCGAAGCCTCGGAAGCATTTGAATCTTGGGAACCTGAGACTATACGTTTCAGAATCTTGAGACTGCGTTCTAGCATCAGCCCTTACTTCTACTAACTGACCAATGAGACTATCACGTTCAGTCCAGTACTCATCACGTTGAGCATCAGTGAAGCCGCTCCCACAGTTAAGGCTATAATTGTATCCATCATCTTCTCCTTCTAATATTACGGCACCCAATCTACCTTCATTACGGCCTGTGCCTTCTTCAACCGCAACTACCTTTAATGTTACTTCAATAAATGGTTTTGCCTTTAACCAACTATGTGTTCTTTTACATTCATAGACAGCTTCAGGATCTTTGATCATAACCCCCTCATAACCACCGTCTACAGCCGCTTTATTAAGCTCTACAAAGCGATCTTGACCTTCTTGGGTGTCTAAGTCTACATCTTCCCAATCCAGTGTTTGTACGTGCTTTAAAATGCTTCTATGCTGGTCTACCCAAGCCTTCACTGCTTGGCTTCTAAATGATTGTGGCTTATCCCAAATACCCTTTTGGAAATCGGATAACGGACACATATCAAATAAATGTAGAACTGCGTCATCACTTTGTTTACCATCTTTTCTATGTACCTGTTTCATAAGATCCTGGAAGTTAGCACTCATTACTTCACCGTCCAAAACCAAATCATATGGTGGAGGATTATCCTTAATCACTTCTTCAATTTCGGAAATAATATGTCCAAAGTTATGAAACTGCTTTCCATTCCTACTAAACATTTCTACCCTGCTAAAATTACCATGGCTTGTATCACCTTGTATAATAGTAATTACCCTTACACCGTCAAGTTTTACCTCTACCTGTTTCTTACCAATCATTTTCTTTTCATGATTAGCAGAATCGTGTGCTAGTGGGCAAGTAAAAATTGGAATTGAATACTGTGGGAAATCCTTTGCTACCTTGTTTACAGTTTTTTCACTTACTCCACAACGTAGATCTTTAATTAGAATCCTTCTATAGAACTTATTCCATTGCTCCATTGTTGCTATGTCTCTTGTCAATAGGATAGCATCTCTGGCATCATGTCCTGTAAGTTCTCTGTTATGTAATTGGTCTGCTAGTTTTTTGAATACTTCCCATTTAAGTCCTTGTCCATCAACTTTGGATTCTGGAACTTTCTTTACACCAAAAGTATATAAAGGATCAAGTGCCATTTTGACTCCTTCAAAAAATTCATCCAATCCTTCATGCATAGCTCCTGCTAAAACCAATTCTTTTGCGAGCCTTGAATTATCTGCCTCTAATTTTGTAATAACTTCTTGTGGTTGTGTTCTCATTTGTGCCTCTCAATATTTAATTATAATGTATAATAACATCTTGCACTTAATTAGTCAACCTTTATTTTATCAATAGATAACCAAAAGACATTTTTGGTAAATACTACTGAAGACCCGAGAGGGTATAAGTATAGAATAGGGCTCAATACATTGATAGATCCAGTTACAGCCATAGCGGGAGCAACCGCGGCTTTTAACGCAATCAAATCCGGTTTCAGTGTGGGAAGGGATATAGAATCCATGGCGGGCGATTTAGGCCGTTGGATGAACTGTATTTCCGATCTAAAGAAATCGGAGGAAATGAATAAAAAACCTCCTCTATTTAAAAAACTATTTCAATCAGGTTCAGTCGAAGAAGAAGCCATGGCAATCTTCATGGCAAAGAAAAAGGCTGAAGACATGAGAGAACAACTCAAGCAAATAATAATAATGTCAAGAGGTTTAAGTGCTTGGGACGAACTACTAAAAACAGAAGGCGATATTAGAAAAAAACGTCAGCAGATGATTTACGCACAAGAAGAACGTAGACGTCAGATACTAGAAGTAATAGGTATCATTGTATTGGTGCTAATCATTGGTGGAGCCGCTTTAGGTCTTACATATCTTTATGTACAATCTAGGTAGTTGTGATGATCCATGCTTTTATGTTAGTTGTAGTTTTAGGAACTGGGGAAGACAGGCAGGTACAACCCAATGCGATGATTTTTCGCAGTATAGACGTGTGTCAGTACTACGCCAAACGCATTCCTAGACAATACGGAAACTATTCATACTCTACCTACGTAGATCCCAAAGACAGAGTGACTGCCTACTGTAAGCCTGTGTATGTCAAGGACGGACCAGGTATCTATGATCATTAATGGTGCTGGCACACGGATTCGAACCGCGGACCTACTGATTACAAATCAGTTGCTCTACCAGCTGAGCTATGCCAGCATTATTTGATCAATTTATTACAGACATACTTATTGCCCAATGGAGTTTCAATAGCAATATGTGGTAAACTTTCGTCTGGTGCTCTACACTCTATTTGCTTCCAAGAAAATCCTTGAGCTAATTGTTCGTTCATTGTATCTAAATATTCTCTATTGTCCATTGACCACAATGCTGTGACCAAGACTAAAAATCCTGCTAACATAATTTACTCCTTTACTGATTAATTTAAATTACCTTCTATTTAGTGCACTTTTGTAAGATTCGTCTAAAGTGTTAAAACTTACTGTGTATCTTTTTTCTTTATCATTACTTTCTGTATAATGAAAAATGTAGCTAGGCCACATTACTAGTAAACCTGCTTTAGGTTTAATTAAAATTTTTTCCGTGTTATATATGCTTTCGTTTATGTTCGTTTGTGTCATTTGGAAAATTGTATTTGGATTTTCTAATATCAAATTAGCATCACTGTCTTGAGGATAATAAGCACCACTTATAATTGATTTTTCGTGTCTATGTCTTTTAACCAAACCCTTTTGCTCTAATACATTTGCCCAACTATTGATTATTAAGTTAGGAGCAATACCTGATTGAAAGCAATATTCATTCAAATGGAAAAGTATTTGTTCTTTTAAATCTACAACATTTAGTCTTGTTAAGAAACAATCTTCGCCACCAACGTAACTGCTTACTCCATTTTCTATCAAGCCATGTTGTACGTTGCCTGACATATCCATTTTATTCATTAGGATTTCATTGTCAACATCCTTCAGTTCGAATGTGCCCACAAGTGTAGGAAAAACGTTGTTAAATGAATTGTTCACTAGATGTTTCCTTTAAAAGCAGACTGATTGTGTCTTGGATCTTGTTGTTGCTTTCGCCATTCGTTTGAGAATCCATCTGGATAGTCCACTTCTTCTTCTTTTACACCTTTTAAATGATTTACCCTTGATTCTAACCAACTTATGGCTGTGTATATATGTCCAGTGTCGTGTGGTTGTATTTGACTTTTAGCAAACTCTATTTCTTTTTCTAATATTGATATTCTAATTAAGTTACCGGAAAAATCTTTATTCTTTTTTTTCATTTTACCTCCTTGTATTATGGCCTTCTCGACAGGATTCGAACCTGTGGCCTCCGGTTCCGCAAACCGACGCTCTATCCAGCTGAGCTACGAGAAGTCTTTAAAACACACATGCCACTGCTTTTGTAACACGATCGTATCGAAAACTTCGCCATCCGTCAGCTTTAATATCCCAAACAGTAATAGTGCCTTCTTTACCAGGCTTGTCTGTCTTTGGTCTTTTATCTTCTGGAATCATATCTGTAATTTTCGTACATGTCATAATTCTTTCTTCGCCGTCCAACTTATTAAACGTAATTTCAAATATTGCCTTTTGTAGTGCTTCCACAAGTTCCTTCTCTTCTGGAATACCTTTCATTTCAGCAACTTTTTCTTTAACTAGATTCATTTTGTTTCCTTAACTGTTCTTTTTCCAAACTTAACTTATCCTTATAGCTCATTATATAAGCCGCTCCACCTAATACTAAAATAGCACCTGCTTCTGCTATAAGCACCCATGGATCAGCATCTTTACTATGTAACACTATCAATCTACACAACGCCGTCATAGCAATTACGATTGGTAACGTAACAGGTATCCTATTGCTGATATAAAATGCTCCTACCATGCCTACGATTTCCGCATATATAAAAAGCAAAAATAAATCCGCAAGTGTAATATTAAGTGTCAAGACCATTTTATAAATATCCATACCGGCCGCCAACATAGTTAATGTTCCTATCACAGCCAGTAATATTTTCTCACTGTATAATGTTGTCCAATGTAGTTTGCTATTCACTTTTTCCAAATCTAATTTAATTTTCATTATTTTTTCTCTGCGATATAATCTGCTAAACCATAATCAATTGATTCTTTAGCACTCATGAAGAAATCTCTATCCATATCTTTTACTACTTTGTCTCTATCCATCCCAATGTGTTTCACATAGAGATCAGTAAGTGTTTCCTTCCAGTATTGTAATTCTTTGTATCTTATTTCAACGTCACTTGCCTGTCCTGATGCTCCGCCACTAGGCTGATGAATCATGTGTCTAGCATGTGGTAATATGGCTCTTTTGCCTGGTTCACCTGCCATAGCAAGGAAACTACCCATACTAGCCGCAATACCCATCACTGTTGTGTGGATAGGAGATTTAATAAACTGCATTGTATCGTAAATACTCATGCCAGCAGTAACACTACCTCCTGGAGAATTAATATAAAAATTAATAGGCTTCCCTGGATTTGTTGATTCTAAGAAAAGCATTTGTGCTACAATTAAACTAGCACTGGTGCTATTGACATCAGTGTCTAACATGATTATTCTGTCCTTTAGGAGTCTACTATAAATGTCATAGCTTCGTTCTCCTCTTGCTTCTTTTTCTATGATGACTGGTACTAAATTAGGCATCTCCTCTTCCTTTCAGTGTTGCTAACTCTTCTGGTCCTGGTGTTGTGAATTCCATTCCTAGTTTATTACCCACAAACACTTTACCATTCCATTCCATATGTATTTTATTTTGTGCTAAAAATACATCTAAAAATTTCTTTTCTTCAAATCTATCAACTTCTGCTTCAGCAACATTATCGTTGTCTGTACAGGTAATCATACATTTGTTATCGTACGTAGGTTTCATGGTATTTCCTTTCAAAAAAATTATCAATAAATTCTTTTGTTATCTGTGTAAATTTATACTGCATTCTATATCTATCTAACTTATCAATAAAGACAAAAGAGTCAGGATCAACAAGTTTTATGTTTCCTTTACTATCTATCAATAAATTCTCATCATTTAAGTCGTTGTGGAAAAAGTTATACTTTTCAGCGAATAACAACAAGTTTTTGATAAGTTTAAATAAATTGGATATAAAGTTTTGATTTGTTTCGGTTGTATTGGCAACCATAGTGTCTAAGAACATTCTAAATGAAAGCTCATGGCTTTTTGTTAAATTCTCCATCGTAATTACATTGTTTTGAACCTTGCTTACATTTACCAACATGGGCTCAAGTTTAGATAATTTTGTATAGGCTTCAAACCATTTACCATCAAGGTCAGTCCTGTAGCCTATTTTTTGTAGTGTAGTTTCATTTATGATCTTTATATTATCTCGCATTTTTCATTGTTCTTAAATAGTTCAATCTTGTTTCCTGTACTTTAAACAAATTGTTTTCTTGATGTGCCTTTACTTTAGCTTTAAAGTTTATCCTTTGATCTATATTAAACTTATTCTTGTTCATAAAACTTACAATATTACCACTAAAGTCTGCGATATAATTATAGCTTTCCCAATTTTGACTCCATTTTCTATCTAGTATTTTCATATTACCAGAACACCCGTCACCAAATTTTCCTATAGGAGCACTATCTCTATACTCAATTCTTAGTAATTTTTTTAGCTTTGCGTCGGCTATTTCTCTCCTAACCAACTCAGGTACATATGAAACTAATCCTAATTGATTTTTTTGAACAGTTGTGCCTTGAATAGAACCAAATACACTTTTTTGAAAATCCGATAAGCCGTCTCCTAATAGTTCCATTGAATATCTTTTAAAATGTTTTAAAGCTAAATCTACATTATCAAAGTCTTCATCTGTTGGAACAGCCTTTACATAGTCTTCTGGAGTAAAGTTATGCTCTTCGGCAAAGTAAAATTTTACAATTTCTTTGTTAGCAAATTGTGTTGGAGTATCTTCTGAAAATCGTCTTGTTTCTTTAACATAGCCTTTATTAAGTCTATCGGCCATAAATGCTACTGCCAAAGCAGTTTGTGTTGTAATTGCCTGTGTCACGGGTGCCTCTTTTGTTATAAATGTCATACTACTAATATAACAAAGAAAAGCTAATTTGTCAAGAGATTTTTTCGTTGTTCCACATAACTAATAACCAAATTACAAATCCGTATATACCAATTAGTGGAAAAAAAGCAAGTAGAATATCCATGCTTAATGTGCTTCTCCAGGATCTTGGGTCCATTTTCTTTTACCAAGTTTATTTTGTTCTGCCCAACGTACAAATAAACCAGTTTCTCTACCATGTGCTTCTATTTCCCATGGTTCGTCCCAATAATCCAATTTGTCTGAAAAGAATTTTCCTTTATACCTATGTCCTTTTTTCATTGTGTATTCATGTAATTCATCTTTAGCATATTGTTTTACATGAACCATTTCATGTGCTATTGTTTCTAGGACACGTCTTAAAGGTTGCGAAGCATCTGCTCTAATGTGAAATTCTTTTGGATAACGTTCATCGTCCTCCCAAATAGCATCACCATATATTTTTTCTTTTTTCATAAGATCTTTAACAAGTTCTATTCTAAGTTCAATTTTTGGATATAATCTTGAGCCAAGAAGTTTTTGTCCACAGAAATCTGCCATGCTTTTAACATATTTCTTCTGTGTTTTTGAACCGCCTCTAGTAGTAATATGCATTCTGATCTCCGCTATGAATAATTAAATATATTATAACAATATTTAATCAGTTTGTCAACTTTTTTGGTGGCTGATCTGCCAATTAAAGCAGTAGTTAATTGTAGAAATTTTTGCTCGATTTAACCGTATTTACAGTTTGTACTCAAAATTTTGAGTATCTGGGTTATGTTTTATTAATTTAGCACCATTTCGTATGTGAAAGTGTGTGGCCATTGGAGTCAAAGGTGATAATGTTACCATACGTTTTAGTTCTGTGTTTTTTTGTACATGCTCCATTAACTTGGCTATAATCTCTTTACCTGCCCCTCTTTTTCTTGACCATACAGTATAAGCAACGGCAGTATCAGCATCGCTTTTCATACTGGCATTTTCACTCATTAGTTCTAGTTCTCTTACACTATGTGGGACGTCTTTTGTATAAGCTACACAAACAACACCTTCAATACTATCTTCATACTTCAAACCAAATATTTGTCTGCCATAATCCTTACGCCATTCTAAGGATAGTTCTGGTCTGACAGGATCTTCTTTAACATCAATGTCTTCTAGTATTACGAGTTCTGTGCCCTTAACCCATTTGTAAAAGTCTTCTAACTTTTTTCCGAATATTTTCATACGTTCTATTTACTCCTTGAGTTGGCATAGGTGAGAGGATTTGAACCCCTACTTTCGGTTTTGGAGACCGACGTGCTACCATTAACACTACACCCATAACGTTTCTGTAACATTAACATCTTCCTATACAACTGTCAAGTGTTTTTTGCTAAATATTTTTATGGAAGATGCTTACTCTTCAGCCTTTTACGATGTCGTAAAAGAAACACAATGTAAGTCTGGTTACGAACTCCCTTTAGAGATCGAGTCTTACATCGTAATGTTGTTGGCTTCTTTCATTGATAAACCTAATTTCCTACCTCAGAAAACTTTTGCTCAATGTTATCTAACTTTACAAGAACAAAAAAAGTATGATGCTAAAACTCTTGGTGATACATGCTTGTTTGTTAGAGGCGTATTTCCTAATTATGGAAAACGTTACGGAATACAGAAAAGTTATTATTCTCAGATAGGAAAATCTAGTTATGAAATTGTTTCAGAAGTATTACACCAAGAGCTGTTTGGTAAGTTGGCATATCATTTTGACTTCTTAGGCGACTTCATTGGGATGTCGATAAAATCTAATCCTTCTTTTGATCGGAAATTACAGTAGCACCTGCTCCAACTGCCGCACCTTTGGCACATTCTCCAAACAATACTTCACCTGCTACACAACCTAAAGCACTATTTTCTAACAACCTTTTGCCATCATTGGTTATGTAACTTGTGCCACATGCGGTGAGCATCAGTCCAGCTGAAATGATCATAATTAATTTATACATATTTTCTCCCTAAGATAATTTAGTTCTCAGATAACTTATACAGTTTTCTGGAGTGGTTTCGATATACGGATCATCGTCAGACCCGTCATTATTAATACCTGGCTCTTGCCACCATTTCTCAATGACGCCATCTCTAATGATAGCCATGTATCTCCAACTACGCATACCAAACCCTAAATGATTTTTTCCTATTAACATTCCCATGTATCTAGTAAAGTTTCCTGAACCATCTGGTATCATCTTCACGTGTTGAATATTTTGATCTTTGCCCCAAGCATTCATAACAAATGCGTCATTAACTGAAATACAATATACTTCATCTATATCTTGGTTACGAATGGCATCATAGTTTTCTTCAAAGCCGGGCAATTGATAAGTCGAACATGTAGGAGTGAATGCTCCTGGCAGACTAAAGAGCACTACCCTTTTGCCTTTGAGATAATCATCAGTAGTGGTATCCTGCCAAGTGTATTCCATTTTGGTGTCATCATACACTCTAGTTCTAAATGTGACTTTTGGTATCACAAATCCTTCAATCATCATATATCCTTTTTATTGAATTAGCAATATCTGCTTTGTTGTATATACCTGGACAATAGACTGGTCAGCTTAAAAGTGAAATCTAAGCTAAATAAAATTGCAGAGCGTGAGGGCTCTAACTTGCTTCCGAATATTCAAAAAGGTCATATTTCCTAAGTTTTGCTATCAAATTAGTTCTACCTATTCCTAACTGATCAGCAGTTTTAGTTCTATTTCCTTCATTAAGTTCTAATGCGTTTGTAATCCGTTTTTTCTCAAGCACGGCTATTTCTTCAGGTAGTGTGATATTGTCCATATCATTCACAATAGGACCCCACAACTCGTCAAACGCCTCAAAAAATTCGTCCTGCACGTGGTATTGATTATCTTTATCGTCCATACGTTATTTACCTTCATTTTGTACGCCTATAGTATAGGTTTAGTTTTATTGTAGGTGTAAAAATATTTACACCAGATGATAAATATTACTGATACAGTTATTTAACTAGTAAGAAAGTAGTAGGGCATAAGTTGAAAAAATTTTTAATTATAGTAGCTTTGATCGCAACGTTCTGGGCAACGCCTAGCTTTGCGGAAACAAATACCGTCACATCTACTGTGACAGGAACAACAACAGTGGATAAAACACCCCCAACAGCATCAGCACCAAACGTCATGATAAACAACCAAGACGTATGTTCCACAGGAACCAGTGCCGCAGTACAAACACAGGTATTGGGTATTGCTGGAGGAACAACAATAAGAGATTTAAACTGTGAAAGACTTAAATTATCAAGAGCCCTTTATGGAATGGGCATGAAGGTCGCGGCTGTGTCATTGCTATGTCAAGATGCAAGAGTGTTTGAAGCAATGGAACAAGCAGGTACACCTTGTCCATACAAAGGTAAGATTGGTATAGAAGCGGCTAAGGCTTGGGCAGAAAATCCTGAGAAGCGTCCCGATTACGACAAATGGTTGAAAGAA
>MDSZ01184644.1_pt1 | contig 12294 bp, 12 predicted proteins | sample 811201 | NCBI WGS metagenome assembly MDSZ01 (sample SAMN05326647, study PRJNA326480) | marine metagenome | isolation source: seawater | place: Indian Ocean: North | collected 2010
GTTGCTAAAGGTAATTTTCTTAAAGCAATAAATATTGCAACTAAGGCAATTAAACCTGAGATACATCTTAAAAGATGAAGCCCAGGTCTTTTAGTTAAGTAGAAATTATGAAGTCTATTTTTTGGTATTATTAAAAGATAAAATAATATTCCAAAAAAACCCCTAAAAAACAAAACTTGTCCTATGGGATATCCAACAGACCATTTAACTATCACATCCATTAATGAAAAAGCACATATTGATAAAAACATGTACAAAAAGCCTAATTGATTTTTGGTTAACATAAGAATAATTTTTAAATTAATTTAAAGTATTATCAATGGAAATAGCAGTATTAGCTCTAGGATGTTTTTGGGGACCTGAAATTAAATTTAGTAAAATTGAGGGAGTTACAAAAACTGAAGTAGGTTATTGTGGTGGAAATAAAGTTAATACATCATATAAAGAAGTTTGTTCAGGATCAACTAACCATGCAGAAGTTGTTAAAATAGAATTTGATCCAAAAGTAATTTCTTATGAAAACATTATTAATATCTTTTTCGAAATGCACGACCCTACAACTCTAAATTCGCAAGGTCCTGATTTTGGTACTCAATATAGAAGTGAAATTTTTTTTGAAAATGAAAGTCAAAAAAAAATTGCAATTAAAGTTTTGAAGGAAATAAATGAGAAACTTTCAGGAAAAGTTGTTACTAAAATTTCACGTACAAACAACTATTGTAAGGCTGAAGAGTATCACCAAAAATATTTAGAAAAAAATTAAAATGCATCTAATTGAAACTCAGGAACTTGAATTAAATTTAAAAAATTTTAAAATTATTGATTGTTCTTGGCATATGCCTCAAGAAGGTAGGGATGCATTAAAAGAATATATGCATGAACATATTCCTAATTCTATTTTTTTTGATCTTGATAAAAATTCTGAACAAAAGACTGACCTACCTCACATGCTTGTAAATTCAGAAAGATGGGGTGAAATAGTCTCTGAAATGGGGATTAATAATGATGACCACATAGTTATATATGATCAATCTGATGTAATTAGCGCTTGTAGATGTTGGTATAACTTTATTTATTTTGGACATAAACCAGAGTTAGTTAAGGTTTTAAATGGTGGTTTAAGAAAATGGAAAAGTGAAAATAGACAGATATCTCAGGAAACAAAAGAAATAATAAAATCAAAATATAAAGTAAATGAGTTAAAAGCTCTTGTTAAGAACAAAGAACAGATAGATAAAAATATCCAAAAAAATGAATTTAAACTTATAGACGCAAGGAGTATTGAAAGATTTAATGGTAAAGTAAAAGAACCAAGAGCTAATTTGAGAAGTGGAAATATAAAAAATTCAACTTGCATTCCGTATAATCTGCTAATTAACTCAAATAAAACTTTTAAAAGTAAAAAAGAAATTTTTGAAATTTTTAATAAAAATTTAGAAAATTTATCATTAAATAATGTAGTATTTTCTTGTGGATCAGGAGTTACGGCTTGTGTTTTAGCTCTAGCTTATTCTTTAATTAATGATAAATATCTACCGATTATATATGACGGCTCATGGGCTGAATATGGTAAAATTTAAATGAAAAGATCTACAAAAATCATAACTGTAATTACAAGTTTTTTTCTAATTATCGCAATTGTTATTACTGCAAGGACAATGATTGGAAATCATTTTAAGAAAAAATTTAGTAAAATGCCACCACCTGGTATAATTGTGACAAATGTAATTAATGAACAATTTTCAGAAAAACTACAAACCTTTGGCACTGCAATTTCAAGTAAAAGCAAAACTTTTAAAATTAGGAAAGATGATGTTGAGGGAGATTTAAACCTTAAAAATAATGTGAAAAAAGGTGATTTAATTTTAAATCTTAAAAGTGGAAATATAATAGCTCCCTTTGATGGTGTGCTAGGATATACTGGTTTAACTGAAGATATATTTGTATCAGATAACATATTCATAATAACACTTGACGATAACTCAACTATTTTTTCGGATATAAAAGTCCCTGAAAGCTATGCTCCATTTATTAAAAAAGGTTTGCCAGTTGAGGCAAGAGTTTCTAGTTACAAGAATAGAATTTTTAAAGGTGAAATTGATTTCATTTCAAGTAGGATAAATGCGGATACAAGAAGTTTATTGTCAAGAATTAAGATTAAAAATGAAAATTCTGAATTATTGTCTGGGTCATTATTAGAAATTACAGTAAAATTTAATCTAAGAAATTCATTAAGTGTTCCAGACACAAGTGTTATGATGGAAGGAGATAAATCATATATTTACACTGTCTCAGAGAAAAATATTGCAAACAAAACTGAAGTTGAAATTGGTCAAAGAGTAGAGGGTAAGGTGGAAATTCTATCTGGTATTAATGAAGGTGATCAAATAATTGCTGAAGGGTTAAAAAAAGTTAGACCAAAAGGAAAAATTAAACCAATTAAAAATTAAATGTTCATAACAGAATTAAGTATAAAACGACCAGCTGTTTCATGGGTAATGTCTTTAATATTAATCATTTTTGGTATTTTTGTATTTTGGAAATTACCTGTAAGAGAGTTGCCTGATGGTATTCAACCACCTGTTATTCAAGTCCAAGTTGATTACAAATCTGCAGCTGCTGCAATTGTTGATCAGGAAGTAACTCAAGTAATGGAAGATGTAATTGGAGGAGCAGAAGGAATTAAAAATATAGACTCTAAATCAGAAAATGGGAGAAGTACAATCAATATAGAGTTTGAAACAAGCATAGATTTAGATAATGCAGCTAATGATATAAGAGAAAGAGTAGCAAGAGTTGTTGATAATCTACCAGACGAGTCGGACCCACCACAAATTTTAAAAAGAGCAGCAGGTTTTACAACTACTATGTGGCTATCCCTTTCTTCAAAAACATGGAGTGATTTGGAGCTAGGGGACTATGCAGAGAGATATCTAATAGATCAATTTTCAAGTATAAAGAATGTTGGAAGAATACTTGTAGGAGGACTAAGGGAGCTTAGTGTAAGAGTTTGGGTAGATCCAATTAAACTGGCTGCCAATGACTTAACTATTCAAGAAGTAGAATATGCTTTAAGAAATGAAAATATAAGATTACCGGCAGGTACACTTGAAGCAGACAATGTAGATTTAACTTTAAACTTAGACAAATCTTATAATAATATTGATACTATTAAACAACTTCCTATAAAAAAATCCTCTAACAAAGTAATAATTCTATCTGATGTTGCAAACATTGAATTTGGTCCTGTGTCAGAAAAAACATTATTTAAAGCTCAAACTAAAGATCAACTAAATTTAAAAACCGTTGGAATAGGAATTTATGCAAGAAGCGGTGCATCAACAGTTGAACTTTCAAATGATATAAAAAAAAAGATAGTTGAAGTTAAAAAATCTTTACCAGATGGCCTTGATCTTAGAGTAGCTTTTAATAGAGCAAATTATGTTGAAGCTGCTATTCAAGAAGTTTATAAAACACTTATCACAGCATTTGTGCTTGTTGTAATAATAATTTATTTATTTCTAGGAAATTTAAAGGCAGTAATTGTGCCAGCCATTGCATTGCCTGTAAGTCTAATTGCATCTTTTTTAGGTTTATATATCTTTGGTTTATCAATAAATATATTTGTACTTTTAAGTTTCATATTAGCCATTGGAATAATTACTGATGACTCAGTTATTATGACAGATTCAATTTATAGAAGAATAGAAAATGGGGAAACTCCTTTAGTTGCTGCTTATAAGGGGTCGAAACAAATTTCTTTTGCAATTATTGCTACTACATTAATTTTGATAGCGGTATTTTTACCACTGATTTTCATTGAGGGCATCTCTGGAACTCTTTTCAGAGAAACAGCAATCGCTTTATCTTTTTCTATTGTTGTTTCTTCATTTGTAGCATTGACGCTTTCTCCAATGCTAGCCAGTAGATTTCTCTCAAAAAAAAGCAAAAAAAATTTTATTGTAATTAAATTCGAAAAAATCTTTTTAAGTTTTTCTAATTTTTATAAAGAAACTTTAGATTTTATTGTAAATAAAACAAAATACGTTAGTCTCTTTATTATTTTTATAATAATCCTCTCTATATTCTTATTTAATTTTACCAAAAAAGAGTTGTTACCTATTGAGGATAGAGGTGCTTATCTAGTAATTGGTTTTACAGATGAAGGAAGCTCATTCGAATATACTCAGGAAAAAGCGCAAAAAATTGAACAAAGATTAGTACCATTACTCCAAGCAAAAAACAGTCCATATTCTAGGTTTATTATGCGAGTTCCTGGTTTTGGAAGTAATGCAAACTCTTATAACAGTTTTATTATTATTGCATTATTAGATGATTGGAAAAATAGAAATAAAAATTCTCAAACAGTAATGCGAGAAGCTATTGGTAAAATTGTAACAGTTCCACAAGCAGTTGCTTTTCCGATTTCTCCACAATCTATAAGAGTATCAAGCTATAATAAACCTGTCCAAATGGTAATTTATGGAAGTAGCTATGAAGAATTAGAAAAAATTCAAAAAAATGTTATTCGAAAGTTAAGATCAAATCAAAATCTTTCTAGAATTGAGTCTGATTACAATCGAAATAAACCAGAGGTAAAATTAGTAATAAACAAAAATAAAGCTAAGGATCTAGGAGTTTCAACTCAATCTATTGGTAGAACTCTTGAAACATTATATGGAGGAAAAAAAATAACAACATTTAATCGTCTTGGAAAAGAATACCCTATAATTGTTCAACAGTATCTTTCGGATAGGAGAAATAAAGACGGAATTTCAAAAATTTTTGTTAGATCTGAAACATCAGGTAAACTTATATCTCTTGCAAACTTAGTTGAATTCAAAGAAGAGGGATCTGCAAAAGAACTTGCTAGATATAATAGACAAAGAGCAGTTACAATATCAGCAAATATATCTGAAGGCTATACTTTAACAGAAGCTATTAAATTTTTAGAAAATGTAATGTCTGAAATAGCCCCTGCAAATCAAATTACTTGGAAAGGAAAATCTGAAGAAATAAAAGAGACAAGTAATGAGTTATTCATAATTTTTATACTGGCTCTTTTAACTGCATATTTGGTTATGGCAGCTACATTTAATTCTTTTATACATCCATTTGTAATTGTATTAACAGTTCCATTAGCAATATTTGGTGGACTAGTTTTTATTTTATTTTTAAATACTTCAATTAATATTTTTTCTCAAATTGCACTTATAATACTTATTGGCATATCAACTAAAAATAGTATCTTAATTGTAGATTTTGCAAATCAAATTAGAATAACTGGAAAAAATATCGAAACGGCTGTTAAAGAGGCTTGTGGTGTCCGTTTTAGACCAATCATAATGACTTCACTAAGCACAATGATTGCAATGCTTCCTCTTATAATTGGCAATATTGGCCCTGGTGCAGGTGAAGGATCAAGGCTTGCTGTAGGTGCAACAATTTTTGGTGGAATGATAATCTCAACATTTTTCACTCTTTATGTTACTCCCTCTATGTATCTGGCCCTTGCAAAAAATACTAAAAGAATTGATGCTGTTGATATTGAACTTAATAAACAATTAACTAAAAAATAATAAATTTATTTTTGTTTAAAAATTTTTGACACTTTAAAAGTTGTTTTTCATAAATTTTAGATTGTTTCTCAACTTTTTTTGCTAAACTAATTACCATTTTATTTTTTTTGTAGTACTTGTAATTTCCCCAACCTTCATGATATGCAATATATTGTTTAAAAACATCTTTAACTGGAATTTTTAAGATCGATTTTGTTTTATTTGTATACCAGCCAATAAAATCTACGCTATCTTTAAATCTTGCTCTTGTAGCGAGTTTGTTACCTGTCTCTTGCTTATATTGTTCCCAGGTACCCTTAATTGCTTGAGAGTAACCAAATGAACTCGATGGTCTTTTAAATGGAATAACTTTAAATAATTTTTTCCTCTTGGGTTTTGCAAGCCAATCAAAATCTGACTCCATTTTAATAATTGCTAATTGAATATAAATGGGCGTTCCCCATTTTTGCTCTACTTTTTTTGAGTGCTTGTACCAAAGATACCTTTCATCAAATATTTCACAACTATTTGAAGTATTTTGAGGAATAGATGAACAACCTAAAATTAAAAATAATAATGAAATTTTAAAAAAAAAATTGTGAATGATTCTAATCATGGGTTTTTCTAAAAAATTTATATAAAATAAATATTAAAAATACTGTTAAAACACCTAAAAAATTCCCAAACAAATCCTCATATTCAAAATTTCTATGTGGAATTTTCAAATGACTCATTTCTAAAATAATTGAAATAAAAAACAAATATAAGAATAAAATTTTAACGTTTATTCTATAATAACAAATCAATCCAATAATAGATAAAATTAAAAAAGCATAATAGTGATTTAATGAAAAAAAAATCCAATCTGAAGTTATTACTTTTATTTTTGGCTGTTTTCGAACATTATTATAAATTAACCAGCCTAAGATACTACCAGGATAAACATATAATATAATTAATGTTGAATTTACAGTATGAAATATAATTTTTCTAAATAAAGATATTTTTTTCATTTAACAAACAATCTTTTTTTTATATTAAATTATCTACAATAAAAATGAATTATTTAATTTTAATCAGACATGGACAAAGTACATGGAATCTTGAAAAAAAATTCACTGGCTGGGTAGATGTTGACCTCACTAAAGAAGGTGAGCTAGAGGCAAAAAAAGCAGGAGATTTAATCAATAAACTAAATATCAAAATAGATTATTATTATTCCTCTTTTCAGCGCAGAGCTAATAATACTCTTAGAATAATTCAAAAAAACTTAAATGATAATAAAAATTTTATAAAGGCCTGGGAACTAAATGAAAGACACTATGGTAATCTGACAGGACTAAATAAAGTTGAAATGAGCAAAAAACTTGGAGCAGAAAAAATTTATCTATTTCGAAGATCATGGGATTTAAGACCTGAACCTTTAGATAAAAAAAACCCTTTTCATCCGTTAAATATTGACATATACAAAAAAATTCCCGTTAACCGTATTCCAGATACTGAGTCTTTAAAAGATACTTATGAGCGAGTTATAAAATATTATAAATCTCAAATTGAGAGTAAAATAAATCATGGAAATATCATAATATCGGCTCATGGAAATTCTATTCGAGCTTTATGTAAATATTTATTTGGACTTAATGAGAGCCAAATTGTTAAGTTGGAAATACCCACGGGGAACCCTTTACTGATAAATTTCGATAAAAATTTGAAAATTAAAAATTGTAAATATTTGGATCAAGACCGCGCTAAAGATCTTTTAGTTTATTAAAAATTTCAAGATTAGTAACGTGATAAAATTTAAGTTTACTTTCATATCCAATAAGTTGATTATTTTGAATTAATTCTATCCAAATTTTGGATATTGGAAAATTATTTACACTCTTATTATTAAAGATTGATTTATTTAAAATTTGACATCCTGTATATATGTAATTTTTTTGATTTTGATTAATTAGATTATTAATTAACCCAAAATCACCTCTTAGACTTTTATCAAAGCTTAATTTTTTACTTACCAGCAAGAGTGTATTATTTAGTTTGTTTTCAGAATAAAAATTTACCATTCTTTTAATTTCCCCCAAATAATTTTTGTCCCATATAGTATCTGGATTAAATATTAAGAAGTCTTCCTCATCACTAGAATTTAATAAATTAAGTATTCCTCCACCAGTGTTTAAGATTTTATCTCCATCTTCTATAATTTTTATTTCTATTCCAAGGTTATTATTTTTTATAAATTCATTTATATGGTTCTTAAGATAAAATGAATTAATGAAAATCTTTTTTATTCCAATTAGCTTAATCAAATTGATGCAATGTTCTAATAAGGTAAAATTATAAATTTTTAAAAGAGGTTTTGGTATGTCTAGTGTTATAGGATTTAGTCTTTTACCAAAACCAGCACATAATATTAAAGCAGTTTTTATTTTCATGAATTTTTAATCCAAAAGATTGAGTAGATTGTTTAAGTCTTTAAAATTATTATTATTTTTTGATCTAAGTTTAATCAATTCCCAAGCATATGGAATCATTTTAAGGTACTTTTTTTTATTATCCCTTATAGCCAGTCTCGTAAAAATTCCGATAATTTTTAAATTTCTTAATACTGAAATGATATCAAAATCATTTTTAAAAGATTTTTTATTTAAATTTTTTTGAGTTTTTATATAAATTTTGAATATATCTTCTTTTAATTTGTTGGATGTTCTAAATCTTACATCATCAATTAACGATGCTAAATCATAAGCTTTATTACCAATTAAAGCATCCTGGCTATCAATTAATCCAATCTTATTTTTGACTATCATTAAATTGGATATATGAAAATCTCTATGAACAAAGGTGTCATTTTTTTGATCAATTTTTTTTATCAGATTATTTATTATTCTATAATAAGATTTTTTAAATGCAGTTAGTTTTGACTTATTCAATTTATTTTCCACATACCAATCAGTGAATAACTTTGCCTCATTTTCAAGAATTTTTGATGAATATTTTGGAATTATAAATATTTTGTTGTTAAAAATCTTAAATTTTTTTTGTCGTATTGATTGTAAATTACATAATAAATCAATTATTTGCTTATAAATTTTAATTTTTTTAATTTTTTTATTTTTAAAAAGTTTTAAGATTGTTTGATTTCCAAAATCTTGTATTTCAATGTAATTTTTTGAATAATCTTTTGATAACAACTTAGGTGCAATAATTTTATTATTTAATAAAATTTCATTAATTGATGCATAATTCAATAAATTAGATTTTTTATCTTTTTTTGAGTAGACAAAAATAGATGACTTGTTATTTTTTGTATATCTATAAAAAATTCTTGATGAGGCATCACCTTGAAGTTTTTTTAAATTTTTTAAAGATATCATTTAATCTAGCATTTTAAGGTATCTATTTTCATAGTTATTTTCATATTCAAAATATAATTTAATAACCTTTTCAGGCATTGTTTCTATTATTTCAGGCCATTCAATAAATAAGATCTCCTCTTTATTGTTTTCAAATAAATTTAATTCATTTAGTTCATTGCTAGATTTAATCCTATAAAGATCATAATGTTTAACAACAATATCACTTATACTATATTCATTCATAATATTAAAAGTTGGACTTGTTACCTCTGTGGTTTTTTTACCAAATTTAAGTTGTAAATTATTTATGAGGTATTTGACAAATGTCGTTTTACCAACCCCCATTTCTCCGAACAGAAAAAAATTGTCGCCTATTTTAATATTTTGAACTATTTTCTTAGAAACTTCTTCTAATTTTTTTTCTGATGAAATGTCAATCTTACTACCCTTAGTAGCGATATGCATCTGGTTTAAATGGACCTTCAGTGCCAACACTGATGTAGTCTGCTTGTTCTTTAGTAAGTTTAGTCAATTTTGCACCAACTTTTTTGAGATGTAGCATTGCCACTTTCTCATCTAAATGTTTTGGAAGTACATAAACTTTATTTTCATATTTCTTATGATTATTCCAAAGTTCTATTTGTGCAATAACTTGGTTCGTAAAAGATGCGCTCATTACAAAACTTGGATGTCCAGTTGCACATCCCAAGTTTACCAATCTTCCCTCTGCTAATAAAATAATTCTTTTTCCACTTGGTAATTCAATTTCATGAACTTGGGGTTTAACTTCTGACCATTTATAATTTTTTAAAGCTTCAACTTGAATTTCATTATCAAAATGTCCAATATTACATAAAATCGCCCTGTCTTTCATATTTCTAATGTGATCAGCAGTTACGATATCTTTGTTACCTGTTGCAGTAACTACTATGTCTGCCTTATCTATAGCTTCATCCATCAACACAACCTCATACCCTTCCATTGAAGCTTGTAACGCGCAGATCGGATCGGCCTCAGTTACTAATACTCTTGCTCCACTCTGTCTTAAAGATGCTGCACTACCCTTCCCAACATCACCAAAACCTGCAACTATTGCTACTTTACCTGACATCATTACATCTGTGGCTCTTCTAATTCCGTCAACTAAACTTTCTCTACAGCCATACAAATTATCAAATTTTGATTTAGTTACTGAATCATTTACATTTATAGCTGGAATCATTAATGATTTATTTTTCTCCATTTTTTTCAAGGCTTTAATTCCGGTTGTAGTTTCTTCAGAAACCCCTTTTACGTTTTTTAATAATTCTTTATATTCGTTATGCATCATTGCAGTTAAATCGCCACCATCGTCCAATAATATGTTTGGTTTCCAATCTTTTTTTCCATCAATTGTTTGCTTTATACACCATATATACTCTTCCTCTGTCTCGCCTTTCCAGGCGTAAACTGGTATTCCTGCTTTAGCTATAGCAGCAGCAGCATGATCCTGTGTAGAAAAAATGTTACAAGATGACCATCTAACCTCTGCTCCAAGGAAAACTAAAGTTTCTATTAAAACTGCTGTTTGTATTGTCATATGAAGACAACCAATAATTTTTGCACCTTTTAATGGTTTTTGTTTACCATATTCATCTCTTAATGCCATCAATCCTGGCATTTCACTTTCTGCAATAGAAATTTCTTTCCTTCCAAAATCTGCTTGCGAAATATCTTTTACTTTAAAATCATTCATGACCAGGCTTCTAACAATATTATTTTATATAATCAATAAATCTTTATGTTTTAGGAAATATAATTTCTAAATTTGCACCCCTTCTATCTATTCTATTTGTGGCACTTATTGATGCATTGTGAAGATCTGTTAAATTTTTTACAATATTCAAGCCAAGCCCAGAATGTTGACCAAATTTATCAGGTCTATTGCTGTAAAATCTTTTAAATATTTTTGATGTATCCCTTTCTTTAAAACCTGGGCCCTCATCAAATATATTCAAAACTATTTGCTTATCTAAATTTTTTGAAATTTTGACATTGATATTTTGATTATCATCACTAAATGAAATCGCATTATCTAATAGATTTGCAACTATCTGTTCAATTCTATTTTCTATTCCATAGATTAAATATATTTTATTTCCATCATTGACAAATGAAATATTAATACCTCGTTTTGCCTGGTAAATATTATTATAATCATCAACTACAGACTGGATAATTGGTATTAAATCAATTTTTTTAAATTTTTCTTTACTAAGAGCTACTTCATCTTTTAATATTTGTGAATAATCGGTAATTAATCTTTCTATTCTTTGAACATCATGGCTTAAAATATTAATTAATTTTAATCTTTCGTTTGTATCTTTAGTGTCACTCAAAATTTCTGAAGCGCTTTTTAAAGATGCCAATGGATTTCTAATTTCATGTACGAGGTCTGAAGAAAAAGTTTCAGCGTGTGAAATTCTCTTTTGAAGTTCTAAAGTCATGTCATCAAGAGATTTAGATAATAAACCAAGTTCATCATTTCTTATTTTGAGGTTATCAATATTTATCTTTTTATGTTCTTTATTCTTAATCTTATTTGTATAATTTACTAAATTTTGTATTGGTTTTAAAAAATATCGATTAAGCACAAATGAAAATATCAAAATTACGATACCAACAGCAAATGCAGTTCTAATAACAAAAGTTTTCCTTTCATCAATTGCTGCCCTTATATCATTAGCATTTTCTGTTATTGCTATATAACCTATATTTTTTTCGTCTCTAAAAACATTTTTTATAGTTGTTAATTTAAAATTATTGAATTCTTCTTGGGTAAATGTAAATGGAATACCAAATTTTTTTGACCCCGCGTAATTAAAAAGTATATCTCTCAAAGATACATGATTTTCATTACCAACTTTAATATTCTTTTTTTCTGTAATTTCCTTTGTTTTTTCCTCATTTAAAATTTCTAGCTCAACAATATCCAATCTTGAAGAAAATGACCTAGGATCAAGATCAAGCGTGTCTGTATCCCCAACAAGATCTAATTCATTATTAAAAAAGATTACTCTATCAAGCCCTTGAAAAATAAATCTTGTAGAAAATAAAAATTTTCTAATATCATTTTCTTTAAATTCAATTTCTAATCTATCTAAATTGTCAACAGTATTATTGATTATCTTTATGTGATTAGATGATTTATTTTTTATGAGATTTGGTTGAACATTTTTAAGATATAAGAATGTAAATAGTCCTATAATAGAAAAAAAAATTAAATTTATAAGCAAGAATTTTTTTAATATGGATAGATTTTTTAAAAGATAACTAAACATTAACTAACATTCCATCTATATCCACTTCCATATCTTGTTTCTATAGCTGAAAAATCA
>MDSZ01211638.1_pt1 | contig 12294 bp, 9 predicted proteins | sample 811201 | NCBI WGS metagenome assembly MDSZ01 (sample SAMN05326647, study PRJNA326480) | marine metagenome | isolation source: seawater | place: Indian Ocean: North | collected 2010
ATGTGGAAGATGTACGAAAGGCAATTGTAGATAAATATGGATTTGATAAAGTTTATAAGCAGGGGTTTAATATTAAAACTCCCCTAGATTTAAATTTACAAAAAATTGCAACAAATGCATTAAGAAATGGATTAATTGCATTTGATAAAAGAAAAGGATGGCGCGGGGCCTTAACTAATACAACTAAAGATAATTGGCAAAAATCAATTAAAAATTTTGAATTAGAAAATTCTTTAGGTTGGGAAATTGCAATAATTAAAAAAATCGAGAAATTCGAAACAGAAATTGAAACAACTGAAGGAGCTAGTGGAAAAATAAATTATAATGATATTTCTTGGACAAAAAAGGAATTTAATGAATTATTAAATATTGGTGATGTGGTTTATGTAAAAAAATTGTCGGATAAAAAATATTCTCTGAAACAATTACCAAAAGTTAATGGAGGTATAGTCGTATTAGATCCTTTTACTGGAAGACTTAAGGCTATGTCGGGAGGCTTCAGTTTTAAAAAAAGTGAATTTAATAGGGCTACCCAAGCTTTGAGGCAACCAGGATCAGCATTTAAACCTTTTATTTATGCATTAGCATTAGAGAATGAATTCAAACCTAATTCTTTAATTTTAGATGCTCCAATTGTTTTAGATCAAGGAGAAGATTTGAAGTTATGGAAACCAGAGAATTATGGTAAAAAATTTTATGGTTTATCGACTTTAAGAACTGGTCTGGAAAAATCAAGAAATTTAATGACAGTCAGAGTAGCTCAAGAATTAGGTATTGATAAAATAATAAAAGTATCAAAGGAACTAAATATTTATGACGAGCCAAAAGAGCTAATGTCAATCTCACTTGGTTCTGCGGAAACAACCTTATTGAAATTAACATCAGCATATAGTTCTTTTGTAAATGGTGGCAAGTTAATCGAACCTATTTTAATTGACAGAATTCAAGACAGTCAAGGAAATACAATTTTCAATACAGAAACTAGAATTTGTAAAAATTGTGATAGTATTTCTTATCTAAATAAGGATTTACCAACAATAGAGGATAATTTTAAAAGAGTATTTTCTGAGGAGACTGCATATCAGATAACTTCTATGTTGGAAGGAGTAATACAAAGAGGCACTGGTAAAAAATTAAAAAACTTAAATCTCGATATTGCTGGCAAAACAGGAACGACAAATAAAAATACTGACACTTGGTTTATAGGTTTTACCTCGAACCTAGTAATTGGTGTTTATGTTGGATATGACGATCCTAAGACTTTAGGTAAGTTTGAAACAGGAGCAAAAACAGCAATGCCAGTATTTAAAGATTTTGTTATAAATGCAATCAATAAGGAAAATGCGAGACCTTTTAAAGTCACAAAAAATATTAAAATGATGTTAGTAGACTCAAAAACAGGGAAAAAAGCTAATTATGGTACAACTGACACTATTATTGAAGCATTTAAAATAAAAAAATCAAATAAATTTTTTGAAGAACAAAAGAATTTAAATTATAAAATAAGTACTAACAATATTTTTAATTTTTATTAAAAAATGCATGAAGATATAATTAAACAAATTAAGTCATTAAATAAATCAAATCAAAGAATAAAGGAGTATCTTTGACAAAAAAAATATTTATCAAAAATTAAAAAATATAAATTCTAAAATAGATAATCCTGATTTTTGGAGAAATAAAAAAGAGGCAGAAAAAAACTTAAAATTAAGAAAATTTTTAAGTGAATTAACTCAAAATTACGAATTAGCTCAAAAAGATTTATTTGATACTTCAGAAATCTATAAACTTGCAATCGAGGAAAACAATAAAGAAGTCATTAACGAAATAAATTCAAATTTAGAAAATCTTCAAGAAATAATAAAGAAAAATCAAATAAAATGCTTTTTATCAAAAGAAAGTGATGTGCTCGATGCTTATATAGAAATACATGCTGGCGCAGGTGGAACAGAAAGTCAAGATTGGGCAGAAATGTTGAGGAAAATGTATATGAAGTGGTCAGCAGATAAAGATTTTAAGGTACAATTAATTAGTGAACACAAAGGAGATGAAGCAGGTATAAAATCCTCAACTATCAAAGTTCAAGGTGAATATATTTACGGTTTTTTAAAATCAGAGTCAGGAATTCACAGGTTAGTTAGAATTTCACCTTTTGACTCTGGAGCGAGAAGACACACAAGTTTTGCTAGTGTGTGGGTTTATCCAGTGGTAGATGAAAATATTGAAGTTGAAATCATAGAAAAAGAAATTCGTGTAGATACCTATCGATCGAGCGGCGCAGGAGGTCAACATGTTAATACTACAGATAGTGCAGTAAGAATAACTCATTTGCCAACTAAAATTGTGGTTCAGTGCCAGAATGAAAGATCACAACATAAAAATAAAGAAACTTGTATAAATATGCTTAAAGCAAGATTGTATGAGTATGAAATAAAAAAAAAAGAAAAAGAAAATATTGATATTCAAAGTAGTAAGTCTGATATTGGATGGGGTCATCAAATCAGGTCATATATCTTGCATCCATATAGATTAGTCAAAGATAATCGAACAAGTTTTGAGAGTACAGATCCAGATAAAGTTTTAAATGGAGAAATAGATGATTTTATTGAAAAGTCATTATTTAAAATAAATGGTTAATAGATTTATTAAAATTATATTATTTATTTCAATATTAATAATATTATCCTTATTCTATTTGTCTTTCTTTGGAATTAGTACAAATAAGTTCAACAACATAATTATAAGTAAGGTTGAAAAAATTCCTAATTTAAACATTAATTTTAATGATATTTTTTTTAAACTTAATATTCTGAACTTGGAATTTAAGTTATCAACATCTAATCCAAAAATTTATTATTCTAATAACGAGATACTTCTAGAAAGCCTTGAAACAAATGTCTCACTTACGAAACTTTTAAAGGATGATTTTGTATTAAAAAATTTAGTTTTAAAAAGCAAATCGAATAATATTAAGGGTATTACAAAATTAATTAGGTCATATAAGAATAATTTTCAAACACTTTTATTAGATAAGCTCGTTAATAATGGTAGGATTAGCTTTACTTTGATGGCTAATTTTGACCGTAATGGCAATTTGCAAGATAATTTCTTGATTACCGGAAATATTGAAGATCTTAAAATTAAAACTCTTAATAAAAACAATTTAAATGCTAACTTCAGTTTTAAGATACTAAAAGATTTTATAAATCTAACTAACGCAAATTTTAAATATTTAGACTATATCTTTAAGTCAAAATCAATCATTGTGAAAAAAAAATCAAATAATTTTGTAAAAGTAAATGGCGACTTATTCTCTAAAAAAATTGAAATTAATAAAAAAGATTTAAAAAAAATAATAAGTCTTGAAATCGATAATTTTATAGATGAAAAAATTAATATTTCAACTGAGAATACCTTCTCTTTCGATATAAATAAAAAATATAATATTTCAAATTTAGAATTAGAGTCTGATAATAATTTAGTGGAAGTAAATTACTTGATAAACAATAATAATATAAAAAGGATTTTTAATATTGAAAATAAAATTAAGTTTTCTAATCATAATATAAAAATATCTTATAAAGGTGATCCAAATAAAAAATTACAAAATGAATTCTTAAAAATTAATGGCTCTGGAAATGTATTATCAGGAAATAAATCAGATAGAATTCAATATAAATATAATACTAAAAATTCAAAAAATAATTTTAAAATAAATTTTCAAATTAATGAAAATCCGATAAAATTAGACTCTTTAGATTATTATAAATCACCAGGGGAGGAGTCAGATCTTTATTTAGATTTTTCTTTCGAAGATATTAACAATTTTAATTTTAACGAAATATTATTCACACATAAAGAAAACAAATTTACTTTTAAAAACTTATTTTTTAAAGAAAATAAAATAAAAGATTTGAAAAAATTAGAATTAAATTACTTTAATTTGAATGATAAAAAAAATAAAATTAAAGTAATTAAATCCAATAATAAATATAAAATATCAGGTGTTTCTTTCGATGGATCAAAATTATTAAATAATATTTTCAATAGGGGTAATTCTAAGAAAATATTTTATAGTTTAGATTCTGAAATTTCCATTGATATAGATAAGCTCTATATTGATGATAGTAACTTTTTAAAAGTGAAAAATGGTGAAATTGTATTCAATGACAATGAAATAATTAAATTAAATATAATTTCAACTTTTGCTAATAATAGTGAATTATTTTTTAAAATTTTTACGAAAAATGACGAGAAAATTACAATAATTTCAACTGATTATCCTAAACCTTTAATAAAAAGATATAAATTTATTAAGGGTTTTGAGGAAGGGGTATTAGATTTTAAATCAATTAAAAAAAATGGAAGATCAAATTCTACTCTTATAATTGATAACTTTAAAGTAAAAGAAATCCCAATTTTGGCAAAAATTTTAGCTCTTGCGTCACTTCAAGGTATCGCTGATATCCTAACAGGCGAAGGTATAAGGTTCACTGATTTTGAAATGAAATTTTCAAATGAAAAAAATTTAATGAAGATAGAGGAGATTTATGCAATCGGTCCGGCTATTTCTTTAATGATTAGCGGTTATATAGTTGAAAATGAATTAGTTAGCTTAAAGGGTACATTAGTTCCAGCAACTACGATTAATCGCACTATATCATCCATACCTGTATTGGGTGATATTTTAATAGGAAAAAAAGTTGGAGAAGGTGTTTTTGGGGTTAGTTTTAAAGTAAAAGGACCGCCAAAAGATTTAAAAACTACTGTAAATCCAATTAAAACACTTACACCAAGATTTATTACTAGGACTTTAGAAAAAATAAAAAATTAATTTATTTCAACTTTTAAATGTCTTTTTTTTCCTATTGAAAGTTTTATATTTTTTTCTTTAATAAATATTTCTTTTTTAATATGAAAGTTTTCATCATTTATGACTTGATTATTTAGCTTAATACCATTTCCTTTTATAAGTCTTCTAACCTCACTTTTTGAAGTAATAATATTCGATTGGATTACCAAATCTGTGATTTTTAGTCCTTTATCTAAATCTACGGTGTTAATTTTGATTGCTGGTAAATTTTCACCTAGAGAGTTTTCTTCAAAAGTTTTTTTTGCAGTTTTTTCAGAGTTTGCAGAGGCATCTTTTCCATGGAGCATTGTAGTCGTTTCATTAGCAAGTCTAATTTTTAGTTTATTAATATCCTCTTTTTCAATTTTATTAATTTCTTCAATACTAATATCTGTAAACATTTTTAAAAATTTAATAACATCTTTATCATCAATATTTCTCCAAAATTGCCAATATTCATAAGGTGATAGTAAATTTTTATCAAGCCAAACTGCACCGTTTTCAGATTTACCCATTTTTGCTCCTGATGCCAAGGTTATCAAAGGAGTAGTTAAACCAAAAACTTGTTTATTGGAATATCTCTTAACTAATTCTGTTCCATTAACTATATTTCCCCACTGGTCAGAACCACCTATTTGCAAAGAACAATCCTCTTTATTATTTAATTCTAAAAAATCATATGCTTGTAAAATCATATAATTAAATTCCATGTAACTTAGAGATTGTTCTCTATCTAATCTATTTTTAATACTATCAAATGTAAGCATTTTGTTAATTGTAAAATGTTTTCCAATTTCTCTTAGAAAAGAAATATAATTCAAATTTTTTAACCAAGAGTAATTGTTTAAAAAAATTGGTTTTGTATTTTTATTGTCTGTATCTAGAAAACTTTTTAATATTTTTTTGATATTATTGATATTTTTCTCTATCTCTTCATCATTTAATATTTTTCTAGTTTTGTCTTTTCCAGAAGGATCGCCAATTCTTGTAGTTCCTCCTCCGATTAAAACTATTGGTCTGTGACCATATTTTTGCAAAAGCCTTAAGCACATGATTTGTAGCAAGCTACCAACATGTAAGCTTTCTGCAGTGCAATCAAAACCGATGTAGCCTTTTATTTTATTTTTATCTAATAATTTTGATAGCTCCATATCATTAGTACATTGATAAAAATATCCTCTATCTTTAAATTCTTTTAAAAATTTATTCATAGGTTTATATTTCCACAATATACAATATTTGATAAAAAAAAATAATAATGGGTAAAATTTATACAGCTTTAGGCCTTATGAGTGGTACTTCTATGGATGGTGTAGATATATCTATAATTAAATCTGATGGAGAAAGCGAATTTTTAACAATTTTTGATAAATTTTACGAATATGATGAGGATATTCGTAAAAATTTAGTTGAATTAAGAGATAAAATAAATTCCTTTAAGGATCTAAACATTTATGAACATGAAGTTAAGAATATCGAGAAAGATATTACAATTTTTCAAGCCTCCGTTACAAAAAAAACCATTGATTTAGCTAAAACTAATATAGATTTAATCGGTTTTCATGGCCAGACTATTTTTCATAATTCAGATATTAAAGTGAGCAAACAGTTAGGAGATGGTAAACTATTATCCCAACTTCTAAAAACAAGAGTGGTTTACGACTTTAGAAAAAATGATTTAATTAATGGAGGCCAAGGTGCTCCTCTTACCCCAATATTCCATAACATGTTGGCCAATAAAATTTATAAAAAATATAAAATTGATTTTCCAATAAATATTTTAAATATTGGGGGCATTTCAAATGTTACAAAAATTATTAATAAAGAAGATTTTAAAAAAGGCGGAGAAATCTACGCATATGATATTGGACCTGGTAATTGTTTAATTGATAGTTGGATAAGAAATAACTCTTCAAAAAAATTCGATAAAGACGGTTTAATTGCTAGAGAGGGAAATATTGATTTGTTAGTTACGAATTACGCTCTAGATAATTTTAGTTTTGAAAATACATACGAAAAATCATTAGATGTTAAAGATTTTGATATTTTTTTTGCAAAAGGTCTTTCTTTAAAAGACGGAGCAGCCACAATAACTAACTTTACTGCTAAGCTAATTGCAGAGGGAATTAATTTCATAAATAAAAATAATTCAAATATAAAAGGTAGTTTATTAATATGTGGAGGTGGTAGAAAAAATAAATATCTTTTAGAAATGATAAAAAAAAATTTAAATAATAAAAATTTAAATATAATTGATAGATATGAAATCAATGGAGACTTTGTAGAGTCCCAAGCTTTTGCATATTTATCTATTAGATCCTTAAAAGGTTTACCAATTACTTTTCCAACTACTACTAGAGTTAATAAAAAACTAAGTGGAGGCACCATCATAAAAAATTTTTAGTATAGTGCGGATTCTTTTTTTATGTACTTATTTAAATTTTTAATCAAATTTAGATCGGCTTTAGAAAAAAAATGATTAGCGTCTGGTACGTTGATGAATTCAACATTAATTCCTTTTTGCGCTGATAATCTTTTATTTAATTCGTTTACACTTTCAAATGGAACTAATTCATCATTTTTTCCATGAATAATTAATCCAGAGGTAGGACATGGGGAAAGAAATGAAAAATCATAAACATTTGGTTGTGGAGATATAGCTATAAATCTGTTTATTTCCGGTCTTCTCATCAATAATTGCATTGCTATTAAAGATCCAAATGAAAAACCAGCTATCCAACATTGTGAATTGTCAAAATTTTCTCTTTCTATCCAGTCTAATGCAGCCGCAGCATCGGCAAGTTCGCCTTGACCATTATCAAATTCACCATCGCTTTTGCCTACACCTCTAAAGTTTACACGACATACAGAAAAATTATTTTCGACAAATGTACTGAAAGTGTCTACCACTACTTTATTATTCATTGTTCCTCCATATTGGGGATGTGGATGTAATACAAGAGCAATTGGGGATGTATTTTTTTTACTTTTAAAATATTTAGCTTCCAATCTCCCTGCTGGTCCTGGTATAAAAACTTCCGAAACTTTAGTATCCATAAATGAAACTGATAATCACTCTCAAAAAAAATTTATATTTTTCTATCAAAACAGAGTGACAAAATGCAAGTTTAAAAATGCTAAAAGTTGACTAAATCAGTCGGGAATGTATAAATTAACCGCTAAAAATATAGTGTTATGAAAATTTCAAGCAAAGGAAGATATGCAGTTATGGCACTAACAGATCTAGCCATTTATTATAAAAGTGGACCTGTTTCCTTAAGGGATATCTCTTTAAGACAAAATATATCATTGCAGTATCTTGAGCAAATTTTTTTAAAACTAAAAAAAAATAATATCGTGCTAAGTATTAGAGGTACAAAAGGAGGGTATAAGCTCTCAAGAAACGCATCACAAATAAAATTATCTGAAATATTTTTAGCAGTAAACGAAAATGTAAAAACAATAAAATGTATAAAACATCAAAAAAAAGGTTGTACTGGCAAATCAATTAAATGCAATACTCACAAATTGTGGGAAGAATTAGATGGTTATATTAATTCATTTTTTGAGACAAAACTTTTAAGTGATTTAGCAAACAAGAATGATTTAGAGAAAAGATTTATATGAGAGAAAAAGAAATAGATAAATTAAAAGAATATAAATACGGTTTCACTACTGACATTGAAAATATTAAATCTCCTAAAGGTTTAACAAAAAAAACTATTGAGTTTATTTCGAAAATAAAGAATGAACCAGATTGGATGTTGGAATGGAGGATGAAAGCTTTTGAAAGGTTACAAAAAATTGAAGAACCTAATTGGCAAAAACCAAAATATCCTAAAATTGATTATCAGGATCTTTATTATTATTCTGCACCCAAAACATCACAAAAAAAACCTAAAAGTTTAGATGAAGTAGATCCAAAGTTAATAGAGACCTACAAAAAACTAGGTATACCTTTGGATGAACAAAAAAGATTAAGTGGTATTGCAGTTGATGCTGTTTTCGACTCTGTTTCAGTCGCAACTACGTTTAAGGAAAAGTTAAATGAGGTAGGTGTTATATTTTGTCCAATTTCAGAAGCGATACAAAAACATCCTGAGCTTGTAAAAAAATATCTTGGTTCTGTAATACCAATTAATGATCATTATTTTGCTACATTAAATTCAGCAGTTTTTACAGATGGTTCTTTTGTTTATATACCTGAAGGAGTTAAATGTCCTATGGAATTATCAACTTATTTTAGAATAAATGCATCTCAAACAGGTCAATTTGAAAGAACTTTAATAATTGCCGATAAAAATAGTTATGTAAGTTATCTTGAAGGATGTACGGCACCTATGAGAGATGAAAATCAACTACATGCTGCCAATGTTGAATTAGTGGCTTTAGAAGGAGCAGAGATCAAATACTCAACAGTTCAAAACTGGTATCCAGGTGATGAAGAAGGCAAGGGTGGTATTTATAATTTTGTTACAAAGAGAGGTCTCTGTAAAGAGAAAAACTCTAAAATTTCTTGGACTCAAGTTGAAACAGGATCTGCAATAACATGGAAATATCCAAGTTGTATTTTACAAGGAGATAATTCAGTAGGAGAATTTTACTCAATTGCAATAACAAACAATCACCAAAAAGCAGATACAGGGACAAAAATGATACATTTAGGGAAAAATACAAAAAGTAAAATTATATCAAAAGGTATATCCGCAGGTTATGCTGATAATACCTACAGAGGTTTAGTAGATATATTTCCTAAAGCCAAAAATGCTCAAAATTTTACTCAATGTGACTCTCTATTAATGGGAAATAAATGTGGAGCACATACTGTTCCATATATAAAAAATAGGAACTCAGAGTCCAATATTGCCCATGAGGCTACTACATCAAAAATAAGTGAGGATCAATTATTTTACTGTCAACAAAGAGGTTTGAATTCAGAAGAGGCTGTAAGTTTAATAGTAAACGGTTTTTGCAAAGAAGTACTACAACAACTACCTATGGAGTTTGCTGTTGAGGCCCAAAAGCTAGTTGGTATAAGCCTAGAGGGTAGTGTCGGATAATGTTAGAGATTAAAAATTTATCAGTAAAAATAGAAAATAAAGAAATACTTAAAGATTTAAATCTAAAAATAAATCCAGGAGAAGTACACGCACTCATGGGCCCAAATGGATCAGGAAAGAGTACCCTATCAAATATACTGTCAGGTAAAAAAGGCTACGAAATAAATGGAGAAATTTTTTATGAGAAAAAGAATCTCTTAGATCTTGAGATTGAGGAAAGAGCGCACAAGGGTCTCTTTCTAGCGTTTCAATATCCTCTAGAAATTCCTGGTGTAAATAATAACAACTTTCTAAAAACTTCGGTTAATGCAATTAGAAAAGCTAACGGAAAAAAAGAATATGATGCATTAGAATTCTTAAAATTAGTAAAACAGAAGGCAAAACATCTAAAATTTGAAGAAAAAAATTTAAACAGACAACTAAATGTTGGATTTTCGGGCGGAGAGAAGAAGAAAAATGAAATTTTACAGATGTCAATTTTGCAACCTAAGCTATCGATTTTGGATGAAACAGACTCAGGTCTTGATATTGATGCTTTAAAAGTTGTTTCAGATGGTGTTAACATCTTAAGAAATAAAGAAAATTCTTTTCTTATAATTACACACTATCAAAGATTGTTAAACTATATAAAACCTGATTTTGTTCATGTGCTAAAAAATGGTAAAATAATTAAATCTGGAAATTTTGAATTAGCAATTGAGTTAGAAAAAAAAGGTTATGAAGGAATTATATAATGTTTAACAACAAGATTAATTTTGAAGAATTATCAAATATCTTGAAAATAAATAAAGAACAAGTTGATTTTAGGAGTCAATCTTTTGATAGATTTCACTTAAATGGATTTCCGTCAAAAAAAATTGAAGATTGGAAATTCATTGATTTAAACAAGATAATTAAATCAAAAATACCAGATTTAAAATTTTTTAATAAACTAGTTACTAATAAAAAAAGTAAGAGCGAAATTTTAAAATACTTACCTTTTAAAATAGAAGATGAAAATTACATATTATCAGTTAATGGATTTATTAGCGATATATCTTTAAGAAACGAAGATCAGAATAAATTTGAAATTATTAAAAATCCAGAAATAATAAAACCAAATAATGATGATACATTAGAGTTATTAAATAATGCTCTTTATCTTGATTACATCAAATTAATTGTGAGAGAAAACTATAAATTTATTAAACCAATTATTTTTATAAATGTAAGCTCTCCGGATATCACTGATACAAATATAAACCAAAGATTTGATGTATTGTTAGAAAAAAACTCCTCGTTAAGCGTCTTAGATTTAAATTTAAATAATTCGCTGAATAGTTTTTTAAACATAAATAACAACTTTGTTTTGCAAGAAAATTCGATATTGAAAAACTACAAAATAGACTTAAATGGAAATTCTAATTTATATTATTCAAAAACAAAAATTGACTTGTACAAGAATAGTATATCAGAAAATTTTATATTAACTGCTGGTTCAGAGTTTGCTAAAAATGAAATTGTTTGTAATTTAAAAGAAAATTATTGTTCTGCGTTTGTTAATGGAATTATAAATTTAAAGGATTCAAAACAACACGAAATAAGATCTAAAATAAACCACCTTTCAGAAAATACTAAGAGCTACCAGTTAATTAAGGCTGCTTTAAAGGATAAATCTAGAGCTGTTTACCAGGGTAAGATATATGTTGATTCTGTCTCTCAAAAAACAGATGGATACCAATTAAGTAAAGCAATACTTCTTAATGAGGGTACAGAATTTAATGCAAAACCAGAATTAGAGATTTACGCGGATGATGTAAAATGTTCACACGGGTCTTCCTCGGGAAATTTGGATGAAAACAAGATTTTTTATTTAATGACAAGAGGCCTAAATAAAAATGAAGCAAAACAAATTCTTTTAGATGGTTTCTTCTTGGAAGTAATTGAAAAAATAACAAATAATCGTGTCAAAAATATTATTAAATTATTGATGAATATAAGATGAAAATAGAAAACATTAAAAACGAATTTCCTATTTTTAATAATAAAGTTAAAAATAATGACCTAGTTTATTTAGATAGTGCAAATTCATCACAAAAACCACTTGTTGTGGTAGATAGAATATATGATTTTTACACCAAGGAGTTTTCAAATGTTGGCAGAAGTGTTCACTATTTATCCGTTGCCGCAACAAATTTATATGAAAATACTAGATCAGAGATTCAAAAATATATAAATGCTAAAGATAAAAATGAGATTGTATTTACAAAAGGAGCCACCGAAGCAATTAATTTAGTAGCGAATACATTTGGACAAAAATATTTAAAAGAAGGAGATGAGGTATTACTTACAGAATTAGAACATCATTCAAATTATGTGCCTTGGCATTATTTAAGAAAATCA
>MDSZ01231178.1_pt1 | contig 12294 bp, 4 predicted proteins | sample 811201 | NCBI WGS metagenome assembly MDSZ01 (sample SAMN05326647, study PRJNA326480) | marine metagenome | isolation source: seawater | place: Indian Ocean: North | collected 2010
AGTAATGGTAATGAATTGGATTTTATGGATTATGAATTTAAAGGTTTTCCTCTTGTTGCATCTTTATCAAAAATGACTAAGACTCAAAATAATACAAGATATATTGAGAATAAATTACTTTCGGTTATTCTCGGTGAAATTGCTGTTGCAACAACTGGTGGAGGTGTTTTACAAGCTTATTTGAAAACTCCAAAAGCCCAATATTTTTCAGGTGAAGTTTTTGATGGTAGTATTATCATGGGTCAAAAATCTTCATCTTTTGCATTTGAAGATCAAGATATTAAGTTAACATTTCCAGGATCAAATCAAGCTAGAGATATGTTGGAAGGCTCAGACTATGAAATTTCTGAGGGTCAAATCATATTCAAAAAAAGATTAACCCAAACCGGTAGTTATAAGTTGTCAGGTTCTGTTACTAAATTGGATGATAGAAATGTTACAACTATACCAATTAATGAGGAGTTTTCAATCATTGAAAAACCTTCTACAGCAACAGTTGAGGCAGTCAGAATGAATATATTGTATGAAGGTTTGAAAAATCCTGTAAATGTTGTTCTCCCAGGAGCTGTTCAGTTAAGTCAATATAATAGCCAAGACTCTAATGTAACTCTTGCGTCAACAAATATTCCTGGTGCTAATTTTACTGCAAAACCTGTCCCTGGCTCGACAGAAGCATTTATTCAGGTAAGAGGTATAGTTAATGGTCAGCCAGCTATATCAGAACCTAAATTATTTAGAGTAAAGAAAGCTCCTGACGGAGTTGGTGCCATAGAGAACGATCAATCATACCCTTCCGGATCTACAGTTACCCAGTTTAACATATTGAATGGACAAGTAACTGGTTATAAACCTGATGATTTTGATTATGAATTTAACGTAGAGGTTACTAGATTTATTATCAGTGTTGGGATTAATCAAGCGCTCACAATTGAAGGTAATTTTATTGAAGGATTGGCAGAAGATTATATTAGACAATCTCCCTCAGGAACACCCATCGTTTTCTCAAGTATTGAAGCTATCGGTTGGGAAGGTACTGATAAGAGCGAGGCATTTAAATATAATGTGAATGATTTTACAATCAGAAAACAATAATTTATAATGAGATCTATAGCTGCTTTTTTTATTTTATTTTCAAATTTAATTTTTTCGCAAGTTGACTTAATTAATGCAAAAAAACCTATTGATGCTGAAAAAAAATCTATAAATGAGATTACTCCTCTGGAGTATGCCGCTATTGACGAAAATGATATATTATGGTCAAGGGTAGTATACGAATTTATAGATCTAAATGAGAAGTTAAATTTCCCTTTACTTTTTCCAACTAATGATGAACAAAATAAGATTGGTAGAAAGTCTATATGGAGAGTTTTGAAAGAATATATTGTCAATAAAATTGAAGAAGACCCCTCAGGTAAGAATCTTGAAATTTATAAATTTGATGAATTCTCTTCAACAGATAAACTATCCACAAATGAAATTAAAGATTTGATGAGCTACGAATTAATTTCCAGAAAAACTGGTACTCAGACTTTATATGTAAACTCAAGTGAAATTGGTGGATATAATATTAAAGGAATGTGGTATTTTGACAAAAAATACTCAGAATTAAAATATAGATTATTAGGTATTCAACCTGTTGGGGCCAATACTGAGGATTTAAAAAATGGTGTTCAGAATCCTAATTTAGGTTCCCCTTATTTTTGGATATGGTACCCATCAGTTAGAGAAGAATTAAATAATCATTTAGTTTTCAATGACAGAAATAATAATAATAGAATATCATTTGATGATTTATTAATAAACAGAAGATTTAGTTCATTTATTTATAAGTACAACAATATTTATGGTGATAGAGAAATTAAAGATTATATAAAAAGAAGACCAGGAGAATCAAAACAACAACATAACCTAAGAATAATTCTTGAATCTGAAAGAATCAAAAAAGAAATTCTTGATTTTGAGCTAGACATGTGGGGTTACTAATGCCCATTTGTTAATTTTTTTTCTTTACTTTTTTAATATAACTTTATTAAGATGATCAAACATCTTATTAGAGTAATCTTTTTGTTTTTTGTTATCAATTTTTATGGACAAGAAATTAGCTGGAATTACGATGATAATTATAAAAATACTGGAAGTAAAGTTTTTTCTACATCATTATCACAAATAACTAATATTATTAATCAAAATAAACTTTCATTTAATCTTCCAATCCCTATTAGTCCTAGAACAACAAAAAATTTTAGTTTTACAAAGTCGAATGTATTATCTTCAAAATTAGCTGATAATAATAATATTCGAATATACAGGGCAGTTTCTGATGATGATAAAATTAAAGTATATATTAATTTAATTGATGATAAAAGTTTCTTTATAACTATAATTAATGAAAATGTTAAGATTACACTAAACAATAGTTTAGAACCAGATTTATTCATTCAAAATGTAAAGATTGAACCTGAATCGAATAAGTTTTTAAAATTCGATGATGAGAATTGTGGAATAGATTCTCAAGAACAACAAAAAAAAAAACTCAACTACCAATAATCTAGATCCTGTCGGTGAGACACCTAATTTGATTAAGTATAGAATTGCTGTTATCCCATCTTCAGAATGGTCAAATTATTTTATAAATGAATATAATGCTCAGGATTTAGATAATTCAAAAAAAAGATCTATAGTTTTAGGTGAAATTGGTGTGACTCTTACAGAAATTAACTCCATTTATGAAAGAGACTTGGGTGTAACTTTTGAATTAATTGAAAATAATGAATTTTTAATTGAATTTGATACTACTAAAGATGGTATCACACACTATAATAAAGGAAAGCAACTTTCAGAAAGTATTAATATTTTAAATAATGTTATTGGCTTTAATAATTATGATATTGGACATGTCTTCGATGCTGCGAACTATGGTGGAGTAGCTTATTTGAATGCATTATGTGGGGGTTTAAAAGCAGGTGGAGTTTCTGGTTCTGGAACTCCAAATGATAATTTTTTTATGCATGTTGTTGCTCATGAAATTGGTCATCAGTTTGGAGCATATCATACATTTAACTCTAATGTTGGGTCAGGAACGAATAGAGTTGAGCCAGGTGCTGGAACAACAATTATGGGTTATAGAGAAGCAGGAGAGTATAATCAATATTTTCATGCTAAGTCTATAAAAGAAATGACAAAACACATGAGAAATACCTCATGTGGAGTTTTAGCCGAAAATTTTTCAAATCAAAGTCCAAATTATAAAAATCCGCCTAATAAATTTAATTATACAATTCCTACAGGAACCCCTTTTCTTTTAGGATATAAAATCGAAATTGAGGATCCAGATAATGAAGAGACACAATTACTTTATAGTTGGGAACAAATGGATGGTGAAAAAACATTATCACCGCCTGTAAATACAAGTTTAGTTGGCCCCATGTTTAGATCAATTTTTCCAAACAATGAAATTGTAAGAAGTTTTCCTGATATCGAAACAGTAGCAAATGGTGATGTTCAAAACACATGGGAAGTTATTCCTCAATTAACTCGTCAAATGAACTTTACATTTACTGTTAGAGATGATAATGATGGTGGTGGAAGTGTTATGCAAGAAGACTATGTTATTAATGCTGAATTTTCTGAAGATGGTGCATTTACTGTTTTAAGTCAAAAAGTAAATGATCTTAAATATCATCAGGATGAATTTATGGAAGTTGTATGGAATCATTTAGCAGCTAAAAATTCAACAAGTATGGATATTGAATTGTCTTTAGATGGAGGATATACTTTTCCAATCAAACTGATATCAAATACACCAAATGATGGTATTGAAAAGGTTAAAGTTCCAAATTATGTGAAAACTAAAAATGGTAGAGTTAGGGTTATGCCCTCTGATAATATTTTTTATTCAATTAATACTGCAGATTTTGAAATAATTGATCCAAAATTAAAACTAAATACAATTTATCCCGAACCAATTCAATGTTTTGGTGAAACAACCGAAATTAAAATTGATCCTGTTGGTGGTGCTGGAGGCCCATATACAATTGTTTGGGAAAAATTTATTGATAATGTATGGGTTATAACAAACGATGAAGATAATGATCCAAAAATTCTTTCAAATTTGAACAATGGTGAGTTTAGAGTTTCTTTGAAAGATAAATCAAATAATCAACTAATTTCTTCCTCAATATTTGTAAAAGGTCCAACATCAAGTCCAGTTATTGATTTACTAGAAGATAGTAAGCTAGAAATTAATTGTCATGGTGAAAAAGATGCTTATGTCTCAGTTAAGATGAGTGGGGGTGTTTCGCCTTATACCTTGTTATTAAATAACAATGTAATATTAAATAATTTAAGTGAAGGTGAAAATTATAAAATATACAATTTATCTGCTGCAGATTATTCACTAAAAATAATTGATGATAATGGTTGTATCTCTGAAAACAGAATATTTACAGTGGAACAACCAAATAGTGCACTTGAAATTTCAAATTTCTCATTAAATAATTCAACAAGTGAAGATGGTAATGGATCAATTACCCTGGATGTTAATGGAGGAACTAAAGATTATATTTTTGAGTGGACTAGCTCAATTGAAAATTATACTTCATCGGAAAAAGATATAGATAACTTAAAAGCTGGTGAATATTTCATTAAAATTACAGATTCAAAAGGATGTTTTATTGAGCAATCATTTGAAGTTGAAAACAAAGATGATTTTAATTTTAATTTATCAATAACTAATATACTATGTAAGGGTAGTAATACAGGTGAAATTATCACTAATCCATCAGGTGGTAAGGAGCCATACAATATATTGTTCTATGATTCAGATGATAAATTAATATCAGATTCTAATATAGCTTCAAATTTAAAGTCTGGTAATTATAAATTGCTTGTTACAGATGATGAAGATGTTGAATTTCCTGAAAAAATAATTACAATTACTGAACCAGAACAAACCATTAATTTATCATTAGTATCAAAAAATAATATAAAATGCTTTGGTGAAGAAAATGCAAATTTTGAAATAGATATATCAGGTGGTATTGCGCCTTATTCCTATTACTTGAATAATGAATTATTTCTATCTAATTCTGGTAATATTGAAACAAATGAAGATAACATAAAGAGATCCGAATTAAAAGCTGGTATTTATGAAGTTTTAGTAATTGATTCAAATAATTGTTCAAATCTAATAGAAGTTATTATTGAATCACCTCAATCTCAAATTGAAATTATCAATTCTGAAATAAATAATGTTTCAAAATACAACTTTGACGATGGTTCCATTTCACTTGATATTTCAGGTGGTACATTGAATAAGGATTCAAACTACATCTTTACATGGTCTGGACCTGAAAATTACAACTCGGATAAAAAAAATATAGAAAATTTAAAACCTGGAAAATATACTTTAATAGTTCAAGATGATAATAATTGTTTCCTAGAAAGAACTTTTGAAATTAAGACTCCAGAACCATTTTCTTTTGAGTCAGTTGTTGGTACAAATCCAATTTGTTTTGATGGAACTGATGGTTCCATTACAATTGAATATTCTGGTGGTTATGGAAAACCATATACAGTAAATTGGTATAAAAAAGATATAAATAATGATTATAAACCAATTACATCAACATCTAATATTAAAAATAAACTGGATGGAATAAAAGCTGGAACTTATAGAATTGAGATTTTAGATTCTAATGGAATTTCTTATTTATATGAAAATGATGTTATTATTGATTCAATTGACGAATTTAAAGTAGAGCTACCTTATTCAATCACACCAGAATCGTGTGCTGGGCAAGCAGATGGTAGTTTCAGTATTAAGATTAATGGAGGAACAGCACCATACTCATATTATTTTGATGAAAAATTAGTTGCTACAGACAGAGGAAATATTATAACAAACTCTGATGATTTTAGTTTAGATAATTTAGAATCTAATGTGTATACTTTTTATTCGGTTGATAAAAATGGATGTATATCAAATGTAGTAAATATCAATATTACTGGAAATCAACCTATAACAATAGCTAATGAGCCTGTAGCTGTAAATAATATAAGTTGTTTTGGTGCTAAAGATGGCTCAATTAATGTGGCTATTGTTGGTGGTGATGGAAGTGGAGATTTTAATTATTCATGGTCAGGTCCTAATAATTTTTCAAGTGATTCTAAGAATATAAGTAATTTAGAATTTCCAGGTAAATACGTGTTGAATGTTAAACAGAGCGATTGTGAGGAGAATTTTGAATTCACAGTAACAGAGCCAACAGAGTTACAAGCAAAAGTTGTTGATTTAAAACATTACAATTGTAACAGAGAAAATCCATTTTTTGGATCATATAAAATTCAAATTGAAGGAGGAACTCCACCTTATTTTATAAATGGAGAAATTTTTGGTGTTCCGGGTATTAGTAGCTATACTGTAAATTATTCAAGGCAATATGCTGGTGTAAAAAATCATGAAATAAAAGATTCAAATGAATGTAAAATAATAACACTAAATCCTGAAATTTTAGCACCTGAAAGTATACTTCAAATTGAGGAAAAAGTAATAAACAGTTGTGAAAGTGGAGAAAAAAATAAATTGGAAATTAAATTAACAGGGGGAACTCCATTTCAAAATCCAAATGATGTAAGCGAAAAATTTTATAACATTAAACTTTCAGGGCCGAATTATGAAGAAAAGTTTGAGGTATCTCAAGGTGTGAAATTTTTAATTGAAAACTTAGATAGCGGAGATTACTACCTTGAGGTTGAAGAAAGAGATTTCATGAGTAGTTCTGAGTCAACACAGCTTGGCTGTAGAACTGGTAAAAGCATTTTTGTTAGTTCTACTATTGTTTGGAGTGGTAAGTTTATTAATGATATTAAATGCAACAGTAATCAAAACTTAAGTAATGATGGAGACGTTGAATATAAGCAATTAAGAGGTGGAAGCCCTTTCATAAAAGATGATAATACAAAATATTATAAATATGATTTGGTTTTAGATGATGTTTTAGTTGAATCTGGAGAAGTTAACGCAAATGGAGATGTTAAGCTTGAAGATTTAGAAAAAGGAAATTATATCATAAAATTTATTGATCAGAATGATTGTATAATTAGTGATAATTTTACAATTGACAATCCTGCTCCACTTGAGATTAAGTTTAATGAAATTATTAAAGCATGTAATAGTGCAAATCTAACATCTTCTAAAGGAGGAGTTAATTTCAATGTAAGATATGGTAATGCTCCATATGAGATTTATATTATTGATGATAATAATGAGACAACTTTTTCTGGGCTTAAAGGAGGTAATGCAGATGACGAAAATACTAAAGGATACACTGAAACTCTCCAGGGACTTTCTGTAGGTAAATATAAACTTAAAGTTATTGACGATGAAGGGTGTGAATTGATTTCTGATGAATTTGAGATCAGTGTTCTACCTGAATTTAAAGTTGATAATTTGATTTTTGATGATGTTGAATGTTATGGTGAGCAATCAGGAAAAGTAGTAATTGGAAGTGTTGATGGTGGTAGGTCACCATACAATGTAGTTTTACAATCTAGTAATTATTATTATGAAAGAAGTTTTTCAGAAGAAATATCAAATTTTTCAATTGAAAACTTACCATCAGGAAATTATAATATAACTATTCAAGATTCCGAGGGTAACTGCGGGACTTTTTTTGAGGAATTTATTATTTCTGAACCTGATGAGATTAAGGTTAATTTTATTGAAAAAAGTAATCAGTCTTGTTATGATTCCCCAGATGGAAAAGTTTCTATAGATATTGAAGGGGGTAGTCTTTCTAATGTTCCAGTTGATTATAAAATCAGCTGGTTTAAGGATAATCTTTTATTAGATCAATATGAAAATGCTTTAAGTTTAAATAATCTAGGGTATGGATTTTATCAAGTTAGTGTTTCTGCAATATCAATTATAAATGGAAATGAAGTAGAATGTGTTAGTGATGAATCTTTTCAGATAGAAAGACCAGACGGTTTGTATGCATCTGAAGTTTTAGAAAAACATGTAGATGTTGATTGTCATGCTGGAAGTAATGGTCAATTTGAAGTTTATTTTATTGGGGGAGTTGCACCATATAGTGTTTCAGTTAATGGTAGTATTGTTGCCGAAAACATTTTTGAAAATTTCTACAAATTAACAGAATTAAAGGGAGGTGAATATATTGTTGATATTATTGATGCTAATGGTTGTAAGTTTTCTGAATCTTCAAATTCTATCACTGGTGAAATGAATAGTGAATTATTAATTGAGATTGAACAACCAGAAAAAGTTATTGATGTAGATATTAAAACTACTAATGTGTCTTGTTTTGGATCAAGTGATGGTATTGTTGAAGTTTATGCAAGTGGAGGAAAGGCACCTTATTCAATTAATTGGCTTTCTGATGTTAGCTACGAAGTAATTGAAAGTGATAATGAAAAAGGGTTTTTTAAAATTAAATCTGGTTCAGGTAAAATTTATGCTAATGTTGTTGATGCTACTAATTATTGTGGAACTGCTGAAACACAAGTAGAAATTGCCCAGCCATCTGAGTTAAAAATTACAGAAGTTAATAAACAAAATAATATATGTTATGGTGAAGAAAATGGAGAATTTGAAATATTTATCTCTGGAGATAAAAGCATTTATAACCACGAAATAAAATGGTTTTACTATGATAATGAAAAATATGTAGAAATAAATAATCAAAACAAAATTGACATATCCAATGATAGATTAACTGCCTCAAGTATGCCTAATGGTAAATATAAAATTGAAGTTGAAAGATCTCACTTTAGAAACTTTGAGAATGGAGAAAGAATAACATGCGATATCAGTTTAACCTTTGAAATTACTTCAAATGATTTGTTTACGATTGAGGAAGATCTTGAAAATCATCAGAATATTACATGTGATTCAAATCAAGGATCAATTATAATTGATTATATAGGTGGAGTAGCACCTTTCAAGTTAAGTGTTAATAATTTATTTAGAACTTCATTTGAAGCTAATAATGATAGGAGTTTGATTGTTGATAATTTATTAAAAGGTGACAATATAATTACAATTGAGGACAGTACTGGATGTGTTCAAACAATTACAACATCTATTAAGGAATCAGAACCAATTTTTGATATTGAATTTGAAGAGGTTGATTCAAACAAAAATAATGTAAATGAGGGTAATCCACCAACATGTTATGATGGACTTGGCACATTTGAATTTAAAATAATGGATAACCAATCGGCTAAACCATTGAGATATATGATTGATGATAAGGAACTTCAAATAGATAAAGATATTGTTGCTTTAGAAAATACAATGCTTGTAAAAAACATTAGTGTTGGTAGACATAAATTAAAGATTATTGATGAATTTAATGCATGTAGAGTTTTTGATTTCGAAATTTTAAATTCAGAAAAAATAAGATTTAAAGAACCTAATTTAAACTCTTATATAGAAAGTTATATTAGCTGTGCTGATGAGCAAGATAATTCTAATCTAAACTTAGGAATAATTGATATAACTAACTCATTAATTGGCGGTAATCCATTTAATAATGATCAAAAATATATTTATAAATGGTCTGGCCCAAATTTTTCAAGTGATGAGTCAAGAATTTTGGTAACAGAACCAGGATTCTACAATTTAGAAGTAGTAGATTCTAAAAATTGTTCAAGTGAAATATTTGTTTTTGATTTAAACATTGATGAAATTTCTTCAAATACCATAATTGAAAATTTAAGATGTAACACATTGAGAGGTTCACTAACTGCTGACCCTTCAGGGGGTAATGGTCCTTATGATATTGTATGGTATAAATCAAATGAAGATGGAGATATTTTAGAGCAAGCTGGTGTTGGATTAAAAATAGATAACTTACCTGTTGGATATTATATTTCAAAAGTTACAGATTTTAATGGTTGTGATAAATTGGAGTTACATCATTTAATCGATGAGAAAGTATTTACAATTTCAGAACCGACAATAACTGAATCACTGTGTTTAATGGAATCTGGAAGTGCCGAAATTAAAATTTATAACCCCTATGAAACTGATATAGAATTTATTTACAATAATGAAAAACTTTCATATAGCATAATAGATGATACTGATTCATATACAAGATATCAGGTTCAAGTTAATAACCCTGTTGAGTATGAAAATCTTACGGTTAGAAATAATTTCGGATGTACTTATGATTATCTTTTAAATTTAGGTATTGGTGTTGCAGACTTTAAAGTTAGTTCTAATGGGTTTTATTTAGAAGATTTCGATAAAATAGCATATAGAAATAATAGTATAGTCATAGAAAATAATTCTGAAGGAAAATATCATTCCGTAGGTTTTGATTTAGATGATGGTACGCCTGAGATTATACAATTAAGAGATAATGAAAACAAGATCATACATTCTTACGAAGAAGAAGGCTATTATGTCATAACACTCAAGTTGTATAATCGTCAAGGTTGTTATAAAGAAATTAAGAAGACTCTTTTAGTTGGAAAGGGTTATACATTTGAAGTGCCTAATGCATTTACTCCAAATAATGATGGTATTAATGATTTTTTCAGGCCGATAATTTCTGGAATTGTTGAAGGTGAATTTAATGTTTATGATATTAACGGAAATATTATGTATGTTGAAAAATTCAACATACAAAATGATTTAAAAAATGAATTGATGCTAGATGGCTGGCATGGAATTAACAGAAAAAGAGGTGATAAGATTTACTATTATAAATTCAAAGGATACACTATTGATGATTTTGAGGTTTATGAATCTGGACATTTCTCAATTATTGAATAGATGAAAAAGTTAATTTTTTTATTATTTGTTTCATTAAATATCTTTTCTCAAGAACATAATTCAATGTTTTTTAGTGATCTTACTGAAAACAGAAATCCAGGTTTTATTGGATTAACTGAAATAAATCATATTTCTTTTGAAACCGTACAAGCTTTTGATAAGAATAAAAAAACATCAAATAGCTCTTTATTACAAGGATCCACCTTTTTTGAAGATTATAATTTCTTTTTGGGTTACAGAATAAACTCTAGTTATTTTTCAGATATTGGATTAGGAAATACTGAAATTAATTTATCATATACTTACAGGCTAAATATTAATCCGAAGTATATGATATATCCTTTTATATCTCTTAATTATAAGATTCCTAGTAAATTTTCTGATTTATATTTTGAAGATCAAATCTTATTTGGCGGATCATCAAGTGATCCTGTTTTAGATTATTACAAAGCAAAAGGATATATTGATTTTAATTCTGGTTTTTTATTGAAGAACAGAAATTTTTTGTTAGGGTTTTCAGTAAATAATATATCTAAGGCTAATGCATCAACGAATAATGAACAAGCTGTTAGGATAAGTAGATCCGCTGATTTAAATCTTGGATTCCAAACAGAATTTAAAAATTTTGGATTATTTGTTATGGGTTCTTATTTCTATAAACCAGTGACAAATAGAGATGAAAATTTTTCTGAGTTCAGACTAGATCAAGAAATTATTTTCTATAATTTTAACATTAATTTATTTCAAGAATTCTTTTCAAATTCATTTTCTAATGGTTTAAAAAGTGTTGGTATGTCTTTGTCTTTTCCAATAGAAAATTATGAGTTTGGAATTGGTTATAAATCTAGTTTAAGTAATTCAATAAAATATAACGATAATTTTTTTGGTATCATGTTCAAATATAATTTCGATTTCTTAAATTTTGCATCTTTCCTAAAATGGGAAGAAAGTATTTATTATTAGGTTTGATTTAATTTTTTTAAATTAGATGGTTAACTAATTAAAAATGAAAAATTTATTATTTATTCTTGGACTTTTTCTTGTGGTTTCCTGCACAACAACAGTTCAAAGTCCCTCTGTTACTGGGGAGCAGAAAGCTAAGTTTGAACAACAAATTGATGCTTTTAAAACATTTACAACAGGATTTTATAATGAAGATATTGATCAACTTATGAGTGTAGTAGCTGACTCTGTTCAATGGAGCCCGCCTCAGTATAATGAAGGAGTTCTTCTAGGATATGATGATTTCAAAGCTGCTGGTTTATATTATTTTGAAAATTTCGATGAAATTACGTTTAATCCTGGTGAAGGATTAGTGGGTTCTGACTATGCTTATTGGTCAGGTTCTCTTTATTCAGAGGGTGAAACAAATACTGATCCTAATGTAATGAGAGTTTATGGTACCTGGTCTACAGTTCATACAGAAACAGGAGCACCTGTATATAACAAATGGTATGGCGTAATTAACTTCAATGAAGACAACAAAATTG
>MDSZ01135397.1_pt1 | contig 12292 bp, 4 predicted proteins | sample 811201 | NCBI WGS metagenome assembly MDSZ01 (sample SAMN05326647, study PRJNA326480) | marine metagenome | isolation source: seawater | place: Indian Ocean: North | collected 2010
CAAATCTCCAGCAGCAGCACCTACTAACATCTTCTCATCAATATCCACAGGAAAACCTTCCACATCCTCTCCATCATGGTGAATCGCATATACCTCGCCAGAATTCCCATTTTGTGTGGTGAAAATAATTTCAAAATCTCCATCCGTGTCTAGATCGACTATGGCAGGGGAACCAACAATGCTTCCAGAAATATTATAGACAAGCTCCTGAACTCCAAATGGATTTAGCACGTATATATTCCCGTTGTTTGAACCAAATACTAATTCCTTTGTACCGTCAGCATCTACATCTCTTGATGCCACGCTTGAGCGTATGTCATCACCTGCATCGAATGGAAAACCAAATTGTTCAGTACCAGCAATGGTATATCCATACATCTTTCCATTATCGCTACCATAATATATCTCTGGAAGTGAATTACCATCAAAATCTCCTATAATTGGCGAAGATTTTATGACCATTCCATCTATTGGAAACCCATATTGATTTAAACTAAGCTCAATATTAATCTCAACCTGTTCTGTGTAAAATGGTTCCTCAAGGCCTGCTTGAAAATTTACCGTACAAGGAATACTTCCTAAAGCCGCATCCTCAAAAGCATAAATTAAAAAATGATCGATCAATGTAAAGGATGTGCCACCGGTTGGTATTATACTTGTGAATGTTATCTGATCATCAATAATAGCTATACGATCGTCATTACTAGATATGGTAGCAATAACGTTTTCTGCATCTGCCCAGCCTGGCTCATTACCAACTATCAATTTTACCTGAACCTGCTCACCTGGATTAAACACACCGTCCCCATCAGAATCATTAATGTAATTTACGTCTGCAATATATAAACTAGGAAAGACTCCCGCGCTAATTGCCTTATAAACATTCAGTCTCCCAGTGCCAAGCATCCCTTCAAGACTATTTCCCTGACAACTACCTTCCATATCAGAAAATTCATCTGTGTTAGAAATAATTCTATCCTCAATCCAGGCATTATCTTGAGTGGGGAATCTAGACCATACAAGTGCAACTGCTCCAGCAGTTATGGGAGATGCAAAAGAAGTCCCCCACAAGTTAGTTGTATAATTACCATTCAAATTAGTACTTACAATACCCTCTCCTGGTGCACATAGATCAACGGTTTCACCACCAGTAGCCCAACAACTAAAATTATCACCAGGGCCAATAGCAGAAACAGATATTACATTATTATAGCCAGATGGATAATGAGATTCAAAGTTTGTATTTCCGTCACTTCCACCATTACCTGCAGAAGCTACAATAACGGAGCCATAATTATTATAAGCAGAGTTAATAATTGCCTGGCTACCACCAGCACCAAAAGAACCCCAACTACAATTGATAACATTTGCACCCATTTGGGCTGCACCTAAAATACCTGAATAAGTATCTGACGTATAAAGCGTACCATCACTTCCTGATCCAACATTCATACCCATCAGCTTAACAGACCATCCCGTTGAAGCAAGCCCACTTCCATTATTTGTGCTTGCTGATACATTCCCCGCAACTTGTGTTCCATGAGAATAATTATTATTCAATGGGTACGGATCATTATCTTCGGGGCTGGGTCCAAAATCCCAGCCAATAAAATTATCTTCATATCCATCTTCATCATCATCAATCCCATTTTCATCATCTGGGTCAAAGATCCATGAATTTCCAGATTGAACTAAAACTACACCATCTCCATCGGCATCTTCACCTAAGTTTTGCCAAACATTTGCTATCAAGTCTGGGTGGTCCCATTCAAGGCCTAAATCAACTACGGCTACAACAATTTCTCCATCATCAATTTGGCCTGGAATTTCCCCATTCTCTATATCCCACATATCGTAGGCAAGATCAGCCTGAACCAATTCCATCTCATACTGGGTATTCCAATATGGATCATTCGGAACATAATCAGCTCGTATTACACCAAGCGGCTCTGCAGTTTTAATACACTCTAGCGACTCAAGCTCCTTAAAAAGTAGCTGGATATCGGAATGGTCATCAATTAAAATAATTTCGAAATAACGATTGATATAGATATCACCATCTCTATCAGTCGGCCTTGCATTTGGAATCCATTGAAATATTTTTTTTGCCTTAATTCGATTCAATTCACTATTGAGTTCATTATTATTTGTAGTTAATTGATCATCATCTATCTCAAGTTTTTTAGTCGTATTTTCAATGTAAATAAGTATTCTGTCATGGTATATCTCAGCAGCAGAACTTTGAATCATTGAAGTTAAAATTAAAAGTAATAGTCTATTTTTCATGGTCACTCTTTTACAAATTACTAATTATTAGATATTTTGGTGCTTCTACTATATTTACTATTTGAGTAGAATCATTTTTTTTGTGGCATTATAGATATTCGTTCCAATCTTATCCTTTATGTCTAATGTGTAAAAATACATTCCAGATGTCAAGCCTACAGCATTTAGCACCACCGAGTGGTAACCACCTTCAAATCTTTGATCAATAACATCCAAAACCTTACGCCCAACAAGATCGTATAGTCCAATCTTCACATATCCATCAGCTTTTAGGTTAAAATCAATTTTAGTTTGCGGGTTAAACGGATTAGGGTAATTTTGCTTCAATTCAAAATTTTCTGGAAGGTTTAATTCTTGGTCTGCGCTTACAACAGCATTTGCAGAGTCCACTTCAGCCCTAATCATGATGGCTCCTTCAAAATAATTTCCAAAAGGCTCAAAACCGGACCCTATTCCAACATCGATAAAACTATTTGTTGGTGGACTATCTGAATCTACACCAACTGGGGGCGTTTGTTCTGTCTCTAACCAGCCAACATAGAAGCTACCTTCCTCAATTACTACATCGTACCCGGATAGCGGAACAGGGGTCCAGTTTCCTCCAGAAAAAGTTGTTGGGAAATTCTCTACAAGAAGAGTACCAGGTAAGCCATCTTCGCCATCATCATCCCATACATTTACAAAGCCTACTCCCGATGAGGTCCCATCACAATAAAAGTTGGCTCTATATAGATTCACTGGATAATTATTTGGTGTGAACTTTACACATAGTGGATTCATGTTACCAGCATTGATACTTGTCTCTATGGTGCCATCATCATATGCGATCTCATAAATGGTCTGGGCCTCAGGAATTGCACATGCAGGGCCTGCAGGATTCCCTTCCTCATCATCATATGTTGCAGTGACCTGGTAACAATATTCATTACCATTTTGCACAGTATTGTCTTCGTATTGATTATCACTCAAATCTGAGCCATTAAACATAATATCAAATTCATCCCCGTTTACAGAACGATATACATTAAAAGATGGTGTTTGACCACCCACGGTAGTAACATTTGCTGTAATTCCAAATTCACCATCCGTTAGGCCATATTCATATGCAACCTCTGTCCATGGCTGCCATCCGCCTAAGTTTGCCCAAGAATTTTGTCCTGGTGCATTATCAGCATCTATTCCGACACCAACTGTGGTGCTTATTTCTATCGCAAGAACAAAATCTCCAGTAAATGTCCAGCCAAGCTCAACTACATTCCACTGATCTTCCTCAAGTGTAACAGTAGTACTGTGTGTAGGCGTGTCCTCTGGCACACCCGCCTGCACTGCGAATCCATTAAGAGTAGTTACCCCACTAAAACCAGGGTACCCATATATCGAAGAAGAATTTGCATATACAGCATCAACACCATAAGGCATATCAAAATATTGACCCATTAATGAAGTTCCAGATGACATCATAATTGCATCTTCAAATGAACCATCAACGTAGGTAAGCTCCTCATTGTCATAACTCCCGCCTGCAGGCATATCCCAAACAACTACAACCTGATTATCAAGCCCATATGCCTGAAGATCTTGTACCATTGGTACATCGTTGTAGGTTACGCTCCAGATATGTACATCATCAATAAAAAGACCATCACCATTGCCACCATCATCATCCTCATCCATACGGCCTGTAAATCTAATTCTAATATCGTCACCAGCATATTCAGATATGTCTAGTTGAGAATTTCCATTGAATGGTGCACCCGGGGGGTATTCTTCCCAGTCTAAACTTCCAGGCCTACTTATGTCACCATAATCATAAAAATATTGTTCCCAAGCAAATTCAAGACCATTCATTGGTATCATACTTGTCTGATCATCGGCATTATCATAGAAAACAACATCACCATCTCCATTGGTTACAGAGATGTCATCTATCCTTAAGCCTGTAAGTGAGTTATCATCGGGTGTTGAGTATGCGGGGTCTGATCCAAAGGCAAATTGAATTATGACATCCTGTCCAGAATAGTCACTCAAATCAAAATTCACCTCATGCCAGTCTGATTGACCTCCCCAGCCAGCGGAAACTTGCTCTAAAGATCCTCCACAATCATATTCTGCATCATTATATATCCATCCATATCCATAATAAAAATCATAGGGGTCATCGCCATCAAGTAAGCTCCAGGATGATCCACCGTCAGTTGATATTCTCACATTTGCTGCGTCCCAACCATCAGTGCAAGTACCGGCAACTGTTGCACCAGCAAATTCCTCAATACCCCACTTCATCATTGCAGATAGATTACCAGCAACAGGAACGGTAATTACTGGCGATTGTAAAACTTGTACCCAACCATCTAGATAGCCACCCACACCAGGATCTCCACACCACCAATTTTGACCATCATAAGCATCTGAGGTTGATTGGTTAAAATATATTGGAACATCACTTACATTTGCAATATCAACCCAATAATAATCTTCAAGATAATTATCTCCATCCCCATCAAAGTCAGGAAGATCAGCACTCAAGGCAAAATTCATTTTTAAGATCTCGTTTTCTGCAGAAAGATTAGGCACGCTGATTATAGGAGATACCAAACTAGATATGATATCAAAGTTATCATCATCAATATGAAAGCTATGAGTCGGACTGTAACTGGTTTCTTCCGTCAGCTCCCACCCTTCTTCATAAGTCCATCCAGAAATATCCCCTTCAAAATCTTCCAGCCATACCGTGGATGTGTCTTCTCTTACAGATCTAGAGCTAGGAGTCATAATAGGTGTATGATAAGAGTTGATTGATATGATACGATTTTCTTGAACTGCTGAATTAGATATCTTATAGGTTACATCTCTTGAAATAAGAATATTTACAAAAATAAGAATCACGAGGTAAGACCGCATTGCTATCTCCATATTAATTGTTATTAAAACGATAAAGTGGGGCCTTGCCCTTACAAGACCCCACTTTTTATCAGATTATATTTTATAATTTTATTTATTTCATCAAGACAAGCTTACGAGTATGATTAATACCATTAGCTGTCATACTATAGAAATAAACACCACTTGATAGATTTGAACCATCAAATGTATATTGGTGATTTCCTGATGCAAGATACTCGTTTAACAAGGTTTTTACCTTTGCTCCCTTAACATCAAAGAGTTCAAGCATAACCATGCTCTCGCGATCCAGTTCAAATTTGATTTGGGTAACAGGATTGAACGGATTAGGATAATTTTGTGAAAGTGAAAAATCGTTGGGACCTAGCTTTTCAAAATCACTTCCAACAGTTCCACCACCCTCTCCTTGAGCATCATTACTGTAAATCCCAACGTAGACACGGTTCATATAGTCCTCATAGCCAGTAGCAGGAGGATATGTTTCCGTGTAAAAATCTGGCATTTGGTAAAACAATGCTACATCATCATCTGAACCAGTTGAGGCAAGATGAATTCCCACTTCAAGATGCTTATCTGGGAATATTCCACCTGGTGTATTCGTTACATTCTCAAGTTCAGTCCAAGTCGCACCACGATCTACTGACTTCATCATATACAAATCTATGTCTTGAGGAAAATAGAACATCGTGTCTTCACTCCAAGTAAAATCAGATCCTTCATAACCAGCATACCACATAACTTGACTATTCTCTTCTCCACTCATTGTTATTTGAGGGTAGAAATAATACATTGGCGGGTAAGAGCCAGAGTTAATATGAGGAATATCGGAGGTAGCCCAATCAGCGTAGTAGGTATCTGAGAGATCGTTCAGCAATGTTGCCCTCCAATTATTTGGTTGGTCCATTGGATCGGGGTTATAAAAGTAGTAATGACCACCACTTCCAAAACGCCCTTCTGTATACAGAGTATCTGCCAACCCATCTCCATCACTGTCTTCACATCCACCAACAGAATCTGGACATACCATTGGTACAGCAACAGTTGTGAAATGCAGACCTCCGTCATCGTCTGTTCTCACATCAAAATCATAATAAAAGAACCAACCAGGAGTCAAAAAACAAGGCCCATCAACATTTGAATAGTAAATGGAATCTCCGCAAGCAACCTCTAGTGTGTCACCGGTGGATTCATCAACACTGTCGCATACCGCATCTGGGTACCATAATTGATTAGGATACTCCTCTGGGTTATCTGTAAACAGGGTATAAAGAGAATCTGATAATCTAACGAGCGTTTCATCGTTAATATAGCCATATCCGCTATTGTTGTAGCCTCCATCTGAAGTCCAAGTATCACCATAGTCCTCTGTTTTCTTAAACCAGAATGTATGAAGCTTAGGCTCATCAGTATCACTGAGATATGAATAACTAATTTGTCCCATATAGCCTACACCATCTGGGTTAATGTGGTAATCAGGACGAGAAGTATAGTTACCAAAATCATACCAGAGAGGGTCACCACTATCGGTTATCTGTCCATCACTTGCAATAATGAAAGGATCATTCAAAATAAAATAACCATTTGCATGAAAGTTACTTCTTATCCAATAATAGTTTGCAGGCGTGTCTGACCATCCATTATATATGGAATAAAGAACTGGATTACCACCCCCACCATTTACCCAAGAATTACCATTCCAGAGATCCATCGGGTCACAAGGTGTTGTATTACATCCGTTATTTATATGGAACGGATTCACCCAAGTAGAAAATTCTCCAATACCCTGTGAATCATAGGTGTAAAGAGGATATCCACCATAAGTGCCACCACCATGATCAGAATTCGTATACTCATTCCAAATAGCTGTTGGATTTCCTCCAGGAGCAAATCCAGCACTTGGATATCTACCTTGCGCAGTCCCTGTCGCAGTAGGAAGATCAGGTTCTTCTTCACCAGTTGGGTAACGAGTATTTAATGTCTGCTCAGTGAACCATTCTTCACCGTCTTCTGATTGAGATGCACCGATGTATCCTGCAGTAACATTCAAACCTTGAAACTGACGATATACTGCAAGATAACCTTCATCTAGAGCATAAGCTAATGGGTTTGGGGTTGGGTTGTACGGTCCATATCCATTGAGAGAAGAATCAAGCAATACTGCAGTGAAATGGTCATCCCTACTCGAGTGTTGTACTTTTGGGCCAAACCTATGGTCTGCACCGAATGTATTTATGTAAACAGGCTCTTGTAGCTTTGGCATTTTTTTTGGTAATGATTTCATTACTTTTTTGTTTGTATGAATTGCTCTACCAAAAATTGGCATTACAACCATTAATGATAAAAAGATTATAACTGATTTTTTCATAGGTTATTTCTCCATATTATGTTACATCTAAAAAAAATTTTCTTATGGCATGTAGAGTAAAAAAATACTTTGCATATCATATCATAAGCAAGAGCAGAGATTAATTTAAAATTTCAGCCCAATAGCTACCTGATTAGTGCTAGTCAGGATATCATAATCAACAAATGCATAATCTACTGACAAAAGCATTTTCCCCAGTCTAATGTTTGCTCCTGCTCCCAAGCTTAATCCAGCAGTGTCATGATTTAAATGAGTGCCCACTCTCAAAAACGCCATATCCTGCCAACCGTACTCCATCCCCATGCTACCATAGACCACATAATCACTAGGCTTAATTCCATCCAAACATATCAACAACTTATGTTTGTCATTCTTTAAAAATGAACTTCCAGGACCCATAACCACATTCTCGATACCTAATCTAAAAGTGAGAGGCAATGGAAATTTATCAGTTATCCTCTGCAAACTACCATCCACGTCAATGCTATCAGCAACCTGAACACTCAAATCCTCGCCCGTATATTGAACCTCTGGTCCAAAATTTGTAATACTCATCCCAAGAACGGTACCATATATCCCCGTTTGAAAATTAGAACCAATATCGTAGGATATTGTCTGCATCTGAGTCTCCGCTATTTTTTCTCTTACATAATTTATGGAACCTCCAACCTTTAAACGGTCAGTAAGATTCCGAGCAAATGTTGCCCTAGCAGATAAAGACATTACCTTAAAATCTTCACCAGTACCATCTGGAAATGCCTCAGTGGTCACACTCATGGGACCACTGTCAAGGTAAAACAAATGTAATCCAAAAAAATTAGATGCACCTAAACGTGTACCATAGGTTAGAACACCATGGCTAATGCCGGCGAGATAACTAACCTGAGAAAAATAAGCCTCACTCTTCTCAATATAACCAATACTAGATGGGTTGTAAGGAATACCTGACACCCCCCTACCGGAAGCAACAAAAGACCCACCCATGCCAATAGCTCTTGCTGATGTCTCTAACTTCAAGAACCCTCCTGCAGCAGTCGCTACCTTGGTAACAACATCTGGTATGTCACGATATTGACCTAAAAGCAACACGGGAAATACTAAACAGAGTATTAACTTTTTCATCATCGTATCACCGCAAATTTACCAATATGATACTTGGTCTTTTTAATAACCCTTTCAGTATCATATTTGTTATTTGAATAATAATCATTCCTCAAACTACCCTGAATGTCGCCCTCACCATCATATGTATCAACACAATATTCTTTTTCTTCTGGAAACTCAATTACATATATGTATAAACCTGGCGCCACTTCCTGACCATCTTGATTTACACCAGTCCTAAGATTCCACCATGCATTTCCATCAAATTCAGTATCGTGCTTAAAGCTGGTCACATGTTCCCCTGCAATAGTATAAATGGAAATCTGACAGTTAGTTGGTAAATGAGTAAAGCGTATGCGACGCATGTCCGGGGTTTCATTAAATCTTGAACTAGCCTTGTAAGGATTAGGAACAACTTTAATAGAATCTAAGCATAATGTATCAGGAACGCCAACTTCTTCTCCTAACTTAGACATGTCTGAGTACCAATTATCACCATCTACAAACAACTTATGAGGCTTGATCAATAGTTTTTCACCGCCTAGCCAACCATAGGCTGGTCTCCATGGGTTATTTCTTACGCCATCATCTTCCGTATCTATGAAAACTGATTGCGGTTTTGTTCCTGCATCAGTTGGCACTAATGCACGCCATAGACTGCCTTGATAGAAAACTGTATCACCTTGGTTGTAATCCTTTCCATCATCATAGGCTTTTCTACTTTTATAACTATTATCAAGAGGCAACAATAAATCTAAATCGTAATTATAGGCCTCTATCCAGGCACCAGCTATTCTAAGTGAGTCATATCGCAAGAAAATATCTTCCCCAGGTGTCCAGACATAATCAGATGCTCCATTATTTTGATCTATTGGAGAAGCATCTAGCGAACCATAATCATTGCATGAAAGCCCAACCTCTTTTCCAGTCCATACATTCGTAATTCTAAATGGGAAATACATATGCCCACCACTAACCTCATTAGCATTCATTATAGGTACAGAAGTACCACTGTCTGGTTCTGAAAAAAATTCAATCTCGTAATCAAAATTCAACCGCCTTAAATAGCTAGATACGTTTGTATAGGATAATACTGGGAAATTAGTTAAATAATATCCAAGAACAGTCAAGCTATCCATTTGAGCGCTATCAGGGCTCGCCCATGACCACACCAAGGAGTCAATTGCGACATCAGGCAATCTGGATACGTTTAAGGGAATTTTATTCTCAATTTTATATCTAATACCTTTGAACTGATCGCTCCATTTACCAACAGGTGAGATGACATCATAATTTGGCACAATATAAGATTCATTTTCATAAACTGCTCCTGGCAGATCTGCAATTGAATCTTTTTCAAAAAAGTTAAGGTTATTCTCATAATATGTTGTCGTAGAACGCGGAGTGCCAACACTATCTTCCACTACATATCCAAACACCAATGGATCTTCACATGCCATACCATCAACAGCAGTATTACTTTGCCTAGCTTGTATTTCATATTTCACTTTATCCTGGACGATTTTTGTCCTATCAACAATAAAATAATCTCTATCGCCAGTTCCTATGTTTAACAAGTTTGATTTAAAAAGCGCCTCTATGTCATCTGCATCAGGAAATGAGATATCAAGCGCAGTATATCCTGGAACGACAGTAATGAAATTATTGTCTCCTGAATCTCCTCTAGTAGATTCTAAAAATGGGAAACCCCTATTAGGATTAGGATCTCTCCTTATCCAACTTCCTGCCTCATCATAGAAATCTATTGAATCAGGTCCATAAAACTCACCAGGATTAGATACTGACCAAAGCGTATCTGCATTGTAAATACCTGCAGAGTCAGATTCATTTAACAGAAGATCGAACTTTGGTAGCCCCATATCATAAGCTGTGACGGTGTAAGTATATTCGACACCGTCAATGACATTAGAATCAATGTAGGAATACTCAAGGCCTGTGTTAGACCCTAAGGTAAAACGTGGTAAATAAGGGTCTAAGCCTGCTATTGAAGTTTGCCTAGTTTCTTCTGGATCACAGTCTCCATTGTGATCGTATATGCAATGAAAAAAGTCTTCATCAAAATCTAAATCAAACTGCGCGTAGGGCATCCAACCTACAAATTCACCATTAAAATCATATAGCTTATCGCTGTCTCCACCCCAAGTAAGTCCACCATCTATGGAACGATAAAGCTTATAACCCTCAAAATCAGAGTAACCTGTCAATGAATCATATGAAGCTTCAGGAGATGCATCCCAGGAAACAAGAACCTGAGCATGACTAGCGACTGCATATACAGTTGGACTTTCAGGTGCTGAAAAATAACTGTAAATAACATCTACAGTATCCGTGCTTATTGCATTTTCAGAATCCATTACCTTCAATACATATGTATACTTAGAATAACGATCATTTGGGTTGAGATCTGTAACTACAATACTTTCATCTGAAACAATTGTACCTGACGGCGTTGTCCACTCAAAACTAAGTGTTGCCCCATCTGGGTCAAATGAACCCGACCCACTTAATGTTACAGAGTTTGACTCAAATTTTGGAATCCTTCTTGTCAAACCACCATCAGCAACCGGGCAGAGATTTTTCTCCACTGTAACATTGATAGTATCATTGGAAACACAGAATCCATCGCTAACCTCTAAAGCAAATCGATAAACAGCATCCTCAGTTAAATCTATTGGGCTTGTGACCATAGGCTTAACTGAATTTGCCTGGCTCATATCGAGGCCATCCAATGATTCCCAGCCATAAGAAAGCTCATTCCAATTGACATCATAGGATTGATTTCCGGATAATTCAAATTGGTATTCACAGGTACTAAAATCATCACCAGCATTAGCGATTGGAGCATCATTATCTAAATAATTTACCTTAATGGTATCAATTCTATCATTCGATGGCTCACCATCACTCACGGTTAGAGTAAATGAAAATATCTTGTCACTTGATGTTCCTGGAAATTGAAAAGTTGAAACAGCAGAATCTGGATTGATAAAATTATCATCATAACCGTCTAATGAAGACCATAAATAATTTATTTCTTGACCTTGTGGATCCTCAGAATCGGACCCATCAAATATTGCGAAAAAATCACATCCATTACTTAATACCTGGTCATTACCGGCTTCTGCTCTTGGACACATATTCGCCTGTATGAAAACAGCAACAGTATCCCTATCCTCACATGGTAAAGAATCGTCAAAGACTTTTAATTCTACCAAAAACCACGTATCAGAAGCTAGCTCATCAGGATATTTGAACCTCGGGTCTGGCTCATCAGATTCACTACCCGATATCACAAGTGTTTCTTCATCGCTTCCATCACCAACAACTGTTAAAACAGTCCACTCATAATTTAATTCTCCCCCATCAATATCCGAACCGAATCCATCTAGGTAGGTATAATTTGATGATGTTCCATCACCATCACATATTGAAATATCTTCACCTGCATCTGCGATACATTGTGGCAAAATAAAATTCAAAGAGAAAAGAAGACCTATGAGAAAAGTTCGAAGATATTTTTTCATTAAAATTTCAGCCCAATAGCTACCTGATTAGTGCTAGTCAGGATATCATAATCAACAAATGCATAATCTACTGACAAAAGCATTTTCCCCA
>MDSZ01082814.1_pt1 | contig 12291 bp, 13 predicted proteins | sample 811201 | NCBI WGS metagenome assembly MDSZ01 (sample SAMN05326647, study PRJNA326480) | marine metagenome | isolation source: seawater | place: Indian Ocean: North | collected 2010
TAAAACTTTTTGAACTTGATTGTCTAAAGCTGCAGTAACAATATTGCTTGAACCTATAATATTTGTCTTAATGAATTCCAAAGGGTTGTACTCAGCAATAGGCACATGTTTTAATGCTGCTGCATGCACTACGAAATCAACATTTCTAAAGGCAAATTTTAGTCTATCAAGATCTCTAATATCTCCTATCAAAAATCTTAAATTCTTAGATTTATTGAATTTAATTTTCATGTTGTATTGTTTTAATTCATCTCGGGAAAAAACAATAATTTTATTACATTTGTAATTTTTAAGAAGATGAGAAACAAATTCGTTTCCGAAAGATCCGGTACCTCCGGTGATTAATATATTTTTTTTATTAAACATTATTAATTTTTTTATATTATTAAATAACTCTTAAACCTTTTTTAAAAAAAATCTATTCTTACTTAATAGAAATTATATTATTTCTTTAATTATTTTATTTAATCCATTATTTAAATCATCTTCATATTTGCACAAATGATCACAGAAATATTTTATTTTTTTTTGGGTATTTTTATGAAACCACCAAGTATCAATATTATTTATATTGTCCTTAACAAAATTTGCAGCTTTTATTTTATCAAAAAAAATTACATTGCAATTAATTAACTGGTTGTAAAACTTCTTATACTCTTTTTTTATATTAAAAAATTTCTTGTCTGTAATTAAAATTACAGGCATATTTAAAGATAATAACTCTATAAAGCCCGTTGAATTAATTGTTTCAATACTAAGTTTATAATTTTTAGAGTATTCAAAACCTCTTTTACTTTTATTTATTGAAATGAAATCCAAATTTTTAAATTTTTTTTTTATTTCATTTGTAATAAATTTTTTTCCATCTGAATTATAAACCTTGAGTGTTATTTTTTTCTTTAGATTATTATTTAATGACTTTATTAAATTAATAATATTATCTTTATATAAATTAGTTTCATCAATTACCCTTGGATAAACTTGTTGTTTCCATGGTTTAAGAGAAAATTCAGTGTAAGATATTAAAACATCTTTTTTAATATTTTTTTTTATTATTTGACCACTAGTTGTAGGACAAAATAAAGGTGATATATTCTTCTCTAGTGATTTATTTCCCCATGTAAAATATTTAGAGCAAATTTTTTTTTCATAATAAGTTCCACAAAAATCATGATGACCTTGATGACCGTGTTGCAATATATAAAGTTTAGAACTTTCTCTTGTTTTGTTTATGGTATATATTTTAAAAACATCATTAAAATAATGATCAAATGAAGTAAAAATTATTTTTGGTTTCTCAGGCCAATTTAAAAATTTAATATTTTTCTCTATAAAATTATAATTTTCGATATAACTTTTTGGTAAGATTTCGGGCAAAGTATCATAAATAAATTTTTCAAATTGATCTTTTGATTTTATTTTTTTTATTAAATTTCTTTTTGTAATTACTTTTCTATGATTAGAAAAATAGATGTCATTGTACATCCTTAAATTTTTATTGAATTTTAAATTTAATTTAATTTTGATTGATTTTGGTAATGCTAAGCTTTTTAAAAAATAATTATTATTATTTCTTGGAAATAAGAATTTTTGTAATTTTAATTTTTTTAAATTATCAAATGCTTTTGGTTTACTCACTCTAGTATAAATTTTTTTTTCAATATATTTAAATTTTTGAGCTTTTATTATTTTTGAATATAGCCAATCATCCCAATTATCTGTTTTGAGTTGGTTATAAAAATATAATGAATTCTCTTGCAAAAAATAATTTTTTCCATAAGAAAAAACCTCCACAGGAATAAATTTAAAATTTTTTTTTAATTTTTTAATTAATTTCCATTTATCATATGCAAAAAAAATATAATTTGATAAAAAATAGAATAATAATATTTCCCAATCTTTTTCTCTAAATTTTTTATGGTTTAAATTATTCAGTACGGGAGATAAATTTTTTAATACACGTTTATATACAGTCTTGACATAGTTAAATTCTTTTAACTTATCTATTTTATTTTGATTATATTTAATTATTTTATAATTCTTAAAATTATTTTTTTTCCTAGAAATTAGCCATTCTCCTATAATTATTTTTTTTTTATTATTTAGTATTTGATTTTTTTTCGAAAAAATTAATGTCGCTAACATTTAAGATAAATTTATTTTTTTTCTTTTTTTTTAAAAAAATTATTTATTAAATTACTGATTATTAAAATTTCTTTATTTTTTAATCCTGGAAAAATTGGAATAGAAATTGATGTTTCGGCATGTTTTTCGGACTTTCTAAAATCTCCAATTTTAAAGCCTAGTTTTCTATAATATGGATGTAGATGAACTGGAATATAATGTAAATTCACGTTTATTTTTTTTTTTCTCAAATAGTTGAATAAACTTTCATGGTGCTTGCTATAACTATCTTTAATTTTAACCACATAAAGATGAAAACTTGAAAGTATTTTTTTTGGAATTTTTGGAATATATAAATACTTTCCATTCAATAATTTCTCATACTTTTTAGCAATAACATTTCTCTTTTTGACAAATTCATTTAACTTCTTCAATTGACTTAAACCCATTGAGGCTGCAACATCAGTCATTCGATAATTTAATCCCAATAGCTGCTGCTCATAATACCAATCTTTATTTTTCTTAATTTTAAATTTTTTTTTATCCTTTGTTATTCCATGATTTAAAAATAATTTAAGTTTCTCATAAATTAATTTATTATTAGTTGATGCTGCACCGCCTTCAAAAGTGGTTATAATTTTAACAGGATGAAAACTAAAAATACTTATATCTGACCATTTACAGCTTCCAACTTTTTCATTGTGGTATTTTGCTCCTAGCGAATGAGATGCATCCTCAATAATTTTAAATTTAAATTTTTTTGATAATTTATAAATTTTGTCTTGCTCGGTTGGTAATCCTGAAAAATGTACTGGAATTAATATTTTTGGTAACTTATTTTTTTTCCTCGCATTTATAAGTTTTTTTTCGAGTAAATTTAAATCAATGTTTCCAGTTAAATAATCAATATCTACAAAATCTATCTTCCCACCTAAATGCAAAGCACAATTAGATGTTGCAACAAATGTATTTGGTGTTGTCCAAAGGATATCATTTTTTTTAAATCCTAAAGCCATACAAGATATATGTAGGGCACTCGTTGCGCTATTTGTTACGGCTACATATTTAGCATTTACTTTTTTTGCTAAAGCTTTTTCAAATTGCGAAACTTTAGGTCCTTGAGTTAAAAAAGGAGATTTCAATGTTTTTATGACTTCTTGAATATCGCTCTTATTTACTTTTTGTGTGCTATATGGGATCATTTTAACATAACAATGTTTTTATTATTTAGTTTAATAACTTTTTTATAAGATATAGTTATAAGACAATCAAATTCACTAATTTTATCAATTAAATTATTGAATTATTTGACAAATTTTTGAAAGATTGATCGCTAATATTACAAAAAATCTAACTGATTTTCAAAAATTTATCTAAAAATAAATTAACTTCATCATTTGCATCTGTCATATTTGAGTCCTCGATTAAGTAGTTTCTATATTTTCCCAACATTTTAAAGTATTTTTTATCATTAATTAATAAAGTTTTTTTTAATTCTTTTTCAAATTTTTGGTAACTGGGATTTTTTAAAAAGAAAAACTTATTAATCGGAAAATCATAAATTTTTGTTGGTGTAAAATTACAAACCATAATTTTTTTTTTTAAAGATAATGCCTCTCTTAGCATCGAAGATGCACATGATACAGTTACATTGCTTTCATAAATTTTTAAATAAGACAAATATTTATCTTTAAGCGTTTTTGTTACTGAATTTTTTAATAAAAATTTAAATTCACTTTCATTTAAATATTTTTTTAAAAAACTTATTTCCTCTGATTTAGATTTTTTTAAGTATCTTTTCATTGGTATAATAATTTTTTTTTTATTTTCTTTACAAAATCTAATTGTAAATTTTATAGTTTTTACAAAACCTAACTCTAATCCTTTTAATTGAAAAAGCTCATCATAATTAGGAGCTGTATCTGCTATTAAACAAATATCATATCTTCTGTCATTTATTAAATTTTTTTTTTTTATTCTTGTAAAATTGGACACTTTTAAACTACCAATTTTTTTAAAGTTAATAACTTTAATCTTTTTTTTCTTAAAAAAATTTATTTCAAATTGACCATAAGTAAAAAGATAAGGTACAAAATAATTTTTTTTATATTTATAAAAGCTAGTTTTTTTATTTTTTAGATGTTCGCTTAAATTGATTTCATAGTCTTTATTAGCATTCTGTATAGCCAAAAATTTTACTCTATGTTTAAATAATAAAGCTAATTTATGAAATTTTTCAGAATGATCAACATAGGTAATCACAACTCGAGGATTTATAATATTTATTAATGCTGATAAATAAGCTAGGAAAATATTTCCTCTGAAGAATATAAAAGAAAAAAAAATAACTTTTGGTGTAAGATAAATTGTTTTAAGATTTTTAAATCTTGTTATTAACTTAAAGTAATTTCTATTTTTAAGAACATTATCTAAATACTCTATGCCCTCTATGTCTAAAACAACTAAATCGTTAATCTTTGGGTTTTTATAAATAAATTTACAATTATTTATTAGTTTGAAAATTTTATACATTGTATAATATTTATTATTGATCAGATTGTTTTGAAATAATAATTTGATCAATCCTTTTAACAATTAAATCGATCTCTAAAGATTTGAAGTTAATTGAATTAGCCAAGCTCTGTACCAGTCTGTCAACTCTTTCAACTTTTGCTTTTCCGCTATTAATAGCTCTACATACTGAAGAAGGAGCATCTAATTTTTTACTTGCATTTAGGTAAGCTCTAAACGGAATTATTGTTTCTCTTCCTGCTCCCAATTTTTTTAAAATATAAACTACTTGATTATAAATTGTTTCAGACAAAACAATGTCAGATTGAATTGCTTCATATATCGATAGTAAATTATAATTATTATCAAAACATCTATAATTTCCGGTAATTAACATTGGTAATTTAGAAATACTTACCCAAGGAGATTCATATTGTTTAATTTTTACAGGAAGACCTCCATCAACAACTATAATCATTTTTTTAACTATTTCTTCATTTAGAAAATTTAGTGATGAACACCTAAAAACACCTCCTAAACGAATACTTAATTCATTAAATCTTCCTGAGCTAAAAACTTGAGGCTCCGGATTTGAATTAATAATTAGTTCTGAATTTAGTTCTTTTGTAAAAACATAACTAGAATAAATATTATCAGGATTATCAATATTCTTAATTCCAATTCTTTCAGATAAAAATTGAAAAAAAGGAATATTCATAATGGAAAAAATTGGTACTGATTTGTTTAATAAGTAATTTATAACATCCCTAATAAAATTATTTGCTAAAGATGGCTCTTGAACTGCCAAAATTGCAAGATCATAATTTTTATTTTTTACTTTATTTATAGCACTCCATTTTTTTGAAGGTTTAAATTTCCAAATTTTATCTCTCCAATTAATTATGAAACCCTCAGCATTCAATGCTTTAACTTGTTGGTCTGTTCCAAAAATGTCTACTTCGATATCTCTCTCCAGCATCATGCCAGCTAATAAGAGACCATAATTTGCACCAACAATTAATACTCTCATTGAATTAAACCATTAAAATCTTTTAACATTTTTTTATTTTAACTTAAGAAAAGTTTTTTTTTTATATTTAAATTTTAGAATTACTGGTATCCACATACAGGTTTGCAATGATATCAGTCAATTTTTTTTTATTTTTGTCTCGGTTTTCTTTGGTTAATTGTTCATTTAAATCTTTAGCAGCAATCTCCTTTTTTTCAAAAATAGATTTAGTAATAAAATAGCAGACTGACATTTTAGGTTTGTTGTTGTACCAAAAGTTATCATGTTTTATTCCTTCAATCTCAAATCCAATACACATATTATTTACCATAAAGGACTCATTATCTGGAAAAATCATTGCTCCATAAATTTTATTGATAGATAAATGATTAAAAGCGTATTCAACGATTGCTCTTCTAGCTTCATAAACACAATATTTATTTTTAACATTTTTTTTTACTGGAGAGAGAGTTGCAATCTGTGCTGATCTTTTTTCATAATCAATACAAGAAAGGCTGATAACTCCTAAAAATTCATTATTTTGTTTATCACACATTTCTAGCAATATTCTTTTATTTGAATTTAATTCTGATTGAATCCAATTCCATTGCATATCTACAGTTTTTGGTGTTTTGAGATTAAATATAGTATTCCTAGCAAAAGAGCTATTGACCCAGTTAGTCCATTGTTGAACATTGTCTTTTGATGGTGCGCATAAATTTAATTTTTCTGTTTCTAAAAATATCATGTCTTGTTTACTAATAAAATTTTAATTACCTCTGTAGCTAAATTAATTATTATCAAGTGTTTATCTGGTATTAAAGTTTTTTTTAATCATCAAATCTTCAATTTTTTCTAAAATGAAATGTCCTAAAAAAATTTGGCACTCTTGTATTCTAGCAGTATTGTGTGATGAAACAATTAAAGCTTTATCACACATTTTCTTAGCTTTTCCTCCATCTTTACCTAAGAGACATATTGAGTAAATTTTTCTTTTTTTTGCTTCTTTAAGAACATTTAAAATATTTTTTGAGTTTCCAGAAGTTGATATACAAAATAAAATATCATTTTCATTTACCAAGGCTTTAAAAGTTCTCAAAAAAATATCATTAAAACTATAATCGTTCCCGCATGCAGTTAAAGTAGAGGTATCTTGAGCTAATGTAAAAGCTGGAATAGGATCTCTGTTTATATGTGGCCTAAGTCTCACAATAAATTCAGCAGCTAGATGTTGTGCATCAGCAGCTGAGCCCCCATTCCCGCAAAATAATATTTTGCCTCCTTTTTTTAATTTTTGATGAATTTTCTTAATGACATTAAGTATATCATCGGAAATATTTAATATACTTAAATGAGCATTAATATTATCTTTTATTTGATTTTCTAGTTCAATTTTATTTTTAATCATTAATTTAATTATTAATATGAGCTCTCAACTTTTTGGCGATAGGTAGTTCATCATCAATTATTTTCCCAAGAGATGGACTGCCAAGAGAAACTAACAACTTACCAATTGAACTTGTGAGATTTTTCATTCCAGGAATCTCCAAAGATGCTGCTTGGTCTGAACCGTACATAGCCCTATCTAAAGTGATATGTCTCTCGAGTGATGTTATGCCCTGCATTACTGCTACCAAAGAAATTAGAACGCCATTCTCGTGCCCACTATAACCTACATCACATTTGTATTCTTTTTTTAATTGATTGATGGTAGTTAAATTAGCATCCTCATCTTTCATTGGATAAGTTGATACGCAATGCATCAACTCAAATGAACAATTATTTTCTCTGAATATTTTTACTGCATTATCAATATCTTTTTTACTAGACATGCCTGTTGAAATAAAAGTATGTTTTTTTCTTTTGGCAACATTTTCTAAAAAATTATTATCAATGATCATTGCTGAAGCAATTTTATTATATTTAACATTATAATTATCTAAAAATTTGAGACTTTCATTATCCCAAGCTGAGGCAAACCAATCTATGTTTTTTTTCTTACAATAAGCATCAATTTCATCATATTCTTTTTTTTCAAATTCTAGTCCTAATTTTTGCTCTCTTGTAGTCGTGCCCCACGGACTCTCTCTCGGCGTGTCTAGTATCTCTTTGCTGTAGACAATATCTATTGTTCTTTTTTGAAATTTAACTGCATCAAAACCGGTATCTTTTGCTGCATCAACAAGTTTTTTTGTAATTTCTAAACTTCCATTATGATTAATTCCAATTTCTGCAATTAAGTAAGGTTTTTTAATCATTGATATATAATTATAAGAAATATTTTTTTTTACAAACTAAATTAATTATAAATTCAAAGCATCTAAATAATTGTTCGTCCTCCGTCAACTAATATATTTTGTCCTGTAACATATGATGACTCTGAACTAGATAAAAATAGTAATAACCCCAAAATTTCTTTTGAACTGCCCAATCTTCCCATTGGAATTGCATTTTTTAATTCTTTTAAAAGCTTTTTACTTTGTTTGTTTAAAATAGGCCCAGGTGAAATCATATTTACCCTTACATTATTTGGGCCGTATAAAGATGCAAAATATTTTGTAAGTCCAAGCATGCCGTGTTTGATAACTGAATAAGTTACAGGCTTAATATAATTTTTGTATGAACTTTTATAAATCTGCTGATTTGGAGCTATTACTGACAGATCTGATCCTATATTTATTATTGAACCTTTTTTCTTTTTGAACATTTCATCTCCAAAATATTTAATCAATAAAAAAGATCCTTTTAAACCAACATTCATCTCTATATCCCAAATTTTTTCTGTAGGAAATTTTTGTAATTTATTTTTTTTATTAAATGGTACAGCATCAATCGTGGCATTATTTATTAATACATTTACAAAATATGATTTATTTATTTGTTTAAATAGTTTCGCAACATGCTTTTCTTTTGTGATATCACAATTATAAATTAATAAACTTTTAGAATTTATAGATTTGAGCTCATTTAATTTTTTTTTATTGTTATCAACACATATAACAAAAAAATTTTTTTTTAAAAAAAACTCACAATACTTTCTTCCTAAAAAACCTGCGCCACCGGTAATTAAACACACTTTTTGCATTATAAAGTTTCACCACCATCAATTACAAATTTTGATCCTGTTATGTTATCACCAGATCTACCTAATAAATAATCACACATCTCTGCAATTTGTTGTGGATCACAAAATTTATTTAGTGGTACATTATTTTTTATATATTTTTTTATCATTTGTGGATTTTTCTTTATTTTTTTACTCCAATTATTATTATCCATTAAAATATTACCAGGTGATATAATATTGATTTTAATATTATCCTTAGCTAATTCTTTAGCTTTGATTTTTGCATAAAAGTTTAAAGCAGATTTTGCCACAGAATAAGTTATTGGTGCTTTTGTTATTTTATCAGACGCAATAGAAGAAATCACAATTATTTTTGTTGGTTTTTTCTTATAAATTTTTGTGTAGGAGTCTAATAAGTTTGTAAAACAAAAAAAATTATTATCTAACGCAAAACTCCAATCTTTTATGGTTTCAGTTTTATTAAAAGTCTTTTTACTTGCACCAGCACATGAAATAATCAAATCAATCTTTCGATATTTTTTTTTTAATTTTTTAAAGAGAACTAAAGTTTTTTTTTCACTACTCAGATCACATAAAAACGTATTTTTGTTAATCTCTGATTTACTTTTTTTACTTATTCCTATAACTCGAAATTCTTTATTTAAATAATATTTTGTTAAATAAGCACCCAAATTTTTGGAGGAACCAGTGATCAAAACTGTTTTATATGAATTCATTTTTTAAAAAATTTATGTTAATCTTAATTTCATGCATGTGCATATTTTTTGGACTTCTTGCAGTTTGTAAAATAAAGTTACCCTTATAGTTTCCTTTTATCAATTTAAAAAACTTTTTGTAATCCCAATTCCCATTTCCCAAGCGAATAGTTTTTCCATTTAAAACTCTATCTTTAATATGTATATTTTTAACATATTTGAAATATATTATCTCATCATTAAAATCATAGTTTAACGCAGCACTATTACCTGTGTCATAATTTATACCAATTTTTTTAGATTTAAATTTCTTTACAAATTCTATTATTTTCTGAGGTTTATAATCTGTCTCGAATAATATAAAAGAATTTTTATTTAAAATATTTAACAATTTTTTAATTTCTTTAATCAATATTTTTTCTTCACTTTTAGATTTAACACTTCCATTATCAACCAATGGAAAAATATGATATTTAATTCCAATTTTATTACTATTTAAAATTATTTTTCTCAATTTTTCTAAAATTTTATTTTTGATTTTAAGATTTTTTTTTTTTAAAAAAAGGTTTTTGCATAAAATAATCATTTGTAATCGATGGAATACTAATTTGATAATTTTTAATTAGTTTTTTTAGATGTGCCAAATTACCATTATAAAGAGGATTCTTTTTAATATTTTCATTATTTATTGTCCACTCCATAATTTTAAGATTTATTTTTTTTGCATATCTAAATTCTTTAGGCCAATTTTTTTCCGGGAAATATTGTATGGAATTTTTTTTTTCTGATTTAACGAGCCTACCTTGCATGAAACCAATCTTTTTAATCATAATCCTTTAAAAATTATTTTTTATCGTAAATAATATGCCTTATAAAATTTAAACTATAATTTTATATTTCAGATGAAAATTGATAAGGAGTAGTAGTATTTATTTTGTTAAATTTTTTACACTCTTCTTCAAATTTTTTTATTTGATCAATTATATTGACATTAACATTTTCGCTCCATTTATCTAATATCTCTCTGGTTCTTTTGCCAAAGCCTCCATTTCCAACTGCTGTATCATTAAATCTGAATACTGGTAAAATACAAAATGGAGTTCCAGTCATAAATGCCTCATCTGCAGTATAAATATCATAAGGTTCAATGTTTTTTTCAATACACTCTATTCCAAGTTCTTTACAAACCTCAAAGACATAATTTCTTGAAATTCCAACTAAACAATTCCTTCCTTCTGGTGTAATTACAACTCCGTTTTTAACAATAAAGAAATTATCACCTGAGCCTTCTGCAATAAACCCATCAGTGTCCATCATTAAAGCCCAATTGTTTTTTCCTTTAAACATCGATGCCTCAATATTTGCCATTTGATAAAAAACTCTACTCCTATTTTTTATTTTTGGATCCATTAAATGCGCGGGTATAGCCCTTTGATTGACGAGAACAGCATTTATACCTTCATCATAAAGCTTGCCCATACTCGCTACGGTCCACTTTAGAGGAAAATCTGCTACAACAATAGTTGGTTCAATTTTGTTATTAAATACTGGTGCATAAATACCAAGAGGTCCTCTGCTTATGTTTATCATTAATCTATGTTCATCAGTCGGCTCAAAAAACTCCTCGTTTCTCTCAATTGTTTCTAAACAAATTTTTTCTAAATCGTCTATATTATGTTTCAAAGGTATTCTGTAAATTTTTACACCATAAAGTAGTCTTTCTAAATGTTCTCTTAATTTAAATTGCTGTTTATTGAATGACCTCGTCATTTCAAAAACCATATCTCCAAACATAAGTGCGGAATCGAATATTGAAATCTTCGCATCTTTTTCATGGACGTATTGTCCATTCATATAAACAACTCTTCCTTTATCAAAATTCATATTATTATTTTTTTACTTTTTTATTTATTATATAGGCTTTATGTATTGTTTCTAATAATTTCCAATCATCTTTGTCATCAATTTCAAAACTTTGCCAAAAATTCATGTTATAAATGTCAAATTTACCAGCAATTCTATTATTTTTTTTAACTAATAAATATGGTTTAAAAACATAAATTGAACCATTTTCAACATAATCTAGCTGTCTGCTTTGACGGTTGCCTCTTTTATTAAAGTCATAATTGATACTTTTATATTTTTTATAAACTTTATTATAATTCCATATTAAAAAATCGTTTAGTTTTGAGCCTGAGAAACAGCTATCAAGTTTTTTTTCATAAAAAAATTTAATAGCTTTATCAATATCATTTTTTTTTCTTAAAGGACTTGTTGGTGAAAGTAGAACAACTGTTTGATAAAAATTTTTATAATACTTAACACAATGCTTAATAACACTTTCAGTTGATGCCTTATCTCCACTTATATTTTTAGGACGTAAAATAACATCAGCACCTAATTTTTTTGAAATATTTAATATTTTATTAGAATCTGAACTTACGACAATTTTATCAATTAATTTGCTATTTAAAGCTGATCGAATTGTCCATTCAATTAAAGGCTTACCATTAAATAATTTTATATTTTTATTTTTTATTCCCTTTGACCCTCCTCTTGCAGGAATTAAAGCTAATATTTTTTTTTTGGAAAATTGCATTATTTATATAAGTTTCAAATTATAGTTCAAAATATTTTATTTTTTTTGAAGTATATAATCTCCAATAAAGAGAACATCAATTTTGTATTTAAGAAAACAAATTATTGCATCTTCTGGTGAATTTACAATTGGTTGTCCTTTTATGTTAAACGAAGTATTTAATAGCACAGGATTTTTAGTTTTCTCGTACATTTTTTTCAAAAGTTTATAAAATTTTTCATTTGAATTTCTTGTTACAGTTTGTACCCTACACGTATCATCAACA
>MDSZ01213744.1_pt1 | contig 12291 bp, 14 predicted proteins | sample 811201 | NCBI WGS metagenome assembly MDSZ01 (sample SAMN05326647, study PRJNA326480) | marine metagenome | isolation source: seawater | place: Indian Ocean: North | collected 2010
AATAAAAATCATAATAATAGAAAAAATATCTATTAAGTATCCAAATGAAATTTCTAGACTAGGTATTGAAATCCAGTGATAAATAAAATTATATTGAATCTCATTATCAACAATATATAAATATCCAAGCAGATAGGTTGATAAAACGAAAGATAAAAAAATACAAGATATAGAAATTATATTAAAAAAATCTCTTCTTATTAAATTCCCTATTGATCCAGAGAAAATAAAACTAAAAAGTAATAAGCCAGGTATAAGTAAAATAATAAAATCCATTTTATCCTCGTAATCTACTAATAATATTTATATCGATTGAATTTCGAAGCCTATATAATGATATTAATATTGCTAATCCAATAGCTGATTCAGCTGCAGCTACAGCAAGAATGAAAAAAACAAAAACCTGGCCAACAATATCATGCTCAAAATAAGAAAAAGCTATGAAATTAGTATTTATAGATAGAAGCATAAGTTCAATAGACATTAATAAAAGTAAAATATTTTTCCTATTTACAAATATTCCAAACAAACTGATGCAGAACAGTAAGGAGCTAAGTATAAGTATATGATTTAAAGTAAGCATAAAATTTAGTCCTTCATTATTTTCAATCTGTCGGCTTTAGTTGCATTAATCTGTGTTTCTGTATTCTGCCTTAAAACTTTTTTCTTTTTTGAATATGTTATTGCTATCGCAGCAATAATAGCTACTAAAAGAATAAAAGCGGTGATCTCAAATGAGATTAAATGATTTGTGTAAATCTCTATACCGAGTAAAGATGTATTACTTACATTAATATTATTTATAACTGGTGTAGCTATATTAAAGTTTCCACTTAAAATAATTAATAATAGTTCTACAAACATAGTTAAACCAACTATGCTAGATAAAAATATATAGCTATTTTTTTTGGGTATTTGTTTTTCATGCTCAGATAGCATCATTACAACAAATAAAAATAAAACTAGAACAGCTCCTACGTATACCAATACAAGTAATATCGCAAGAAATTCGGCATTAAGAAGTAGCCAAATTATTGCAGTATTAAAAAATATAAAAACTAAAAGCAAGGCAGAATTTACTGTATTTCTAATTAGTATCATCGCTATAGATGAAATCAAAATTATTGTAGATAAGAAATAAAATAATATTAATTGATATTCCATATTAGCTCTCTTCTTGCCTTATTATCTTTCTATTAGAAGCAATTTGACTTTCATATTTATCACCAATTTTTAATAAATCTGTTTTATGCAAAACACTATCTTTTCTTTCGTCAAAACAGTATTCAAAAACGCTAGTTTCTACAATTGCATCTACTGGACAAGCTTCTTCACAAAAACCACAATATATACATTTAAATAAATCAATATCATATTTTGTTGTTCTTCTTGTTCCATCATTTCTTTCTTCTGTATCAATAGTTATTGCTAAAGCTGGACATACGACCTCACAAAGCTTACATCCAATACATCTTTCTTCTCCGTTTTCGTATCTTCTTAGGGCATGCAAACCCCTGTATAGCTTTGATTGTGGTGTTTTTTCTTCAGGATATCTTAAAGTTATCTTTTTCTTAAAAATATTCAAAAAAGTTACTTTTAACCCTAAAAATAATTCTAACAATAAAAACTTTTTAATAATTTTGTTTATCATAATTTTAACTAAACCAAGGCTGAAGATTAAAATATATAGCTATCATCTCAACAAAAATCCATACTAAAGTAACTGGTATTAGGACTTTCCAACCCAATGTCATTATTTGATCATACCTATATCTAGGAAATGTTGCTCTAAACCAAAGAAAAGTAAACATAAAAAATAAGGTTTTTAATAAAAACCAATGTGGGCCATCATCGATTAAATAAAAAATAATACTTTCAATTAAGTCTCTCTGTTCATTATGGACAATATAACTTGTATCAAAAGGTGATAGCCATCCACCAAAAAATAAAACTGACGTTAGTACTGCAATTAATATCATGTTTGCATATTCTGAAATAAAAAATATTGCAAAAGTAATTCCTGAGTATTCCACATGAAAGCCTGCTACTAATTCAGATTCGCCTTCTGCTACATCAAAAGGTGCTCTATTAGTTTCTGCTACACCAGATATTAAGTAAACAAGGAATAAAGGTAATAAAGGTATAAAAAGCCAATTAAATATTGATCCCTTTTGTGCCTCAATTATATCTCCAAAATTAAGACTGCCAGTTATCATTATTACACCCACTAAAGCAAAACCCATTGCTATTTCATAGGATACAATCTGAGCAGCTGATCTCATTGCGCCAAGAAGTGCATATTTAGAGTTTGAAGCCCAACCAGCTATAATAATTCCATACACGCCCATAGAAGTTAATGCTAAAACATATAATAAACCAGCGTTAATATCAGCAAAAACAAAGTTTTCCGTAAAAGGAATTACTGCCCAAGCACCAAGAGCTGTTACAAAAGCAATAATAGGGGCAAGTAGAAATAAGAATTTATTTGAGTTTTTAGGGATTAAGACTTCTTTAAAAAATAATTTTAAAGCGTCAGCAATTGGCTGCAACAAACCAAAAGGTCCAACAACACTTGGTCCGTGTCTTGATTGCATCGAAGCAATTATTTTTCTTTCAGCATAAGTATAATAAGCAACAGCAATTAATAGTGGGAAAATTATTAATAGAATTATTATAAGATCAGATACCACGTTTGGTAGAAAATCTAGACTAAATATAGAAAAATCTATTGTTGGTATAATATCAGACATTTTCAATTATAATCCTTTCATATGATTTACCTAAAAGTTGATGCTCCTTTTCTGAATCTGTAATATATATAAAATTATTAGGTACATTTTCATCCACCTCATAATAGGTGAGGAATGATTTATCAGATTGCTTTAAAATTATTTTATTCTTATCTAATTCAATTCCATTTTTTTCTAAAGTATTTTTATTAATCCTAACTACTATATGTTTTGAAATTGATTTATTAAGCGCATTTGATCTTCTTACTATAGAATTTACAGTATAAGGATGCCTATATCCAAATCTACATAATTGCTCACCTTTTAAATTTTTATTTAAAGATACGTTTTTTGGAAATTTATAACTAGATATAATATTTCTTCTAAATCTATTACTAATTTCATCTAAAATATCTTGATTAGATTTATAGTCATATCTTTCTTTGTTAAATATGCCACCTAATTTTAAAAGTATTTTCCAACCTTCTTTTGATTCATAGTATGGTTCACATGTTTTAGCAAAGCTCTGCCATCTCCCCTCTGCATTAATATATGTTCCAGAATTTTCAAAACCTGTTGATAGAGGTAATATTACGTCATATAAATTTACATCATCTTTGTCTAAGTGAGATTGTACTCCTATAGTAAACTTTGATGAATTTAATGCCTCTTTTAACTCTTCATAATGATAAAAATCTGCAAGCTCTAAATTATAAAAAATATAAAATTTTAATTTGGAAGTTAAAGATTCTTTTACGTTGAGGCCAATATTTTTAAGATTATAATCTTTATCTCTAGTATATGGTATGCATTCCGTTATCCATGCCCCAGCTGTGTTACAGTGATTTGTTAATATAGATAACTCTATCCCGAGTAATTCAGAAATTGAGAAAGATAAAAATTTAATAATTTGATAGTCAGGGTGACACACTATATTTGACCCGAGTATTACCATTGGACTTTTAGATATTATAAGTTGCTTAGCTATATTTTTTATTGAATTTGGTTTATTTATATTTTTATTTTGAATTAACTCTAATATTTTTTCATTAGGTCTGATATCAACTTTTCTATCTTCTAATAATTCTTCATAAAGTAAACACAATATATCAATTACATTATCTGCTGTTACCAAGCAAGAATCATCTAGGTCAAAATTATAATCATATTTATATGAGTGTATTGATAATATATTTGCATTATTACGTTTTGCTTGCCTTATTTTGTGTGAAATAATTGGCTGGTTATTTGATAAATCACTGTCTATTAAAAGAATTGTGTCCTTATTTGGTATTTCACTTATAGGTACTGATATTCCAGGATAACTTGAATTTGATTCCTCAAGTCTAAAATCATCTTGAAAAACTCTATGATCAATATTTTTAATGCCACTATCTCTTAATATTTTTTGAAATAAAAATTGCTCCTCAATTGTAGAATCTGCACTTATAAATCCAGCCATTGAATCTTTATCAATATATTTTATATTTTCAGAGATAATATCAAAAGCTTTTTGCCATTCAACCTCTTCATATCTTCCTTTAATTTTTACTAAAGGATTTTTTAATCTTTCTTTATGATAATTTCCTTCATAATAAAATCTATCTCTATCTGACAACCAAGTCTCATTTATTTCTTCATTCTCACTTGGGGTAATTCTAAAAATTTCATTATTATAAACATGTGTGTATATATTGGACCCTACGCAATCATTTGAAGCTATTGATTTTATTTCTTCAAGTTCCCAAGCTCTGCCTTTCATATGTGAAGGGCTAGCATTTAGTGCTCCAACTGGACATATATCAATCATATTTCCGGACATTGGTGACTTAACTGCTGAGGAAACATATGTTCTAATTTCCATACTTTCTCCCCTACCTACTGCTCCAAATTCTTTAAGGCCGGCTATTTCTTCACCAAATCTTACACACCTAGTGCAGTGTATGCATCTAGTCATGTTGGTTTTAATTAAGCTTCCTATCTCGTAATCAACAACAACTCTTTTTTCAAAGTTATACCTTGATTTTAGACTACCATGCTCCATAGATAGATCTTGTAGCTCACACATTCCTCCCTGATCACAAACAGGACAATCTAATGGATGGTTTATTAATAAAAATTCTAATGTATTCTTCTGCGCACTAACTGCAATGTTAGATTTTGTAAAATACTCATCATTTTCGTTAACAATTGTTGAGCACGCTGGTAGTGCTTTAGACATACCTTTTTTTTCAATTAAACACATTCTGCAATTTGCTGCGACAGATAACTTATCATGATAGCAAAATCTTGGGATATGAATATTATTTCTATCAGCAACATTAATTAATGTCTCTCCTGATTTAAATGTGTATTGGTTATTATTAATCTTTATTTTCATTTTATATAGCTTAAAAATTCTTCTTTAAAATTTTTTAAAAAACTCTCAACAGGGAAAGCAGCAGCATCTCCTAAGGCACAAATTGTATTACCCATTATCATTGTTGGTATAGACTCTAAAGTCTCTATGTCTTCATAAGTACCATTTCCATTTAACAAATTATCCAATATTCTATATATCCATCCAGTTCCTTCTCTGCATGGTGTGCATTGTCCACATGATTCTGAAAAATAAAATCTAGATATTCTATGTAGAACTTCAACCATATTTGTATCTTCATCCATAACAATAACTGCTCCAGAGCCTAATAATGATCCTGCTTTATTTATTGATTCATAATCCATATTTATATCCATAATTGTATTTGCTGTTAATACTGGGACAGATGAACCACCAGGAATTACAGCTTTTAATTTTTTCCCTCCAGCAACACCTCCTGCAATTTTCAACAGTTCTTTAAAAGGTATTCCAAGAGGTACTTCATAATTTCCAGGTTTATTAACATGTCCAGATACTGAAAAGCATTTAAGACCAGGGCTTTCTTTAGTTCCAAATTTTCTAAACCATGAAGATCCATTGGATAAAATTTTTGGAACTGAAGCAAGTGTTTCTACATTATTAATTATAGTTGGACATCCATATAAACCTTGTACTGCTGGAAATGGTGGTTTAAATCTTGGAAAACCTTTTTTGCCCTCAATAGACTCTAACATAGCAGTTTCTTCCCCAACAATATATGCACCTGCTCCAATGAAGTCATAAACATTAATATTTATTTCAGTATTAAGAATTGATTTACCTATATATCCAGCGTCATATGATTCAGATAAGGCTTTTTTGAATGCAGTATAAACGTCATCTATAAATTCTCCCCTTAAATAACAGTATGCTGTTTCTGCTCCAATTGCGTAGCTACTAATTAACATTCCTTCAATCACTGCATGCGGATTATATTTTAGAATATCTCTATCCTTGCAGGTACCAGGCTCTGACTCATCAGCATTGCAGATAAGATATTTTTTTTTATTACTTTTTTGATCAATAAAACTCCATTTTATTCCTGTGTAAAAACCAGCGCCTCCTCTACCTCTTAATCCAGAATTTTTTACCTCTTCAATAATAGATTCCCTATTAATCTTCCCATTAATAATTTTCTTCCATGATTCATAACCACCTGTTCTGATGTATGTATCTAAGGATGCTGGATTCTCTGATTTAAGAGTTTCATAGCAAAGTATATTTGTCTCAACATTACTCTTCATTGTCTAAACTCCTAAAAATATTATCTATTTTTTCTTCTGTAAGATCTTCATAATATTTGTGATCAACTTGCATAACTGGAGATCCACAACATGCTGCTAAGCATTCTCTTTCATCTTTTAAATAATATTGGTCAGTTGATTGACCAACTTTAATACCTAATTTATTTTCTATGTAGGATAAAATTTTGTCTGATCCATTAAGCATACATGATACATTTGTACACACAGAGATCGTGTGTTTTCCAATCTCCTGAAGCTCAAACATTGAGTAGAAGCTAGCGTTCTCATATACATCAATATTCTCAACTTCTAAGTAATTTGCTACAGCCTCAATATGTTCATCTTTTAAATACTTAGTTTCATTTTGTATTAAGTGTAATGCATATATTATCGCTGATTCTTTATTATTAGACGGAAATCTTTTCATCCATATTGACAAAGAATCTATTTGCTTATTATTTAATTTATATGCTTTTTTAGATTCCATATATCACCTATCTATCTCTCCAAAAACTATATCTTGTGTTCCAATGACAGACACAACATCAGATACCATATGACCAACAACCATTTCACTTAAAGCTGCTAAATGTGAAAAACCAGGAGGTCTAACTTTTAATCTATATGGTTTATTTGATCCATCAGATATGAGCGTCACACCAAATTCACCTTTAGGATGTTCAATCGCAACGTACGCTTCACCTTCAGGTATACAATAACCTTCTGTAAAATATTTAAAATGATGTATTAGAGACTCCATATCCTCCTTTGCTTCAAATTTATCTGGTGGAACAGCTTTATTATCTTCTGTCATTACTTTTCCTGGGTTATTATTTAACCATTCTATGCATTGTTTTATAATCTTATTTGATTGTCTCATCTCCTCTATTCTTACTAAATATCTATCATAACAATCCCCATTAGAGCCAATAGGAATATCAAAATCTAATCTGTCATATATTTCATAAGGTTGTTTTTTTCTTAGATCCCAATTAATACCTGATCCTCTAAGCATAGGTCCTGTAAAACCTAATTGAATTGCCCTATCTTTATTAACAACTCCAATTCCAACTGTTCTTTGCTTCCATATACGATTATCTGTTAGAAGGTTTTCATACTCGTCGATACAATTTGGAAACCTATTGCTAAAATCTTCTATAAAATCAAGAAGAGATCCTTCTCTAGATTTATTTAATTCTTCTATTTCTTTTTTATTTTTCCATTTTGATTCAGCATATTTTGGCATTTCTATTGGTAAATCTCTAATTACTCCTCCAGGTCTATAATATGTAGCATGCATTCTGGTTCCAGAAACAGCTTCATAACAATCCATTAAATCTTCTCTTTCTCTAAAAGCGTAAAGAAATACACTCATTGCGCCAATATCTAAAGCATGAGCTCCTAGCCACAGTAAGTGATTTAGAATTCTAGTAATCTCATCGAACATTACTCTGATATATTTTGCTCTCTCTGGTATATCTAGTTCCAATAATTTTTCAATTGCCATAACATATGCATGTTCATTACACATCATTGAAACATAATCAAGCCTGTCCATATATCCAATACTTTGGTTATATGGTTTACTTTCAGCTAATTTTTCCGTTCCTCTATGTAATAAACCTATATGAGGATCAGCCTTTTTAATAACCTCTCCTTCTAGCTCTAAAATAAGTCTTAACACGCCATGAGCAGATGGGTGCTGAGGACCAAAATTCATTGTAAAATTTTTTATATCAGTGATACTCATTTTTTATCCTCTCGTATAACTTTTGGAATAAGTACCCTCGGTTTAATTGATACAGGCTTATAAATTACCTTTTCTTTTTCAATATCATAATTAACTTCAACATGGCCAACTAAAGGGAAGTCCTTTCTCATTGGATGGCCAATAAAACCATAATCAGTGAGTATCCTTCGTAAATCAGGGTGTCCAATAAAAATGATTCCAAATAGATCATAAGCTTCTCTCTCAAACCAGTTAGAAGAGCTCCATATATTAACAACTGATGGTATAGAAGGATTTTCATCATCTTCGCAAAACACTTTTACAGATAGTCTTGTATTATTTTTTAGTGACAATAAATGATATAAGGCTGCAAATCTTTTATTAGGTTGGTTGTCATATCTTTTTATATCTTTAAACTTTACTCTAGCATTTGACTTCTTCTTAACGCCCCTTGTGTAGCTTTTACTATTTTTTCTAATATCCCATTCACTAATTTTATATTCAGAGTAGTCTATAGCAACTATATCTATCAGCATTTCAAATGGGAGCGTCTTGTTGCTATATAGTATCTTCATTAAATTTATAAAATCATGTTGCTCAACTACAAGTGTATTGTTATCTAAGTTAAATGTTATTTCATTTAACTCTTTATCTAAGAGAGAATTAAGTAGATTATTTTCTTGGTTCACTATGTTTTTACTCTTTTAATAGTATTATAATTATTAATCTTATTTTTAAGCTGTAGAATTCCATATAAAAGTGCTTCTGCCGACGGTGGGCAACCTGGTACATAAATATCAACAGGTATAATTCTGTCACAGCCCCTAACTACTGAATATGAGTAATGATAATATCCACCACCATTAGCACATGATCCCATTGAGATAACCCATTTTGGATCTGGCATTTGATCATAAACTTTTCTAATTGCTGGCGCCATTTTGTTTACCAAGGTTCCAGCTACGATAATAACATCAGACTGTCTAGGACTTGGGCGAAACATCATTCCAAATCTATCTAAATCATAGCGCGATGCTCCTGCATGCATCATTTCAACAGCACAGCATGCTAACCCAAATGTCATAGGCCACATTGAACCAGTATTAGCCCATTTGATTAGATCAAACGAGTTTGTTGTAACGAAACCATTATGGTTATTATTTATGTTGTCAATAATGTTCATACTCTAATCCCAATCTAAAGCTCCCTTTTTCCATTCATAAATAAAACCAATAATTAATACAAATAGAAAAACTGACATTGCGATTAGTGACTCAAGGCCAATAGTTTTTATAGTTACTGCCCAAGGAAATAAAAATGCTATCTCTAAATCAAAAATTATAAATAGTATAGCTATCAAATAATACCTAACATCAAACTTCATTCTAGCATCACCAAAATGATCAAAACCACATTCATAAGGAGATGTTTTAGCATTATTGACATCCTTAGATCTATTTATCATTAAAGATAAAATTAATGGAGAAAGACAAACAAATAAACAAACTCCAATAAAAAGAAGTATTAGAAAATAATTTTCTAGCATAAATCACCCAAAAATAACCCTAGATACATGTAATTATACAAATTAAATGTTTGGAATAGTATATAAAATTTACTGCAGTCTCAGTGATTATGGTGCCGATGGCCGGAGTCGAACCGGCACAGCTTACGCTACTGCCCCCTCAAGACAGCGTGTCTACCAATTCCACCACATCGGCAATAATTTATTAATCAGGAATATTTATAATCTCATCAGTAGAATCTATATTTAATTCTGTTTCATTTTTTTGTTCTTTATCAATTAAAACACTAGAATCCTGTGTTTTAGTTTTTGCCATATAAGCTAATGATAAACAGTTAAGAAAAAATAGAAATACTAGGAAACCTGTAAGTTTGGATAAAAAAGTACTTGCACCTCTAGCACCAAAAATAGAAGATGAACCTCCTCCAAATATAGCACCAGTATCTGCTCCCTTGCCTTGTTGTAATAATATTAAAATAATTACTACGATAGATAAAATAACTGCTGTAATTAGTAATATTGTATATATCATAAAAACTTTCCTCTGTTATATTGTGTTACATATTAATTTAAATTTTTCTGTAGATAAAGATGCTCCTCCTACAAGTACACCATCAACCTCAGATATCTTTAAAATACGATTAGCGTTTTCTGGATTAACACTTCCGCCATAAAGAATACTGATATTATTAGATGAAATTTTTTTCATCAAGTAATTTTTAATATATATATGCATATCTTTTATTTCTTTATCATCAGGAGTTTTATTAGTACCAATAGACCATATTGGTTCATAAGCAATAATAATCGATTTAAGAGCTTCTACATCAAACAATACATCAAGCTGCTCTTCGATTTTATTGAAGCATGTTCCATTTTTTCTTTCTGATTCATTTTCTCCGCAGCAATAAATAGGAATAAGATTGTTCTTTATAGCCTCTGATAATTTATTTTTCAATAATTCATTAGACTCTAAATAATTTTCTCTTCTTTCAGAATGACCTACGATTACATGCGAACAACCTAAATTTTTTAACATATCAGCTGAAACTTCACCTGTAAAAGCACCGCTAGCTTTGTCGCAACAATTTTGAGCTCCGACATAAAATTTTTTATTTATGTTATTTCTAATTAATGATTCTATATGTATGTATGATGGACATATAATTATTTCTTTTGATTTGGTATCAAAACTATCATTGAAAATATTGCTGATCTTGTCTACTAACTCAGCTGAGCCATTCATTTTCCAGTTTGCAACTATTATTTTATTTCCCATGTATAGATTCCATTTCTTTTTCTATTAAATTATATAATATTTGAGTAATATCATCGACTTTTTGCTGATTTTCTGATTCAACCATAATTCTAATAAGTTTCTCAGTACCAGACTTCCTTATTAGAAATCTTGACACTCCATCGACTATGTTTTTTTTAGATAAAGCAGAAGAAATAATTTTCTTTATTTCCTCTTCTTCAATATCAAATTTTAGATTAATATTAGTTATCTTTTGTGGATATTTATTTTTAATTTTTGCCTCTAAAATATCTTCGCCTAAAATATTTAGATAATATAAAACAGAAATCATGGTAATAACTGAATCACCTGTTTTGCTTCTATCTAAAGATATTATATGTCCAGAAGGCTCCCCACCTAGTTCCCAACCAGTCTCATATAATAAATCTAAAACGTGTTTATCTCCTACAGCAGATCTTCTAAATTTTATATTTTTTTCTTTTAGTGATGTTTCTAACGATAAATTTGACATTAAAGTACCAACTACTCCATCACAAATCTCCCTATTTTTTAATTTCCCTTTTGCTAATATATATAAAATATCGTCCCCATCTAAAGTATTTAATTCGCTATCAACTATAATTACTCTATCTCCATCACCATCCATACTTATACCTATATCAAAGTCTTTGCCTCTCATATAGTCTTTTAAGGTATCAATATTTGTAGATCCACATTTTAAATTAATATTTTTACCATTAGGACTCTTATTAATAATATCTGCAGTAATCCCTAACTTATTAATAACTTCAGGTACGACTAAATAATTAGATCCATTTGCAACATCTAATGCAATCTTAAAATTTTTAAAACTAATACCTTTTGGTATTGAACTAAGACAATTTTCTATATACTCACTTCTATCAGTTTTTTTTATTTCAATTAAATCATACTCCTTGTTATTCCTAACATCTTTTATTTTAAGATTAATATTATTTTCTATTTCTAATTCTTTCTTCTCATTTATTTTTATACCGTTAGAAGAAAATATTTTTACTCCATTATCAAAATAAGGGTTATGTGATGCGCTAATCATAATACCTAAAAGGTAATTATTTTTTTTTACATAAAATGGTATGGCTGGGGTTGGAACTACACCTAAATTATGAATTTCATAGCCTTCCTTTATTAAGTGCCCACTAATTAACGATATAATCCTTTCACTAGATTCACGCGTATCACAACCAAATATAATTTTATTTGAATATTCTTTTTCTAGATTATATGTTTGAGCTATAGCTGCGCCAAGTGATACAAAAAAATTTTCGTCTAGAGGTTTTTCCCCGATCTTACCTCTTATTCCATCTGTACCAAAGTATTTCGGCATTAATTATAAATTTTAATGTGAGCTAGCAGGGTCGGGATTTGT
>MDSZ01254325.1_pt1 | contig 12291 bp, 12 predicted proteins | sample 811201 | NCBI WGS metagenome assembly MDSZ01 (sample SAMN05326647, study PRJNA326480) | marine metagenome | isolation source: seawater | place: Indian Ocean: North | collected 2010
AATCCATCCTATATCACTTGCTGACCACCAGATATCGTCAGTGTCAATATTGTATATATTTTTCATTGTCCACTTTAAAGCTGCGATGTGACCTCCAATATCTCTTACAATTCCTTTTGGCAAACCTGTTGTTCCTGAAGTATAAAGAATGTAAGCGTAGTCGTTTGCGTTCATTTTTTCACATTCTACTGTTTTTGCATCCTTCAAGGACTGTTCCCAAGTTATATCAACTTCAGGATTTAACTCTGCTTTATTTTTTTCTCTCTGAAAAATAATACATTTTTTTGGTTTATGTTTTGAAAGTTCAAGCGCTTTATTTACTAGAGGTTTATAATTTACAGTTCTTCCAGGCTCGTAACCGCAGGATGCTGAAATAATTAATTTTGCTTTTGAATCATCTATTCTACTTGCTAGTTCATTTGCTGCAAAGCCACCAAACACGACAGAGTGTACGGCTCCTATTCTTCCACAAGCTAACATTGCTATGACTGCCTCTGGAATCATAGGCATATAAATAATTACCCTGTCTTTTTTTTTTATACCTTGATTTTTTAATGCACCAGCGAAAATAGATACTTTGTCTAGTAATTCTTTATAAGAAAATTTCTTTTTTTCTCCTGTTATTGGACTGTCATATATAATTGCAGTTTTATTTCCTCTACCTTCATCTATATGGACATCCAAAGCATTGTAACAAGTGTTTGTTACACCATCTTCGTACCATTTATAAAATGGCGGATTAGAAGAATTTAAAATTTTACTTGGTTTTTTGTACCAAAAGATATCATCTGCAACTTTTTTCCAAAATTCTTCCTTATTTTTAATTGAAGAATCATAAATTTCTTTATATTTGCCTTGCAAATGAACCTCCTTAAATAGTGGTATTTTTATACATACTAATCATAAATATCCCCAAAAAAAACCAAAAAAACCAGTAAATACAGGCTTTTTTTTTGAAAAAAACACTTCACTGTAACTGTTATTTTTATTAAGGTTCTTCCCAACTTATTCAGGAATGATGAATTTCATCGTTTTGCTGAGTAGTTTAATATTAAACTAAATAGAAAACTAACATACGAGGGAGGTTTTCATGAAAAAACTAGGTCTGATAGCTTTAGCAGCAGTTGCCTTTTTAGGTATCACTAGCTCAGCTAACGCTGCGACTGCCATGTTACAAACTAATGATTTCGTAGGAATATCATTTTGGCTTGTATCAATGGGAATGATTGCAACTACAGTATTCTTTTTTGCTGAAAGAGGTACGGTAGCGGCATCTTGGAGAACATCAATCTCAGTAGCTGGATTGGTTACTGGTGTTGCGTTTATCCACTATATGTATATGAGAGAAGTTTGGGTGACTACAGGTGATACACCAACAGTATATCGATATATTGATTGGTTAATTACAGTGCCACTTCAGATGATTGAATTCTATCTAATCTTGGCTGCTGTAAGAAAAGTGCCAAGTTCAATATTCTGGAAACTATTAATTGGTTCTTTAGTAATGCTAGTTGGCGGATACTTAGGTGAAGCTGGCTACATACAACCATTTGTAGGTTTCGTAATCGGAATGGCTGGATGGATTTATATCTTGTTTGAAATTTTCTCAGGTGAAGCTGGAACTGCAGCTGCAAAGTCTGGTAACAAGGCTATGTCAACTGCGTTTAGCGCAATGAGAATAATTGTAACAATTGGTTGGGCAATTTATCCACTAGGATATGTGTTTGGTTACCTAACAGGTGGTGTAGATGCTAACGCATTGAACATCATTTACAATTTAGCTGACTTTGTTAACAAGATCGCTTTCGGTCTAGTTATCTGGGCAGCAGCAATGCAGAATACAAGATTGTCATCTAGATAATAGATAAATCTTAGAAAATTAAGGGCAGGTATGTTTTGCGTACTTGCCCTTTTTATTTAGATACTTATATTAGCAGTTATGGAATTATCAAAACCTTATAAAGGAAAAGGAAAAAGAAAAATAAAGAAAATGCCCTTTACTGTAAAAGGATACATTTTGTACTATGCATTTTTTTGGGCTGTTATTATCTCAATTTATTTAGCTTACAACTAAGAAATTTTTATTTATGCCAAAGGTAACTTATATCGATAATGAAGGCACCTCTCGTACTATTGAGATAGAAAACGGTCTTACAGTTATGGAGGGAGCTGTACAAAAAAATATACCTGGAATAGATGCAGACTGTGGAGGCTCTATGGCTTGCGCAACCTGCCATGTTTATGTTGATGAAAAATGGTTGAATAAAATTCCAAAAGCAGAAGAAGGTGAAATTGATATGATTGATATGGCAATCGAGCCAAAAAAAAATAGTAGATTAAGCTGTCAAATAATAGTCTCAGAAGAACTTGATGGCTTGTCGGTAAAAACTCCACAAAAACAATCTTAATGATTAAAATAGATACAATTATTATAGGCGCTGGTCCAGTAGGTTTATTTGCTGTTCACCAGTTAGGTATTAAGGGCCTTAAAGCAGTTGTAATAGACAATTTAGATAAAGCTGGAGGGCAATGTATTGAACTTTATCCGGACAAACCTATTTACGATATACCAGCTGTTCCCGAGTGTACTGGTGAAGATTTAACTAATAAATTACTTGAGCAAATAAAACCTTTTAACACAAAATTTTATCTTAATGAGAGAGTGGAAGAACTAAAACAGAAAAACGGTCATTGGATAGTTAAAACTAATAAGAAAAATGAATTTAAAGCACCTAATGTTATTATTGCAGGCGGAGTTGGTTCTTTTGAGCCACGGAAACTTCCAATTAAAGAAGCTGAAAAATTCGAGGGACAATCCCTTTTTTATTCTGTCAAAGATAAAGAAAAGTTAAAAAATAAAAATATTTCAATATTTGGTGGAGGAGACTCAGCTTTAGATTGGGCGTTAGAATTATCAAAATTCTCTAATGTAACTCTTATTCATAGGCGAAATGAGTTTAGAGGCACGCCACACACATTATCTGAAATAAAAAAATTAGAAAAAGATGGCAAAATCTCAATTAAAACTCCCAGCCAACTTATATCTATTGAGGGAGATAAAAAGATTACCTCTATAACAATTAAATTTGATGATGATAAAACTGAGAACATAAAGTCAGATATAATTTTAAGTTTCTTTGGATTAATTATGAAACTTGGGCCAATAGTTGAATGGGGTCTAAATATGAGCAAGAAAACTATAGATGTAAATCCTGAAAATTTTGAGACAAATAAAAAGGGAATTTTTGCTGTCGGTGACATTTGTAACTATCCAGGAAAACTGAAATTAATTCTTTCAGGTTTTCATGAAGTTGCACTTGCATCTGTAGAATGTTTTAAAAGAGCAAGACCCAATGAAAAGTATAGATTTGAATTCACTACATCATCTAAAACTATCAAAGGTAGACTCGGCAAAAATGATTGAGCTTCTCACGGCTAATACTCCCAACGGAAAAAAAATATCTATAATGCTAGAGGAGACTAATATTGATTTCAAAGTTACGACTATAAATATAAATAAAGACGAACAATTTAAACCAGAATTTAAAAAAATTAGTCCGTTTAGTAAGACTCCTGTAATAATTGATCATGAAACTAATCAAAGTCTTTTTGAGTCAGGAGCAATTTTAATTTATTTAGGAGAAAAAAGTGGAAAATTTTATAATAAAAATCAAAGAGCAATTATTAACCAATGGTTAATTGGACAAGTTGCCTACATAGGTCCTATGCTTGGACAGCACCATCAGTTTCATCACTATAATCCAGGAAAAAGTGAATTTGGTGAAAAAAGGTATTTTAAAATTTCAGAGAGAATTTATTGTGAACTTGATACAAGGCTAGCAAAATCAAAATATCTTGCTGGAAACGATTATACAATAGCAGATATTGCAACATTTCCCTGGATAGCGAGACATGGTTGGCACGATATCGGTTTAAAAAACTTTAAAAGTTTATGCAGATGGTACAATGAAATTTCAAAAAGAGATGCTGTAATTAAAGGTTATGATTTATTTAAACGAGGTGAGGTCATCCCGAAACCTTAAATCAATCATCGATATATATCTTTTCATCTCTCTCATGTTTTTCTTGTGCCTCTATTGAAAGAGTTGCAACTGGTCTTGCCATTAATCTTTTCAATCCGATTGGTTCTCCAGTTTCAACACAATAACCATAAGTGCCGTCTTGTATTCTTCTTAAAGCAGAATCAATTTTTGCTATTAATTTTCTACTTCGATTCAAAGCTTTCATTTCTACAGTTTTATCCGTATAGGATGATGCTTGATCTACAACATCAGCTGAAGAACTGTTGTCATCTGATGAATTAAGTATATTTCCAAGATTGTTCGTTTTAATTATATCCTTTTTCCAATTTATAAGTTCTTCAGTAAAAAATTTCTTATGTTTTGCACACATATACTTTTCTTTATTATTGGGGATGTACTTTTTCTTTGCAGCTTTTTTAGGCATTATTAAACCGGCGAGTATATGTTCGAATTTGCTCGTGTCAATAGTTTTAAAATTGTATAAATTAAATAATTATGAATAAATTAAATTCTACATTTAATGTGTTTTTAGGGTTTTTGTTTGTCCATTTGATAATTTGGACTTTAATTCCATCATTAACTAATACAAATTTACCCTTAGACACTATAGAGGCTTTAGCTTGGGGTAGCAATTTAGAATGGGGTTTTAATAAACATCCTCCTCTCAGTGCTTTTGCTGTCGAGATAATCTATAGATTGTTTGGAAATCAAGATTGGTCTTATTATTTGTTAAGTCAATTATTTATTGTTTTTTCTTTTTTTATAATTTTTAAATTTTCATTAAAATTCTTTGAAAATGAAAAACTTGCATTAATTTCAGTAATAATTTTGGAAGGTATATATTTCTACAATTTTACTTCTCCAGAATTCAATGTGAACATTTCACAATTACCGTTCTGGGCACTAAGCATTTATTATTCTTGGAAATGCGCTAAATACAATAAGAGTTTAGATTTTATTTTATTAGGAATTTTTGTTGCTTTAGGAATTTTATCAAAATATCTTTTTGTTTACTTAGTTGCTGGAATTTTTACTTATTTATTAATAATTTCTAAAAATTCAAAAAAAAAAATATATTTAATTAACTGTGGGTTGGCATTTTTAACAGTAATATTAATTCTATTACCTCATTTTATTTGGTTAATAGAAAATAATTATTCTACAATATCTTATGGCTTAAAAAGAACAGGATCAGAAAACCGAGAGTTAATCGATCATTTTTACCATCCTGGAATGTTCATTTTAAAGCAAATCGGTTTATTAATTCCTTTTCTTTTGCTTATTTTAATAATTAATAAAAAGACAAAACCAAAACTAAGGCTTAAAGACAAAAAGTTATTCTTTTTATTTTGTGTGGTGTTGTTACCAATAGCATTTATTTTTTTAACTTCAATGATTATGGGAGTAAAAATTAGAACAATGTGGATGACGCCATTTTATTTATTTTTTGGAGTATTTTTTATTCATATTCTCAAAACTAAAATAAACTATAAAAAATTAAGACTTTTTAATATAGTCTTTATATTTCTATTTATTTTTTCTCCATTATTATATGGCTATATTTCTGTATCTAAAAATGACAAAAGGACCGATTATCCTGGAAAAGAGATTGCATATTTAATTCAAAAAAAGTGGGACGAAAATTTTATAAACGAAATTTCGATTATTGTTGGAGATGAATGGTCAGGTGGAAATTTATCATATCATTTAAATTCTAGACCCAAATGGTTTAATTCTTTAGATGGAGAAGTAAATAAAATAAATCCCTCTGCAGGAATAGTATATACTGGAAACCCACAAGTTCTAAAGAAAGTATGTCCGGGTGTTTTTGGTACCATTAAACCAGTAGGCTACTGTATGATAGGACAAAGATGAAAAAATTTAAAATTTTGATACCTGTATATAATGACTGGAATTCTTTAATTAAGTTATTACAAGAAATTAATTCTGTGATTGACTTAATTGATGTTAAATGTGATTTTAGCTGTCTTGTAGTAAATGACTCTTCTAATATAGAATTACCAATTATTAATATTCCTGCAAATATATCAAGAATAGATATAGTTAATATGAAGATAAACAAAGGACATGCTAGATGTAATGCATTTGGATTGAGATATTTAGCTAAAAAAAAAAATTTTGATTATTTAATAGTAATGGATAGTGATGGTGAGGATAGGCCAATTGAAATTAAAAGTTTAATAGAAAAAGTTTTATCAGAACCTTTAAATTCTGTCGTTGCTGTAAGAATAAAAAGATCTGAAGGAATTTTTTTTAAATCATTATACCAAATTCATAAACTTATTATTTTAATTTTTACTGGAAAAAAAATAAATTTCGGTAATTATTGTTGTTTAACACTGAAAGATGTTGAAGTGCTATCTGAAAAAAAAAGTTTATGGAGTAGTTTTTCTGGTACAGTTAAAAAATATTTGAGCAATATTAATGAAGTTAGCTCTATCAGGGGAAAAAGATATTTTGGCCCTTCAAAAATGTCATTATATAATCTTGTGATTCATTCTTTAGCAATTGCTGCAGTATTTAAATACCAGGTTTTAATAAGATCTACTTTAACTTTATTTATAATTTTAATTTTAAGTGAAAAGTTATTTTTAATTAAGATAAGTTTCTCGCTTTTAATAGTAATTTTTAATTTATTAATTTTTACTGTTTCATTAAGGGAAAACTATAAAGATTTTTCTAAATCTCACATCAATATAGATAGCATTAAAGAAATTACACACTATTGAGTTGTATTATGAGACCAAATAAGAATCAAAATAGAATCAAAAGGTGAACATAAAATTAAACTGTATGATTAGGTGAATTAATAATTACAATATAAATTATATTTTATGACAAAGTTAACTTGCCATTGTAAATCGGTAGAGCTAGAGGTAAACCTGCCAAAAAAAATTGAAAACATAGTAAGATGTAATTGCAGCATATGCAAAAGAAAAGGTGCAGCAATGATACCAATTGGAGGAAATGATCTTGTAGTTATAAAAGGAAAAGAAATTTTGAAGTGTTACCAATTTCATTCTAAAGCAGCAAAACATTTTTTTTGCTCAAGATGTGGAATATATACACACCATAATCCTCGCAGAGATCCTCGAAGTTTTGTAATTAACGCTGGTTGTATAGACAACTTTAATGCTGAACAATATAAAGACATTAAAATTTTAGATGGAAAAAACCACCCCTTAGATAAAAAATGAAGTTAGATGAAAAATCTTTTTTAAAAATCAAAAAAGAATATTTAAATTTTATTAAAAAACAGGAAATTCACGGAGATCGATTTAGGAATAAGATTGATCAGCTCAATAACTTTTACCTACCAATCTCAGAAAAAATTTTTAATAAATTCAACAAAGCTAATAAACAAATTTTGGTTGGCTTGTCAGGAGGCCAAGGTTCGGGTAAATCAACTATTGCAAAAATAGTTAAAAATATTTTAAAAACTAAATATAATTTAAAAGTTGAAAATTTTTCAATTGATGATTTTTACAAGACCTATAAAGAAAGGAAAAAAATGTCAAAGAGAGTAAACAAACTTTTTTTAACGAGGGGGGTGCCCGGCACCCATGATATAACTTTATTAAGAAATAAATTAAAAGAATTAAAAAAAAAAAATTTTAAAACTACAATAATTCCTAGATTTGACAAATCAATTGATGATAGATTACCTAAAAGATTTTGGTTAAAAGTAAAATCTAGACCTGACATAATCATTTTTGAGGGTTGGTGTGTTGGTTCAAAACATTCAAGTAAAAAAGATTTACTTAAACCAATTAATAAACTAGAAAAAAAATTTGACAAAAATTTAAAATGGAGAAAAAGGGTAAATTTTGAATTAAAAAAAACTTATAGAAAAATTTTTAGTGGGATAGATTTATTGATCTTTTTAAAGATTCCAAATTTCAACTATGTTTTTAAATGGAGAAAACTTCAGGAAAAAAAATTAAAATTAAAAGCAAAAGGAAAAAAAATTATGTCGATTGAACAAATTAAAAATTTTATAATGTTTTACGAGAGAATTACAAAAAAAATGGCAAAAGATATGACAAGATATGCTAAAATAGTTTTATTTTTAGACTCTAAACATCGTCTTAATAAGATTAAATTTAATTAAATGAAAATTTTATATAAAATTATTTTACTATTTTCTTTTATTGCTCCTTTAGGAAAAATTGAGGCGAAAGATTTAAATTATTATTTAAAGGCCACATTTGATAATAATCCTAGAATAAATGCTGAAAGAGAGAATTTAAAAGCTACAGAACAAAATATTAACATTTCACGAAGTGAATTTTTACCAAGCTTAACAATTGAAGGCAATCAGACGAGTGTCGAGTCATCCAATCAAACTAATCAATCCGGAGTAAATCTGTCTGATACCAACTTAAATAGCGAAGAAAAAAAAATTTCAGTTGATCAAAAAATTTTCCAAGGATTTCAAAATTATAATTCTTTTCAAAAATCAAAATTAGAAGTAGAAAAGGCTAAATATCAACTTAGAAAAACTGAACAACAAATTTTATTAAAAGCAGCTACTGCTTTCTATGATCTAGTTTTTAAGAATAAAAATAAGGAATTCAATTTGGCTAATGTTGATTTGTTCGAGAGACAAGTTGAGACAGATAAAGCTAGATTACAAAAAGGAGAGATTAACTTAACAGATCTTGCGCAATCCGAGTCGTCTTTGGCAGGTGCAAATGCAAATTTAATTAAAGCTGAAACGGAACTTATAACATCTAAAGCAGAATTTGAAAAACTGACAAGGGTTAATATTCCTGAAAAAATAGATTATGATTATAATTTGACTATAAATCTTCCCAATAATCTTTCAGAGGCTCATAAAATTTCTGAAAACTCTAATCCAAAACTCATTATGGCAAAGTTAGATGTTGAAATTTCTGAAAAAGAGTATTCAATAGAAAAATCTAAACTTTCTCCAACGGCATCTTTAAATTATTCGAAATCTGAAAATCAAGATTTAAGTTCAACCATTGATAAATCTGACAAAGAGACTGTAAAAGCAACGCTAAGTTGGCCAATTATTCAGGGTGGTAAAAATTATGCTTCGATAAAAAAATCTAAATTTAAAAAAAATGAGAATAAATTAATACTGATAGATGTTGAAAATGAGGTGAAAACTTCCGTTGCTAATGCTTGGTCAATGTATAAATCTTCAGCCAGTGTTTTAGATGCCACTAGAGCGCAGCTTAAAGCAGCGGAAATCGCCAATGAAGGAATTACTCTAGAATACGACTCTGGTAACACAAGAACTACACTAGAGGTTGTTCAGTCCAGGACACTATTGTTGGAGTCTAGAATCACTTTTGCTAAAGCTGAGAGAGACTTTATAATTTCTCAGTTTAGACTTTTGGCTGAAATCGGCAAATTAACAGTTAGCTCTGTTAAAATACTCTAAAAACTTCAAATTTACTGTATTTTTATTAACTTGATAAAAAGAACAAAATGTGTACATTTAATTATTGATTCGTAATAACAAAAAAGGATAAAAAATGACAAAAAATAATTTAAAAGTAGTGAAATCAGAAAACAAAAAAGATCAAGAAATTAAAGAAAAGAACAAATCTTTAGAAGCCGCTATTAGTCAAATAGACCAGAACTTTGGTAAGGGATCCGTAATGAGACTAGGCCAACAAGAAGCTTTAGATGTTGAGGCAATTTCAACAGGTTCTTTGAGTTTGGATCTCGCTTTAGGAATTGGCGGATTACCTAAGGGTAGAATTATAGAGATTTATGGCCCAGAATCCTCTGGAAAAACAACATTAGCATTACAGGTAGTTGCTGAAGCTCAAAAAGCAGGAGGAATATGCGCTTTTGTGGATGCTGAACATGCAATGGATCCGGCGTACGCAAAAAAATTAGGTGTAAAAACAGATGAATTGCTTATTTCACAACCAGATACCGGCGAACAAGCTTTAGAGATAACTGACACTTTAATTAAATCAGGTTCGGTTTCAGTTTTAGTCGTGGACTCGGTTGCTGCACTTACCCCGAAAGCAGAGCTAGAGGGTGAAATGGGAGACCATCATGTAGGACTTCAATCAAGATTGATGAGTCAAGCATTAAGAAAAATAACTGGTTCAGTATCAAAGTCGAATACAATGGTTATCTTTATAAACCAAATAAGAATGAAAATAGGTGTAATGTTCGGAAATCCGGAAACAACTTCTGGTGGAAATGCATTAAAGTTTTATTCATCTGTTCGTATGGATATAAGAAGAATAGGAGCAATTAAAGATAAAGACCAAATTATAGGAAACACCACTAGAGTAAAAGTGATAAAAAATAAAGTAGCTCCACCATTTAAAGTAGTAGAATTTGATCTAATGTATGGCAAAGGTATTAGTAAAGTTGGAGAGCTAATTGATCTTGGTGCCAAAGCAGACATTATTGAAAAATCGGGCGCTTGGTACTCCTATAAAGGGGAAAAAATTGGGCAAGGAAAAGAAAATGCCAAATTATATTTAGAGAGAAATCCTAAAGTAGCCGAGGAAGTTGAAAAAATTGTAAGAGAAAAAGCCTCATCTATTTCAAAAGAAATGGAAGGAAATCCTTCTTCTAAAGAAAAAATAAATAAAGACGAAAAATAGTTAGCCATGTATTAAAACGGGAGTTTTAAACTCCCGTTTCCCATAAAACGACATCTATATGTTGAATAAAACAACTTAAAATTGAAATAAGTCTAGCTAAAATAAAAGCAAATAATCATAAAATTAATCTGTACAAAATAGACAACTTTAAAAATATCTGTATTTAATAGAATATGAGCCAGTTTTTATTAACTGATATTAGAAAAAAATTCTTAAATTATTTTAAGAAAAATAATCACGAAATAGTCGAGTCAAGTAATTTAGTACCAAATAACGATCCCACTTTAATGTTTACAAACTCAGGAATGGTACAGTTTAAAAATGTTTTTACTGGTCTAGAAAAAAAAGCATATAAAAAAGCTACAACTTCTCAAAAATGTGTTAGGGCTGGAGGAAAACATAATGATTTAGAAAATGTGGGGTATACTCCAAGACACCATACTTTTTTTGAAATGCTGGGTAATTTTTCATTTGGAGATTACTTTAAAGAACAAGCAATACATCATGCTTGGGACTTATTAACAAAAGAATTTAAGATACCAAAAGAAAAACTTTCAGTCACTGTTTTTCATGAAGATGATGATTCATTTAACTTATGGAAAAAAATAGCAGGACTAAATGAAAATAAAATAATAAGAATATCTACAACTGATAATTTTTGGTCAATGGGTGACACTGGACCATGTGGACCATGCTCTGAAATTTTTTATGACCATGGAGAAAAATTAAAGGGAGGACCTCCTGGTAGCCCAGAACAAGATGGAGATAGATTTATAGAGATTTGGAATCTTGTCTTTATGCAATACGAACAAATTTCAAAAGAAAAAAGAATTAATTTACCTAAGCCATCCGTAGATACAGGGATGGGTCTTGAGAGAATGACCGCAGTGCTTCAAGGCACACACGATAATTATGAAATAGATCACTTCAAAAGAATTATGGCATCTTCAGCAGAGTTAATTAAAAATCCTATAAATGAAAAAACTATTGCAAGTCACAGGGTAATTGCTGATCATTTAAGAGCTAGTAGTTTTTTAATAGCTGAGGGAATTCTTCCTTCAAATGAAGGCAGAGGCTATGTTCTCAGAAGAATAATGCGTAGGGGTATGAGGCATGCTCATTCATTGGGGAGTAAATCACCTATTTTTTATAAACTTTTTAGTGTTTTGCTAGAGGAAATGAAAAAAAGTTACCCCGAATTATCAACTGGTAAAGATTTAATTATTGAAACTTTAAAAAATGAAGAGGAAAAATTCTCTTCTCTTCTTGAGAGAGGCATGAAAATCCTTGATGAAAATTTATCTAAAGTGAAAAACAATACTCTTCCTGGTTCAGTAGCTTTTAAACTTTACGATACCTATGGTTTTCCTATTGACTTAACTGCAGATATTTTAAAAACAAAAAATATTAAAGTTGATAATATATCGTTTGAAAAAGAAATGGAAAAAAGTAAAGCTTTAGCAAGATCTAATTGGAAAGGATCAGGAGATAAGTCTGTTGAGGAAAGATGGTTCAAAATAAGAGAATAAATAGATCCAACTGAATTTTTAGGCTATGAATTTGTTAAAGCAGCAGGTGTCGTTATTAAAATTTCAAAAGATGGTAAATTTGTACATTCAGCT
>MDSZ01122923.1_pt1 | contig 12289 bp, 14 predicted proteins | sample 811201 | NCBI WGS metagenome assembly MDSZ01 (sample SAMN05326647, study PRJNA326480) | marine metagenome | isolation source: seawater | place: Indian Ocean: North | collected 2010
CTTTTACTAGACCCAAACTCATTAAGGTGCAGAAGGGTGAGGCAGAAGGGGGTACTTTAAGCCTTGGGTATGAAGTAGAGAATACGACTTACTCTGGAAATATAGCTCATCCAGGTATAACTAAAATAGCGGTTCATACAGGAAGCGACACATCCTTCGAGATTTCTGATGATAATTTATTCTCCGAATTAGTACCAACAGAAATAAATGGCGGCATAGAGGGTTTACAAAAAACTGCAACAATTGTTTTTGGGGAGGAATCAGTAGATAAAATTAAACTCTTGCCTTACGATTACTTGGGGCCAGGAGAGGTATTTAATTTAACAGAAGACCTTGGTGATGTAGAGGTGTACAAATCATCTCAGGTTATTGAGTACAGCTTAGATGAAAACTATAACTCTAGTTCAACTACAGTTGATATAGACTTCCCGATGCCAACACAGGACCCAAAGATAACATTTGGAATATCTACAAAAAACACAATAGATCCACCTGCGTTTATAAATGCAATGATGGTTGGTCAAGCTGAAGAGCAGTCGGCTAGTTTTGTTTTAAGCCAACCCCCTCCAGCCACAGGTTACTTTATCACACTAAACGTTTTGGGAGGAAATGATGCCGACGATTAATCGAGCATCTTGATCTGAGATATCTTCCCAGTTTTGCCACTCTGAAACATTTTCGTTTTGGTATATTCCTTCAACCTTATCTCTCCACCAGTTCCTAACGTGCTCTTTGAAGTCTGAGAAATCATGACAACCTAAGTTCGACTCAGCTTTATTCCTTAATGTAGTAAGGGGACTAAAGGGGTTTGAGTCTTTCTTTGCTTTAGCAACTGCGGCAATATTTTGATTGGGCGAAGATTTGTCAATCTCATCGTCTCCTACGATATGAACATTAAGAAAGTTCCTGACACATCTAACGAATGCTCTGTTACATGCAATTGTTTCTAGGAATTTCGTTGCAAAGCTACTGGTGTTATCTAATGTAGCATTAGCCATATCTGAAAATACGATAGGCTCATTGCCTGTTTCGTAATTAGGAATAAAGGTCATACTGCATTTGATTGCAACATGATCGTGTTCACATTTAACTGTTTCATAATAACAGTCTGTAAAACCTCTTAGTTTAGCTAACTCTTTAATGCCTCCTAGTTTAATTAGGAGTTGATAGTCCGCTAAGCCTTCTGACGATCTTGGGCAGTCTTTGTTTCTAGCCTCAAACCAGGATCTATTAGGGAAGAGATGCTCGTCTTTAATCATTGACCTCCAGTCAATCGAGCCATCTTCATTAAAAGTATATTGAACGTTTTTAAGTAAACCGTTTTCATCTCTGCTGTATGCAGCAGGTCCAGATGAGTTGTCTATAGTGTTTTCTTCAGCCTTCTTTTTTACCATGATTATATATATTAAAGTGTTGCACTTCTTCCCAGAACTCAGGACAATCTATAACTTTAGAGTCATCTTTAATTGTATCTTTATTCATCCAGTGTGCTTTACTCTTATATTCCTTATTTTTAGATATTAATGTTTTATTACTAAGATAATAAGAATTATCGCATATATCTTCATGAAAGTCAAGGCTTTTTTTATCTTTAATCTTATACTCCTCTACATCTGTTTCAAAAAAGTCAAGTCTAATATCTGATATGATGTCATTATTTGGACAAACTAACCCAAATGCAAACCTAGATTGTTTTAACTGGTTTACATAGGAGGGGCTTATTGATTCGTCCTTAATGAATATAGTCATACCAGCTATATTGGATCTATATTGTAGGAGAGTTTCTATTGGGATAGGCTTATCAAACATTAAATTAACTTTAAACCTTAACCAATCTTCAATTAGTTCTAGGTCAAAATTATAATCACACCTTAAATTAATTAATTTAGTTTGTGTAAAATCATCCGCATTGAAATCTGGTATAATTTCTAGAATGTTATCTTTATAGTATCTACCTATGTTTACTGTACTATAGTCTTTTAAGTCATGCTTGACACCAATTTTATCTAATACATCAGTTGCTATGTCTTCTGGTTTTATTTTATCAATGAGATTTTCTGGATCATCTTTAGAGTAGGAAGGCTTGATGTCTCCAGAAGAACCAAATAAGGATTTATGGTTCGTCGGTGTATCGTGCCAGATAGGCTTGCTGACCTCTGGGGGTAGGTGGCTATGTAATGTGGTGGTAGGAGTGTCTGATAAGGATGCTAGGTGACCTGTATAGGAGTCTATACATATGTGTGCTTGTGATTTAGATATAATATAACTCAACTGCCTGTAGGAGCATGCTCCCTGTATGGACTGATCGAAGCAGTCTAGGGTTTTTTCTTTACCGTGGGAAATATCTACGAATGAAATTTCAGGGTCATATTTTTTAATTAAATCTACAACATTGTGCCAGTAGGAATAGTTTAAAGAATTAAAAGATTCTGGGGCGGTTTCTACTGTGATATATCTATCAGCTACGATAGGAAAAAAATGGGTATCAATAATAGGCTTACTGTAGTTGACCCCTAGGCATTTCGTATACTCTTCTAGAATGTGACTCATGATTTTAAATTAAAATTTATTTTATCAACACCGTTATGGAAATGATAAGGGTGGGAGTTTGCAAAATGACTGGGGTAGAAAGCTATCTTAAAGTGACCTTTATTGGATGACTTTCCTTCTAGTAGAAAACAATCATCATATGATTTATCATAGGGTATTAAATTATGACAACTTGGATTATCTTCGACTAGTGGATATACTTTGGGATCACATATAACATATATAGTATCACCTTTATATAAATCCTCTAAATTACTTAAAAAACTATTTGCGAAGATAGCTTCTCGTGGGCCTCCATTAATTAATACAGCGATTCTATTATCTCTACCTTCATCCCCTAGATATTTCTCTATTCCGTCTTCAGATATGTCTTGGTTTTCTTTTAGGGCTACTTTTTTAAAATACTTTAAAACATCCGCTCTTGTCATGCCTTTTGATATTTGAGTCATCCAGTGTTTGTGTCCAGCATCTGTATCATCGAGTTCGACTTTTAATATATTTTTATATATGTCTACGATCCAATCAGATGTACTCTCAATATCTGGTGGATTATAATTTGGGTCTCTTTCTTCTTCCGTGAAGTCGAAGTCCCAGTTTACTTCTGGCATGCGATCTATAATCTTTTCTAGCTTTGGTCCTATAACATCTATGGAATAATTATTTAGGACGAAATTCCTTGCTTTTTTACCTATCTCAGAGCGAAGATCAGGGCTCATCTTGTAAACTGATGATAACTGTTTTGAGATACTATCTGGATTTGTACTTGCTTTAATGAATTGAGTGCCAGGCTCTCTGTATTCTGCCCAAGATAATGGTAGGCCACCGCTTTCATCTGTACAACAATCTTCGCCGCAAGAGTAGTTTGTGACTAGAGTTATAAGTTCGGCTAGTTTTGCTTCTTGTACGGGTATCTCTTGACCTCCACTGGTGAATGGGTGACAGTATACATCCATTAAATTGTAAACTTCATTTAGTTGTATTTCTGAGACACCAGCTTTAACATTTGTTGTATTGAAAGTTTTTTCTGATTTACAATAAGGGCAATCTTGGTTCTCACCTTGATAGGAGGTAACATGGTAGTTTTGACACTCCGAGCAAAAATAGGTAGTTAGGATATTGCTTAATGGAATACCTTTTTCTTTTAAAAGCCTTAAGATGTCCCACCCTTCATTCCAGTGAGTATGCAATAATAGTTTAGCTTTAGAGTCTGGATTTTCTTTTAAAAATTTAGCATATCCGTCTAGTAGGTTTGGTACGCTTTTACGAAGTTGATTCCTGAAAACAAAACCTATAACAAAAGTGTCTTCGCTAATCTGAAATCTTTTTCTGAGTTTTGATCTATATTCATCTGTTACCTTGAAAAAGTATTCGGTATCGATTGCACCCCTTAATGTTTCAACATGGCTGTGTCCAAGTTTCTTCATTTCTCTTTCGGCAAAAGATGCCCAGACAAAGTAATTATCTATTTTAGGTGCTGCGTCTTGAGCTAAGGGTAGTATGGGTTCTGAGTCTAGAGTTGTCCAGACCATACAGTTTGTTTTGTTCCACCATTTTCGGTTCCAGTATTCATTAAATGCCCAGATGTCTTCAGAACCTATGTAAAGATCGGGTTCAAACTCTTTTATTAGATCATCTATTGTTTCTCCTCCGTAGCCAGCTCTTCTAGCTAAGTTGGGGTCATTGTTTAGCATTTTTAATCTTTCAAGATCATCAGGAAGAGTGCCCACACACTTCCAAGGCATCTTGGAAAGTTTGGGGGAGCTTTTCGTGTGACCATTACAAGCTTCTATAATATTATACTTACCTGTTTTATATAAATAGGAGAGTATATTTTTACAGTTTTTTCCAAAGCCAGTAAAAGCCTTACTATGATTACTGTGAAATAAAATAGTTTTCTTGCTCATAATTTAAATATTAAATTGGGCAATCTTCGGACTTGGATTTTTGGAACTCTTTCATTCTGGTTTTAAACCTATGTTTATATAAATCATTAATGATTTGATAAATGTATTGCTTGATGCAAAGGGCTTCGCCTGGTTCTAGTGGAATCTTAAAGGTATTGCTGCCATTTTGTGTGATAGAGATACCAAAGCATGGAGAGGTAAATGTATACTCTTCATATTTTTTACTGGCAGGATTGAACTTTTGAGATTTAACCTCTTTATCCCATGGTGTTAATTTGATTGTAGTTTTATTATCTTCGAATTGATGGAATGTGCTGTACTCGTATCTTCGTTCAATAGCGTCAACTATTGATCCACACTCGAACTCGTTAAACTTTAAGTTAATGTTTTTTTCTGGGTTATTTTTGTTTTCACTAAACGAACCTATACGTTTTTTGCTGTCCCATGAATGTTGTGCAATGGCGGAAACGAAAAGAACTGGCTCAGAACTTCTTTTATCGATCCCCATGGAAAAATTGAATGCAAATCCATTGTTTGATTTGTTTGGTTTGTAAATTTGGATACTCATAATTCTATTTTAATATTTTTATCTTCAAATGTTTTGGGTTTAAGATCATTATGTACTGCACCCCCTCTTTTGTCAGAGTAGTCTTTATAGTATTTTTGCTTTACAGGATCAATGCCTCCATTTTCTTTAGCTCTTTGAGCTGATAGCTCAGCACTTTGGTCCATTAAATCTCCGTAGCTACCTTTTTTGTTGGCTGTTTTATTTACGAAATCGGCATTACTCCATGGGTCTATGCTTGCTTCACAGGACAACTGAGAACTAAGAAAAACTCTTTTCCATTCTACTCCTTCTTCGTCTGTGTATTTCTTTTCATCATTCATGTTGAAGAATACATCTTTAACGAGGTTTTCATCCTCTGGGTGCTGGAAGACGTATAGGGGCATTTAATTACTACCTTCTTTAAAACAAATACTTTCTTGAACTAAATCAAGTAGTGAATCAAAAAACCAGCAGACAGCGGAAGAGCATATCGGGAGGAGGCATAATTGGACTACCTCAAGGGAGGTTGGTGATGTTTGGTGAAAGAAAACAGACACGGCAACACCACACCAGAAACCCAAGCATAGGCTGCATGTAAACAACTTATTCATGCATTTAACTTTGGACTTTAGGAAATCTCTAGGGATCCTTACGATGAAAATTTCACCGTACATTAGGATCCAACATAACCCCAAGCAAGCAATGAGTGCGGTTGCGATCATTCTTCTTCTAGATTAACCTGATGGGCTTCTGGTAATTCCTCTAGGTAGTTTAATGCTTCCCTAACTGCTTCAAGTTGATCTTTCGTTAACTTGACTGAGCCCTCGTAATCATCTGTAACGATGTAGCTATCTGTTGCCTCTTCATCTTTTACGATTGATGGGCATCTAGTTTTACCGCAGCAGAGAAAAACTTTATTGTCTTCGATTCTAATATTTTTATTCATTGATAATTTTAATTAAGGATTGTAATGTATTTTTGTAAGAAAATTTATCAGCTAACTCTAGTCCCTTTTTATTGCTTGAGGATATCTTGCTTATAGCTGTATCAGTGGCCTTATCAAAGTCTTCATCGGAGAAAGAGTAGATAGAGCCTTGATTGAACTCAGACCCTTCTTTAAAAAATAGGCCATCGTAACAAGGTTCTTCTCCACAGGGATCTACTAATATTGAGTTTTCTTCTGTGGCCCAATCTTTATGGGATGTAGCATTTAGTACGATGCTCCATTTACCTAGACATGTTGAGTTAAAAGACGGTAGATTCCAGCCTTCAGCACCACTGAGGCCAGACAAGTCTATGTCTACGGAATTTAAAAATTCATTAACTTCTGAGTTAGTTTTTAATCGAGGAAGAAGGTTGATGTTTTTGTAATTTTTACCTCCTAGTGCATCGTTTACTAAAGTCAATATATCCTGTTCCTTCATGAAGGGGTTGCCTATGCAGCATGTTAACTGAAAGTCTGGATTATTACCAAATTTCTCACTCCATAATTTAAGTATTCTGGCTGTATGCTTTCTCTTTTCAAACTTACCCATTAACCCAAAGTGAGTTTTGGATGTTAGATATTTTTTATTAGTTAAATGAAAGTCTTCATCAAAGCCTAAGGGACAGAAATATGATCCAGGAAATTTAGAGCAAGCATAGTTGCTACTAAAGATAGTTTTGTTTTGTAGTGAAACTATTGATCTTTCTTGATCTGTCGGTTCGCTGGTTTCATAGAATGAGAATAAGTTTTTATTTGAGCCTATACCAGATTCGGCGCCATTAATGTGCCAGAGCTTTATACTAGGGGTGTCTTTATTGATACCTGATAGTCTATCTTTGTAGGATTCTAAAATCCAAGCTTTAAATTCTTGGGAAATTTTATTGTATGCTGAGAACTCTAGGTCTTGTCCCATGGGAAAAAAACTAACAGATACTCCTGATTTAAAGCATTCCCTTAATATGTTGTAGGAAACATTACCGAAGCTTAATGAGTTTATTGGACCTTGGAAAATAATATCTTTCATAATTTAAAATGGCATTTCATCTTCTTGTACTATGTTAGGGATACTACTTGGAATACTTGTTTTTTCAACCAAAGTTTCACCTTGTTCTTGTCTCTTGCCATTTGGTAGGAACCTCACTATATCAGCAGATATAAAGAAGTTGCTTCTATTGTTTCCGTCTTTATCTTTCCATTTGCTGTTTTTAACTTTGCCTTCAACATAAACGCATGAGCCTTTACTGAGGTATTTGTTGCAATTATCTGCGACATTATTCCAGCATTCTATGTTTAGGAAGATTACCTCTGTTTTTGTAGAATTTATAGCTAAAGAGAAAGAGCACTTTGTCTTATCTTGTAGCTGTTGTGTTTTGGGGTCTTGGCATAAATTGCCTATTCCTATGAATTTATTTATCATTAATTATATTTCTTTTTGGAGTTCTTTCTTAATTTTTTTCAAAGCTTGGTCGTGTACATTTATACAGCCTTGCACACTTAACTCTACGGGTTTGCAGACCTTACTCCAAGGAGTGAGTTTGTTTGGCCCAGAGCTAGCATACCTTAACTTGAAGATAGTATATACTCTTTTATCTGGGTGGCGTTTTGCTATTTGTAATATTTTTTTAGTTGAATCCATGTTTGAGTAACTTTCCATTGATGTACATTCTATACCAACATTCTCTAGGTTTGCAAGATCAATTTCATTTTTTCTTTTATTTTTATTGAAATTATTCATGCACATCCATTTTGTTTCACATCCTAGATATGTAGGGAATTTAGTGTTTTTACTTTCGTCGAATTTTAGTGCGGCATTGTATATGTAGTATTCCTTGTCACTAATTAACTCACTTCTCTCGTTTGTCGGAGTATATGAATTTACCATAGTGATAAAGATTCCGCTATGTCTCTGGACTAGTATATCCAGACTCTCGTTTATATTATTGCCCACCTTTAAGTTGCGAACTAATTCGTTATCTAATAATTGCTCCATATTAATTGAATTTTTCGTATTATAACATAATATATATAGTTATGTCAACATTATATATAAGATTACCGTTAGAATATCTAAAGATTATCGTATTTACCTCAAAAACCCCGAAGGGTTTTGAGGATTATAACACAAGGAATGAAAATGTCAAGTAAAAAATGCAAACTTTAATACTGAGTTCATACTTTTCACTAAAACCTCATCCAAATCACCCTGGAGATACGGAGGTAAGAGGTAGGGCTGCGGACGGAAGGGTTTGGCAGTCGGACTTTAATTACATAAAGGAATGGTACAATTCAGTCGTAAGTAATAAGTTAAAAGCTGTTTTATTTTACGATAACCTTGATGAGGACTTTGTTTTAAAATATGAAAACGAATTTGTAAAATTTGAAAAAGTGCAAGAATCTGATTACTCAAATAACGATTGGAGGTTTTTCTGTTTTCATGATTACTTAACGGATATACCAGAAGGTGATAAGCCTGATGTAGTGTTCCATACGGATGCGTCCGATGTTAAGATCGTGAAAGATCCACTCGCCCTCATTACTGATTTCCCTGATTTCGATTACTTTGCCTGTAAGGACTCGATACCATTAAATCAGTTTGGTTACATGAAGGCTCACGAACATTTCGACTGGGAGGATAGGTTTTCGTTTATGCTTAACATGAACGATTGGTGGTTGATAAACATGGGAGTAGTCGGTGGCTCTTATTTAAATATGAGACGCTTTTATGCGAAGTTTAAAGAAGTAAGGGTGCTCATGGAAGAGCCTCATTTTAATGCAGATATGTGGGTTTGCCAATACCTATTAAGATCACAACTTCAACCCTGTGAGCTACTAATGGGGGAGCCAGTTTGCAGTGAGTTCAAGAAGTACCAAAATGATAGAAAAGATGTCTTTTTCATCCACAAATAAAACACTAGTTTGTATCAATACTTGCATTAATGATGCTGAATCTTTACATGAATTACAGCAGACTGATTGGTATAAGTTTATTGAAAAATCCCCAGAGTATAGGCCTATCATAGTATTAGCTGACCCCAAGGTTGGTCATAGTTTTACTTACGAAGATAAGTTAATTATAAAAACCGAAGAAGAGTATACCAACTTATGTATTAAAACATTTTACATGGTAGACTATTTCATGCAAAATACTATATATGATTACTTCATGAAGGTGGACTCGAATATCATAAAAGGTAACCACAACACAACTTCAGAACTTTTCTCCTTCGATCATTTTTTAAAAAAATTTAACGAAGGCGCGTTCAAAGAAGAATATGGGGGTGCCTGCCCGATACTTGGAGCAAACCCAAACCAATTAAGGTATTGGGCTAACTCTAAAAAACTATCAGTAATGCCAGAACTTTTATTAACAGAGCTAGGGATAGATGAGTTCCCAATTAAATATTGGGCTGGATCATCTTACTCACTAGGAAGAGGAAACACCTACAAAATCACACAAAATAAACATGTATTCGACTCGTTTAAGAATCTCATGGCTGGCTGCGAAGATCTTTGCGTTGGAACAGTAGTTAAAAAATTATGAAATACATAGATCACACATATTACATCAACCTAGACAAAAGGGAAGATAGAAACAAACACACTCTTAAAACAGTGATACCATTTTTCAAACTAGAAGAAGATGACTATACTAGGTTTTCAGCGGTAGACACTTCATCAGAGCCAACACAATCATTAAGAAGTATCGGCTGTGCCGAGTCACATCTAAAGATATATGAAGATGCAAAAGAAAAAGGTTATAGTTATATATTAATATTAGAGGATGATTTTGTACCAGTAACAACTCAAGACTTATTTTTTAAAAATTTAGATTATTTATTTAATAATATTCCTTATTTTAATATTTGTCAGATTGCATACAATGATGTAAAAAAGGCTATCCCTTATGGGGCTCCTAACAGCCCAGTTCTATTTTCTTCCAATGTTCAAACTACATCTGCATATATAGCTAATGTTTCATTTCTTGATGTTATTAAAAATACTATTTCTGATTCAATCAATAAATTAAAACAAGGCCAGCCATCCACTATTCACGCTATTGATCAGTGTTGGAAAAAATTTCAATCATTAGATTACCACTGGTTTCTACTAGAGAGAGTAGGAGTACAGGCTGATGATTTTAGCGACATCGAAGCCCAGCATGTTAGTTACAACTGTTAATTAAGCTTGACATTAATAAGCGGATATAATATAATCCCCAACTAATGCAAAAAAAAATAATAGTCACAGGCGTAACTGGTCAAGACGGCAGCCACATGGTTGACTTCTTACTCAAAAACACAAACCATCGTATCTACGGAACAGCTAGAAGGTTAAGTGTAAAAAACCACGAAAACATACAGCACTTAGAAAGCGAACCTAGGTTTTGTCTTCTAGATTTAGACTTAAATGATGCACACAGTATAAGGGATTGCATTATAGATCTACAGCCAGATTTTTTTATAAATTTCGCAGCACAATCTTTTGTAGCTGGTAGCTGGAAGTACCCAATTCAAACATGGGAGACAGATTCGAATGCGGTACTACATATATTAGAATCAATTAGGAGATTTTCTCCTCACTGCAGGTTTTATAATGCTGGCAGCAGCGAAGAGTTTGGCGATGTAATCACTACACCCCAAAACGAAGAACACCCACTTAGGCCTCAGAGCCCCTACGGTGCAGCAAAATGTGCGGCTAGGCATATAGTTAGAGTTTATGCAAAGTCTTATGGATTATATGCTGTTCAAGGCTGGCTTTTTAATCACGAAGGGACACGCAGGGGCTTAGATTTTGTAACAAGAAAAATTAGCCACTCTGTCGCTAAGATTAAACTTGCTATAGAAAATAACCAAACCCCACCAATTTTAAAACTAGGCAACTTAGGCGCCGAACGAGACTGGAGTGATGCAGAAGATTTCATGAATGGCGTATGGTTAATGTTAAACCAAGACAGACCCAAAGCTTACGTGCTAGCTTCTGGTGAAATGCATTCGATAAGAGATTTTTTAGAGGAAACTTTACGTTGTGCTGGTATAAATTTTTACAGCATGGGTTCATACAGTGAAGAAAAGTATGTAGACTTAGATGCTGGCCATACCATTGTAGCGATAGACCCAAAATTTTATCGTCCCGCCGAAGTCCATGAGCTTTGCGGAGACCCCTCTCTAGCCGAAAATGAATTAGGCTGGGAAAGAAAGTCTAGTTTTAGTGACCTAGTACTAAAAATGTACGAAAACGACTACAACTTGCTTCAAAAAAAGTATTGTTAATAACTTACTGTCATTATACTTGCTATACACCAAAAATGGTGCTATAATAAGAAAATGACAAAGATTAAAGATTTTTTTAAAACCCCTAAAATAGCTGTGTAAATTCACCTATGGATATAAAAGTTAAGAAGAGAAATGGAAGATTAGAAAACTTCGTAGTAGATAAGATAAACGCTAGTGTTCAGAGAGGATGCGACGGAATAGAGGATGTATCTCCCAGTGAAATTGTACTAGATGCCCAATTACAATTATTTGACAAAATAACTACAAAAGAAATTGATCAGGCCTTAATTTTATCCGCTAGAGAAAAAATAGAGAAAGAACCAAACTACTCCTTTGCGGCTGCAAGGTTATTACTAAATTGTTTATACAAAGAAGTATTCAAGGAAGGTGTTGATTCGGATACATTTAAGCTACAATACAGAAAAAGTTTTATACAAAATACAAAATCATTAGTTAAAAACGAAAGATTAAATCCAAAGCTTTTAGAATTTGACTTAGTAAAACTATCTGAATCCTTAAAAATAAGAAGAGACTTAAACTTCAAGTACCTAGGCATACAAATTCTCTATGATCGTTACTTCCTAAGGCATGGTGATAAAATCATGGAGACACCTCAATCATTCTGGATGAGGATAGCAATGGGGTTAGCTATTAACGAGGAGGATAAAACGGAAAGGGCTATAGAGTTTTATGACATACTTAGTAGCATGCTCTACACCCCATCAACTCCAACACTCTTTAATAGTGGTACAGTTAGATCTCAACTAAGCTCTTGCTATTTAAATACCTTTGATGACAGCATAGACGGGATCTTTGACGGCGCTTGGCAAGAAGCTAGGAAGTCTAAATATGCTGGAGGTTTAGGTTTAGATGTTACACCATTCAGGTCAACAGGTTCTCATATCAAAGGGACCAACGGCATCTCAAGTGGGTTAGTACCTTGGCTAAAGATATACAATGATTTACTTGTAGCCGTAAACCAAGGAGGGAAGCGCCCAGGTGCGGGTTGTGCATATTTAGAGCCTTGGCA
>MDSZ01163258.1_pt1 | contig 12289 bp, 5 predicted proteins | sample 811201 | NCBI WGS metagenome assembly MDSZ01 (sample SAMN05326647, study PRJNA326480) | marine metagenome | isolation source: seawater | place: Indian Ocean: North | collected 2010
GATGGTGTTAGTTGGAAATATAGAGATGGTTACTTAGATGGTAGTGGAAGTGCTTGGACAACATCATCTTTTACATCACAAGTTGGTGAGTATCAATCTACTGGTTCTACCGAGTTTGGTGGAGTTTATGCTAAAGGACATAGTGGTGATACTGATAAGTATACTCATACTAAAACTTTTGATTTTGAAACTGATGACTTAACAATCGAAGTTACTGATTCAGTAAACGCTATACACGGTGGTTCGTTCACAAATAATGGATTTATTTTAAAACGAAGTGATAGTCAAGAGAATGATTCAGCTCCATATGGTAATTTACAATTCTTTTCAAGAGATACTCATACTATTTATATTCCAAGATTAGAAACTAAGTGGGATGATTCGACTTGGTCTACTGGTAGTTTAACTGCTTTAGATATGGATAGTGATGTGGTTCTTTATATGAGAGGATTGAAACCAGAGTATAAGAATACATCAATTGAAAAGTTTAGAGTAAATGGTAGAAAACGAATTGTAGCTAAAACTTACTCAACTTCATCGGATTATTTAACTGTTGAATATTTACCAAGTGGTTCTACATATTATTCTGTTAGAGATGCATCAACTGATGAGGTATTGATAGATTTTAATGATTGTACAAAAGTAAGTTGTGATTCAAATGGTAATTTTTTTAATTTTAGATTAAGTACATTGCAACCAGAAAGGTATTATAAATTTTTATTCAAAGTAGTGAGTGGAGCAACAACTCAGATTTTTGATGATAATAAATTTCAATTTAAAGTAGTGAGATAAAATTATGGCTCAAGAAAGAAAAATAGTTCCAAATCTATATACGAGTGGTGGAGAGTTTGTAGTAAAATCTAAACAGCATCACGGTTCAGCTGAAGAGTATATTGGTAGTTTTCATTATGATATAGATGAGGATAAATACTATACATTTGCTACACCAGAAGTTGGTTTAGCCGCTAGTGAAGAATTAATGCCATTAGATGTTAATGCTAGAGATGAAAATGGTTATCTTATAGCTCCATATAATACTGAGAAGAATTATAGATTAAAATTATCTAGAAAAAAATATGAAGATGTTAAAGAAGTTATTGATAATACAATTACTGAATTAGCTCCTCCAGAAATACTTTCTCCAGAATTAACAATTCCAGAAAGAATAGAATTATTAAAAGCAGAATTTTCTGATTTAAAAGAACATATATCAGATGAGGATTTAGATTTCTTAATAAGGGAATCTCTTTTAGAATCTAGTCAAATATTAATTAGAGGAAATACAGATGAAGTAATGTTGAGTTACTTTGATATAGCTCATTTTGGTATTCAGTTAAAGGGTACACTTTCAGATGATGAAAATGGAAATCCAAAAGGCCCGCATGTTAAAATAGAAGCTAATAGAACTGATATATGGGAGGGTGATGTTAATCACACCGATTTAAGATGGTATAATTTTATGGTACCTGTTTCACAAGACCAAGAGGGTCAAGAGATAGCAGTTACATTTAATGATGATAAGAATGATGATACAGGTGATAGAAACCTAACAATAGGTTTGATAAAAAACAAACCAATTACTTATCACGCTTATGCAGAAAATCCAGATATTTATGATGAAAATACTCTTTTAATTCCTGAGGTAACATCATCTCAAAAAGATGCGTGGGGTAATAATCTTATTGTACCTGCAGTTACTTACGATAGTTCTTCAACATCTGCTAAATATAATGGTTACTATGATAATGTTTATTATATCGAAAATGATACCGACAAATCAACAGAACCTTTATATAAAAAATATAATCCAAATGGTGACGATGTCGGAGCTACAGACCCAAATAATGCATTAGCAGGTTCATCAGTTCTTTTATACAATGAGGATGGGGACGCTCTTTTAAATAAATATCCAGAAGATTCTGTTACTTATCCTGGTAAATTCAAAAGTGGGATGCCTTGGAATAGTCAAGTAAAAATGTTAATACCTAACGATTGGTTTTTAAGTGAATATCCATCACAACCTGTTGAATTTACTACTGATGATTTTCAAATTGGTACTATCAAACAAACAAAAATTGATTTGATAGAATGTATGACTAAGGAAGAATTACAAATATCATCTATTGATATTTTGAAACAAAAATTAAATGAAGAAAATGAAATACTTATTGATAGAGCTGAAGATGCAGAAGCTGTTAGTGGTAGTCAAGCTATAGAAATTAAACAGATGAGAGATTCAATTAATATGATGTCAGAACCTTTTCTAGCGTTATATGATGGAGAAGATACAGGTCATAATATGGCATACAATTCTAGATTTAAAAGAGAGGTATCAAGGGATGGTAAAAAAGTTTGGAGAACTGATAATAGACCAGAATATTGGTATCTATCAAATTCTTATAAAGATAAAAATCCTGACCAAATGCCTTTAGCACTAGGGGAATGGTATGACTTTGGAGGGCCACCATCTGAAATATCTGGTTATCCACAAAGTGATAAAGGTATTATGAGATTACATTATTTTCCGCCAGGAGGGGTTTTATCCGAAGAAGGATGGCCTAATGAGACACAAAGAATTGGTTTTAGAATGAAAGCTAATTCATATAGAGGTTGGCCAAAAGTAAGATTAAAAGATGTCAAACGGGGTAAGAGTCAAACAAAATCAGTAAATTCATATGATTGGAAAATTTATTGGTTTGATGTAGCATTGCCTTCTGTTGGTGTTGCAAATAAAACTATTGAATTACATTTAGCATTTATAAACAATAGAATGAAAAGAGGGCCTTGGTATAGAAGAGGTAAGTATAATAATAAACACGGAAAAGATAGAGATGTTTGGATTAGTCATATTGTTAGAGCTGATGGTCAAATGTATGCGACCAATAAAGGTCATAATAGTGCAATGACTACTATTAGAATGAAAAATGACTCTGGTCAGTCACTTACAACAGCACATTCAAATCCAGATAAAAAATGGCATACAGCAGAACTTACTGATGTGAATAATAAAGATTTTTATGGATGGACTGGAACTGATTTAATGGTGCCTAACGGAGGAAAGTTAGATGGTAATGCTGGAATAAGATTCACATTCCCAGCTAATTCAGAGCATATATTTGTTAAAGGAGAAGCTGGTTCTCCACCACCAAATACATATGCGGCTATATATTGTGGTGGAAGAGGTTATTCGGATAATGATGACAATGGATTTGATGGGATGAATGACCAGCGTGGTATATTTGTTTTACCTTATTATAGGTATCAATTAAAGTTTTGTGCAAGAAAAGCTGAATCAAGTAAAACAATAGAATATAATGGTGCACAATCACACTCACCTGCTAGTAATACAAGATTTGGTGTATTTGTTGGAGATAGAAGAAATGGTTGGAGAGGTAGTGATAATCCATATCCAGGCACTGAGGGTTATGAGTGGTTTGAATCAGAAGAGTTTGATTTAAATGCAGACCATACTTGGCAAGATTATGAATTAGAGTTTATTCCAGTTCCTGGGCCACAAGGTGGAGCTAAAGTTTATTTTGGATTTTATTTACATAAGGGAATACAAGGTGAAAAAAATATAATTGAATTTTCAGAATGTCGTATTGTAGGCCCATTAGATGATGATGCATATTAATAGTGAGGAAATAAATGGCAATTAAAAATTATAAAAATTATGATGATATAAAAGAAACAAGTACTAAAACTACTGGTGATTATCTTGACAAGAAAACTGCCGCATTAGTTGAAGTTGGTGTAGAGTTTCCTCACGACTCGTTTGGTGGTAGTGATGATAATATAGAATTTCACGCATACACGGTAGAAGATAATGAGTTGGGTTCAAAATTTGAAGGAGTACATTTTGAACTATCTGATAAGTCAGGTTCAGATGGTGGTGCTGTATTAAATTTAAAACCAGCAGAAGAATTAAAAGAATTAGGATTTACACTTGGTAGATATAAATATGTTTATAATATCTATCAACGACTTACACATAATAATTGCTATATACATACAATATCACCTTCAAGAACAGAAGCTTTAATATTTCCTGTAAAAACAAGAAATTGGTACAATGATTTTAAAACCAATTTAGAATTTACTCATTTTGGAAATAAAGTCAACATTGGTGCTAATGTTGGTTTTGAGATGTTTGATGTAAATCAAGATGGTACTGTTAATATTCTTGATATTGTTCAAGGACTAAATGTTGGTTTAGAAACTGGTATAACAGGTTCTACTAATCCTGATGAACCTGGATTTGGTTATCCAGAAGGATTACCTATCAAAGAAACCATAACTCCATCAGAAGCAATGATTATGGTAGATTTCATTTTAGGTTATAATTCAGGAGCTGGTTCACCTGGAAACTATATTGGTAATACTGAGGCTGGAAATGAAGCTTCTGCACTAGCTACTAAATTAACAATAGAACAATTAGAAGAGAATGGATTTCCACAAGATAAATTACAATCTTTAAATCCACAAGGCGGAACTAATGAACAGGCTTGGTTACATTTAGCAAATAAAGTATTACGAAATTATCAACAATTTGACCAACTTGACCCAGAAAAACTTGATGTTTATGCAAATTTTGGTGAAAATAAATTTTCTCTATTAACAAATTGGGTATTAGATGATAGAACTTATCCAGAAGCTCCACACGGAATAGTATTAAAGTTTCTTGAACCACTTCCAGAGGATGTAACTGAAAGAACACAATTATCATTATGTCAATTCTATGGTAATCCAGTAATTGATAAAATTAGTTTGGTTGGAACTCCATTATCTCAAAGAAAATTAAATATATTAGCACCACATAATAAAAAAATTGATGTAAATTTGAAAACAAATCATATGGGTCAGTTTGAAAGTTGGGAACAAATTCTTGGACATAACCCAACTACTCAACAGAATTTAATAGATTTTTATTTATCTGGTAGTCATTTAGAACAAAGGATAAATATAGATTATACTGATTATCGTAATTTTGTTAAGTTTGGTTCTGCATATGAAAGATTAGCAAATTTTAAATATAAACTTGAAAAGATAGAGTTATATGATTCTAAATCGGATGCTCACTCATTAGTATCTGGTTCGGGTGGAACAGTTTCTTATTATAAAGAATTAAAAAGAGACCTAATAAGTGGATTTGATAATTATGAAAAATTTATGTATTATGAAAGTGGTTCTTATATATCCGAAAGTGGATTAGGAGCTGTTGGTACGGTTGATTATCAAGACGCTACATCACCGAAACAAAATTCAACAAAACCATATAGATTATATTCAACAACATCGTCTAATTTTACTACTTGGTATTCTAATCAAAGTTCAAATGCATTAAATCACGATAATTTTAATGAGGATTCTTTACAAGACAATGTTCCAATGCATTTAAAAATGGGAAATGAAAATGCAGAATATTTATTATTTCTAAATATGATGGGTCAACACTTTGATACGGTTTGGACATATGCTAAACATATGACAGATGTATCTGATAGGTCTCATAATATAAATAGTCTTTATAATTTTGACCCAAATACTCCTGGAACACAAAATTATGAGGGACTAGATAAAGGTTTAACTTATTTTGTAGCTCAAGCTCACGGATTAAAATTAAATAATGGACAAGATTTAGTTAAGTTGTGGAAATATGCTTTAGGTGAAAACCAATTTAACGAGGGAACGATAACTCTTGATGGTAATAAGATTAGTATTCAAGATGGAGCCTTCTCAAATGATTTAGAAGACGGAACTCTATACATACCATCAACAGAAAATCCATCTGGTTCTCAGTTCGAAACTACTTTAACAGACATATATCATTCATCGGCTTCAATATCACCATCTTATAGTGGTGTTATGAGTTCTAGTAATTATACAATTACCTATGATATAGAAGGTTCTGAGAATACTTCATTAAGTTCAAATGATTATACAAAAGAAATATGGAGAAGACTATTAAATAACCTTCCATATTTGTTAAAAACAAAAGGAACTGCTCGTTCTGTTAAAGCTTTAATATCTTGTTATGGTATTCCACAAACAATATTACAGATACAAGAATATGGAGGCCCAACAAAAGTAGGTAATCAAATATATACATTAGAAAAATTTGGATACGGACTTCATTATACAGGTAGTAATCAATATGCACAATTACATTGGAAACCTACTACTAAAACGAGTAGGAATCCAGATACATTACAATTTAGATTTGCATTCGATGTTGATATGAACTCACATAATTGGGATATAACAACATCTACTGGGTTATTCTCGGGTATGGCTACACATAATGAAAAAGATAACAATTCAGTCAGATTAGCTACATTAGGTGGTGGAGCTACTGGAAGTGCTTTATGGGACATAAGAGCTAATCCATTAACAGGAAGTTTATATCACGATATGGGTAAGGGAACTGGTACAAGTACATTACCACAACAATATGGACTATCTGGTAAAGGTCAGTATAACACGATTTCTTCATCAGTAACAGAATGGGGATTCTTGACATTTAATCTTTCAGGTTCAACTGGATATAAAACATTATATAGTGACCCACTTCCAATTTATAACAAAGATTTTTGGCAAGTAACACTACAAAGAACCTCTGGTTCAGATTCAACAAATATAGACCAGACATATGAGTTATATGTTAAACAAGCGGTTGGTGATAGGGTTTCATTCTCATCATATTCAACAATGTCGTTTACAGGTGCTACAAGTGCTTCATATAAGTCTAACTTTACATCTTCTGATACACTTTGGTTGACAGATTCAGGTTCAGATATAGGTGGTGGTTGGTTTAGTGGTAGTATATCTGAGGTAAGATTATGGAATAAACCACTTACTGAAAAAATTATAAATATGCATACAAAAGCTCCATATTCATATGCAGGAGGAAGTACAAGTTCTTATTATGATAACTTAGAAGTTAGATTTCCATTTAATACAATATATGAGTTTGAAACTGCAGGTGTAGCTACACCTAATGTCTATTCAAGTTCAAATGTAGCAAATATAACAACATATCAGACTACAGCTTCTTTGATTAATTTTGGAACTACAAATAAATCAATGAAAGAGTTTGAGATAGAAAATAATTTTGAATTGCCAAATATTGGAGCTAATAGATTAACATCTAATAAGATTAGAGTTGAAAATGCAGTTCTTGATGGAAATCTTAATACAAAGATTAGGTCAGAAAAAAGAGCTAATGATTATGCACCAATAGATTCACCAAAATTAGATGTTTATTTCTCACCAGTTAAACCTATTAACGAGGATATAATAGCAGATTTCTCTGGACTAGAGCTTGATGACTTACTGGGTGACCCAGAAGATATATATAAAGACAAATATACAGCGTTAGAAAATGCTAAAAAATTATATTTTCAAAGATATGATAATTTAAATAATTTCTTTGATTATATTAGATTAATACAAATGTATGATTCTACTCTATTTGACCATATTAAAAGTTTAATACCACATAGAGCTCACGAGAGTGTAGGATTATTAATAGAACCTCATTTATTAGAAAGGTCTAAATTTTCTGGATGGAAAAAACTTGTTAAAGATGAAACTCATTTTAGAAATCAAGAAAAAAGTGGTATTCCAGGTCAACCAAATATAGCTATAGATTATTATGATAGAGGAGCTTCTGCAACTGCTTCAACTGCAGGTAGTTTTAGATATAATAGTGGTTCTGTTGATATGGGTACTGATAAAATGGAAGGTTTTGCAGATTTATATAATGACTTTTTTGGGGGACAACCATTTAATGATACTATAACTCTTGGTAATAGTTTAAATGTTGATATTCAAAAAACAGCTAGTTTAGATGCTCCAACAGTAGATGATTATTCACCTGTATTTAGAACAGAATTTATAACATCTGCATCACAAGTCACTAGTTTGAATGTTGGATTAGAGTATCAATTAACATCATCTGGTAATGTAGAAGATGGATTACAAAATACTTCTATTACTACATATTTAGCAGATATTAAGAAGATGACTCAATCACACGAATCTTCATCATATCATTGGGGAGCTGGTGGTGCGGCTAATGCACAAAATGAAGATTGGTTTGGTAATCCTGAGAAGGAATGTTATCATCCATTTGTACACAAACATATTTTAAGTGATACATACCTAATTCATAGTTCATCTGCATATGAGTGTATACAGACAGATGGTACCGTAGCTTCAAAACCAATGGTGCCTTATGGTTATTGGGATAATGATAGAAGTATAACAGGTTCAATAGACCCAGTTATGGCTAGTAGAGGATTTTTACCAGCAGAATGTAGTCCACCAGATACTATTGCGTATAGGACTCAAAAATATATTGGAACAAAAAATAAAATATCAACTACTTATGATGGAAAGGATGCATTTGAAGTACACGAGACATCTCCGAGTGTTCTTGTTGTATCAGATACATCACCAAATACATTACAAGTACAATAATTGATAAATAAATGACGAAAAATTGAAATTGACTATATTTATATATGAACAAAAGTATTGTTTATGCAAATGAGAAAGTTATAAATATATCAAATGAAAAAATTATATAGGAGATAAATAATGGCATATCTTGATAATACTACAATCACAGTAGACGCTATCTTAACAAAAAAAGGTCGTGAAAGATTAGCATCGGGTGGTAAAAGTGTGAATGGTTTTCACATCACTCAATTCGCTTTAGCAGATGATGAGATTGATTACTCATTATGGGACCCGACACATCCAAATGGTTCGGCGTATTATGGTTCTGTTATAGAAAACACACCATTAATGGAAGCAGTTTCAGATGAAACTCAAATAATGAGGTCTAAACTTCTAACACTACCAAAAGGAACTCCAAAAGTTCCTCTAATTGATGTGGGATTAGATTTAGGTAATACGGGTATGATAACATTAACAGTAACACAGAATACAGAAGTTACTTTATCTCCAGTAACTGCTAATATAGCTGGTGCTGACCAAACTCTTGGATATACATTTATTCTACATAATGGTCAGTTCGCATCACTTACTGTTGTAAGTGGAGTTGATTCTAATTTAATTGGAACAGTTCCATCTTTCTTAGGTGATATTACTCAACAATATACAATTAGTGAAGTTGGTAAGGTAATGAAGTTAAATCCTAAAAACCTTATTGCAACAAATAATAAATTTACGAAAATTACGATTATTGGTAATGAGACAGGTGCTCAGAAAACATTGGACATTAAAGTAGTTCCACAAACTGAGAATACCAACGCATCAAACTAATAAATAAATAGGAGAATCAGAGATGAGTGTAAGTGTAGAACAAATATTAGAACAAATCGCGGCTGGATTACAAGACGATTATAATAATACTAATTCGTTGACAACCAATAACCTTGCTGGTATGGGACAATTCTTAAATAATGCCGTGAGACCTAAGCTAGAAACATTACTTTCTACTCAGGCTACAATTGATGCTACAGTATCAAAAGCTTTTAGTAAATTTAATATGTCAGATGATTTGGTTGAAAATGTAATGCAAAAAGTTACTACTCCTTTGTGGACTAATAGTACATCTTCATTAAATGCATATTATACATCATCTACACAAACTGGTTCAACACAAGGTCAATATTATTATGATGTTTATAATTTAGCTCCTGGAACTGAAAATTCGGCAGTTCAATTTGCAGTAGCATATGGTCACTATGCAGGTAGTGGTTCGGGTGGTATAACAGATAATAGACCTTATAAAGCTATCTATTCTCAGCATGTCCAAACAGTATTAAATCCTGGTGATACAAGATTTTCATTTAGCCCAATTGTTGGTACTACGGACTATGAAGATGATTTTTATGCAATTAATGTTTCAAGACCACTTTATAAAGAAAGACTTGACCCTGGAAACTGGGAAGTAAAACTTAGTGGTTCAGAAGGTGAACAAATCTTCATCGATGATAGTGGTCAATCAACAGCGGCTGGTACTGGTTCAGGTGCTAGAGTATTTAATATAGTTAGTGGTTCAATTGATGGAGGTATTAAAACTTCTGCTACTAAATATGGATTTGTTTATCCAGATGTTGGATTGATTGTATTTAGTGGACAGATAACTGCATCAATAGGTTGGGTAACAGATTCTGGAACAGGTACTGTGAATCACGGAAGATTTTTAACTGCTCTGAGTGCATCTAATCACTTCACTGCTCGTTCAGAAGAAGATGTAACATCAACACATTATTTTTGTAGAGTACATAGTAGTGAATATAACTATTCAAATAATCCAACTTGGGCAAATCAAACTACTGGTGTTCCTGTAAATGATGAGTTTAAAACAGACCCTAAAGCTTATATAACAACAGTTGGTCTTTATAATGATGCTAAAGAACTTTTAGCAGTAGCTAAGTTATCTAAACCATTATTAAAATCATTTAGTAGAGAAGCAGTAATAAAAGTAAAACTTGATTTCTAAATTGGATATTGATAAATGGGAACAAATAAATGTCAATATTTAAGCGATTACAGCCTAATGAAATAACAATTACGCCTTTTAAAGCTCATAAGAAATATACGCCGACAATAGATAATGTAGATAGTTCGAGTGGTATTACGGTTGTAGAAGGTGTTAATTATAATTCACATTTTTTTACTGAGGAAGAAAAGAATACCAATGGTACTTATAAGAGGACTGTATATCATTTGGTTAATAAATTACATTATCTTTATGAAAACGACCCAGTTAATACCTTTACTAATAATACAAGAGAAGTATTAGAAAAAAATTATATAACTAACGCAGAAGATTGTCCATTCCCAATACATACTAGTGCTTCAATAACTAATATATTAATACCTCAGAATAAATTTGGTGAGAGAATAAAACCTGGAACAGTTTCCATAACAAGTAAAAATTCTTCTGTATCCCCATCATTAAATGGTGAGGTTTATATGGATGATGGTATTGGTAATCTTTATAGTAATACAATATCTCAGTCTTGGCATACCTCTACATCTGCATCATATTGGCCACCAAGTTCGAGTTTAAAGGGTTATTGGAAGTTTGATAATCCATCAGACCCTTATATTGATTATTCTGGAAACGGACATCAAGCGATACATACAGGTTCAGCTTGGACAACATATTTCGATAGTGGTTCTGAATCTATTGAAGGTCTTTCAATAAAAACTGCAACAGGAACAGATGTAGACGATGATGGAAAGAGTGGTGTTATGTTGATGAAACATAGAGATTTAATGGACCAGAATCAACAGACTTGGACTTTATGGTTTAAACCAGATGGTCACACAAATGGTAGTAAATCAGCTAGAATTATAACAAGAGATTTATCTGAATATTTTGGATTATTTGAATCTGGAGATTATTCTGGTGATGGTAAATGTACTGCACAAATTAGAAGAGGAAATGGTGCTTCCGCTAACTTTGGTGATGCATTAATTTCAGGAAGTTGGCATTTTGTAGCATTTTCAATAGATTATACCAATACACAACAAAAGACTTATCTATGGAATGGTGTACAATGGTTCACAAATACTGGTACAACTAATGGTGTTGGTAGTTGGAATAATGCAAATGGTGATGGACAAGCTACTGGACTTGGATATAAAAGAGCTGTAATGCTTGGTTGTAATTGTGAGAGACAAGATGATATTCATATGAGTCAAGACAGGTCTAATATGTTCTCTGGTAGTTTTGATGAATGTAGATATTATGATACTAATTTATCAGAACAACAAATATATGCATTAAAAGATTTCCCACGAGGTCAGAAACAATCTTGGATTGGTGATGTTTGGTATAATCAAGGTGAGATAGTAGTTAAGACTCAGGGTAATCACAAAAATTTAGCATTAGGAACAAATACAAATGGTTTTGAATTAGAATGGGATGCTACGGTTCAAATACACGAACACGAATATAGGTGTACTGCTGAGGTAGATGAGTTTAATAGAACAATAAATCAAAGTATAATTGCAGAAAGTCTAAATAGGGACAGAATGATTGGTGAAGCTACACATTCTTTATTTTCACCATATGTTACAACTATTGGATTATATGACCAGAATTATACTTTGTTAGCTGTTGGTAAGTTAGGTAAACCAATAAAAACATCTACTGAGACATCTATTACATATGTTGTAAGAATAGATTTATAGGAGAAATATGGTTACATTAGGATTGGATGTATCAACGACTTGTGTCGGATATGCATTCACACAAGATAAGAAGATTCTCGATATGGGATTCATCGACATCAAAAAAGAA
>MDSZ01192234.1_pt1 | contig 12289 bp, 7 predicted proteins | sample 811201 | NCBI WGS metagenome assembly MDSZ01 (sample SAMN05326647, study PRJNA326480) | marine metagenome | isolation source: seawater | place: Indian Ocean: North | collected 2010
AATCTTGGGGGTGTTTTGTTTTCTTTTACTTCATTTACAATCTTATCAGTATTTATCATATAATGGGAACATTCTAAATCCATAGTAGTTTTCCCTGTTCCAGTAGTAGGAAATGTCTCTATCGCATAAAATTCATTTTCTTCCATTCTAACGGGATAATCTATTTTAAAATTGGGAACAGACTTATTCGCATGAATCATATATGGGAAAATCATATGTCCTGTTAAATCTCTTGTACTTTTAACTTGCCTCATTTTACCATCGATTTCTATTTCATGACTCTCTATAAATTCTTGAGTTGCGGCTCCTATTTCTCCTAAAATGGCATCTACACCACTATTTTTTATAGCTAGTTCAGTAGCGGCTTTACCTATTTTAATAAGTTCATCATACTTATCAGATAAACTAAATGAAAAAGCGGAATCTATAATACATCCATCATAATGAACTCCAAAATCAACCTTTACTAAATCTGTTTCTTCTAATACTCTTTTTTCACCTGGATTAGGAGTCCAGTGTGCAGCACACTCATTTATAGAAAGACCTATAGGAAATCCAATACCACTTTTAAATGGGTCACTAATTTGATATTTAGATTCTTTTTCAATTAGATCTTCTATATGATTCGCGATGTCAAAATATTTCATACCTTTTACTTCATCAGATTCTATTAACTTTCGAAATTCAGTTCTAACTTTTCTATGAACTTTAGCCGCCTTTTTAAATTTTTTTAGAGTTTCTTCTAAATCAGAATCATATTTTAAAAAATTCCATTCATTCATAATTAATTAATCAATGAAATTTTTTATTTAAGTTATTTTTTAATTTATAAACTAACCATATGAAATCCTTCAAAATTTAATATATTTATTTTTTCTGGATCAGTCACTTTTTTACCTTTTAATTTTAGTCCATTTCTTAGTATATTTTGACTATTTTTTGGTATATTTTTTCTTAAAAATTTGCTAATTGTTTTGGAATCTTTATCTTTTATATCAGCGAAATACTCATCATTAACATCAATATTGTCAGGTAATTCTATAATTCCTATATTATTGTTAATAATATAACCTAATTTCTCTTCAAAAAAAATTTTTATTGGTGTTTTTTTTATTAAGTTTTTTTTTTTATTTATTTCAAAATCTCCTTCATATAAATTTAATGAATTGTGAAAATTAATTTCAAATAAATGCTTCTCTCCATTAGTGACAATTTTTTTTACCACTCCTAATGGTGAAAGTAATATAGAGAAATCTATTAATTTAATATTTAATTCTTTTAAGTTGTAAAAACTCATAATAAAAGATTAATATTTTTTTTTTGTTAATTTTATAAATAAAATTTTAAATTAAAAAAAATAAAGAAATAAATAAGTTTATTTTGATGGAAAATACTTAAAAAAAGAAATCATTTTATAAATATTTATCATGTGTTTTAAAAATTACACAATAACTTTATGCGGTTTAAATTTACTTATATTTGGAGTAAGCATATTAGCCGTATCTTCCCAATGTTTATATGATTTATATTCTGATAGGTTGAGTGACGAACATAATATTTATTTAACTTGTATACTACTTACTGTATTTAGTTTACTAATGGTAATTATAAGTCTATGTACAATAAAAAAAGTTAATAATCATGCGTATGCTTTGGTGTAGAGTAAGTTTAAAGTATAAACTCCTAACCAATCTAATAAATCACAAATTCTAAGGTTTAAGTCAATGAAATAAAGTTTTAACAAATTTATAAGATCTCCAGGATTATAAAATATTCCTAAAAATAGAACATTAATGCTATTATATTTTACTTCGTAATCTAATTTTATTAAATCATTGATAATACTTTGATTTGTGGAAAAATTATAATTCCAAAAATCTATAATTTTACTCTGCTTTTCTAAAATAAAATTTTTATGAGTTTCATTCTTTATAGGATTAAAAGTCAAGGTTTTTAAAAATATAAAACTTAATTTATCTGATAATAAATTTTTTAGTTGAGAGAATATATTTACTCTATCATTTATCATTCCAATATTTTCTTTAAGTATGATTCTTTGGAATCTCTCTGGATATATCTGAGATAATTTTGATGATATTTTATTTACATCATCAATATAAATTGTTTCCATATTATCCTCAAATCCTAAATCTTTTATAAGATTACTACATTTTTCTATTTCTAGAAGATTAGTTTTACAAATAACTATTTTTAAATTTTTCTTTTTTTCCATTAGTTTCTGCATGAGAAATATTTCAAAATTACAGTCATTATTGTTTAAACTTAATATATTATCTCCATCATTTAACTTATTTAATTCTAGAATTTTTATATCTCCGTCATATATACTTGAAAAGATACCTTTCCTTAAAAAAGCAATATTATTTATAAGTTTTCTATCATTTTTATTAGATGAATCTAAATAATATGAATTATAAAAGTCTTCTTCTTTTCTAAATTTCCCTACCTTATCTATTTTTGTTACATTTTCAAAAAACAAATATCTTAAAAAATAATGTATAATTACTAATATTATCAAAAAATAAATAAAATATAAGTAATCTTCCATTTATATTATATAATTATTTATATTTTAATTATAAAAATAAATTATTTTGATATAGATAATCTCTCGTAGGGACCAACATTTTCTGTCAATAATTTACTACTTATTATTTTATCATAAGGTTTTTTGTTCCTAGAATCATAAGTTATAAATTTTACTTCTTCATAAAAATTACGTGCTCCTTCATGATATAATATATCATTTTTAGTAAAGAACATTTCATATGGATCCAAAAGTTTATTAAATATATTATTTCTTTTATTCAAAAAATAATCATTCATGGTTTTTTTCAATTCGTTGATATGTCCATAAATATTTCTCAGTAATTTTAAAACATATTCATCAGGTAAAGTGCTTTTCGCAACCAATATTAATCTAGTTGAAAATGATTTAATTATTTTTTTTTTTCCTAAATTTTCTGAACTATTATATGAAAGATTATCATAGTTTTCTTCAACTATTCTATTATATTTACCTACATCTAAATTTTCTTTAAAAACATGTGGAAATTTAGCTTTTATTAGAAAATCCTTTATTCCGTTGGTTCCTATTATATTAATAAAATTGGTTTTTAAGAAATTAATAAGAAATGGATTTTTATTTGTAGTTGTCATAAAAATCATATCTTCGTCTTCTCTATCAAAAGCATATATAAGATCTCTCATACTTTTATAATTAGCATTAATTCTTATTCCCTTTGTATTTTCAGTAATTTTTAGTAATTTAAAAATTTCCATACCATCATGGTAAGAACTATTATTATTATTAAGCATTCCCAGTTTAAGATATTCATTTTTTGATCCTGAAGATCTTTCTAAAATTAATTTTAATAATTCGACATAACTTGAAATTTTAAATCTGGCATTTAAAACCAATATAAATTCCATTCTAAAAAATGAACACACATATCTTATTTTATTCTTATCTATATCTTTATTTTCTATTGCTTTATAATAGTCATTTTCTGTGCAGAATGCCATTTGATAAGAATTATTTTCATTTTCTAATTTTTTTAAATTATTGTACATACCAAGTGAGTGTTCCACTTCCATAGGTATAAGTTTTGACAACTCATATGCCAATTTAAATGTTTCAGAAAATTTATAATCTGTTAAAATTATTGGTTCAAATTTTTCACTAAACTCAGTTTTTTTTTTTAGTGGATATTTATTATATTTAGAATAATTTTGAATAAAAATACTCTGTGATAGATTATCATAATTTTCTATATTTGAAAACAAATTATCATAAGTAAAAAACTTTAGTAATAAATCTTTTACTAAAAAATAGAAAATAACAATTAATAATATGTATATTATTCTCATTTACAATAAATAAATATATAAAAATAAAATATTATAATATATTAATTTATAAATGTTGGAAAGAAATGCTTTATACATTTCACTTATAATTTATTTAATAAGTGCCGGGTTAATTGTTTATTATAAACCTAAGTTTCTTTTTACAAATGATAAAAAAACAAAATTAAAACAATTTGGCACAGGAAATAATAGAAATAAATCGATATTTCCATTTTGGTTTATTCTTTTTGTAATTGGAATACTAGTTTATTTTATTGTAAATATTATGGTAAACAAAGTTGAGTATTTAAGCTTAGAAAGTTCTTAAAATAAATCTTCTTTATCTTCAATAGTATCTTTTATTAATAGAAATTTAAATTTTTTGGTATTTGTAGAGTTTATAATATCATAAAATTTTAAATTTTTTTTATTAGAATAATAGGGTTCTAAACAAATAACTTGCTCTATATCATATTTATCTTTATTACTATAGAAATCCTCATTATAATTTGATAAATAAACTATCTTATCATTTATAAGATTTTTGTCATTCTGGGTTCTTACGCAGAAAATATTTAATTCATCAAATAAATCTTTTAGTTTATCAAGACATTCATCAAAATTACTGAGTATCATAATTCTATTATAATTATTTAATAACATTAACAGTTTACTATTTTTTGTCCCTAATTCATCTAAAATATTACTATTAAGTACAATTTCTTGATTTTTATCTGTTAAAAAAAATATTTTATCTAATGATATATTTTCCCTACAAGTAGGACATTTATTAGAATATTTAATATTTTTGTAAATACATGAATAACAATATATATGTCCACATTCTGTGATACCCATATTATTTTTATCTATATCATCTAAGCAAATCTCACAAGTAATCTCATGATTTTTATTATTTGTTAGATTTATCTTATCTTGTATCAAATTTCTGTATTTATTATTCATTTTTAAGAATGTATCATTTTCTTTCAAATTCTTGAGAATTTTATTTATTTTTATTTGTCTTTGTGGGTAACTACAATATTTTTGGAGATATATATCTTCTTCAAATTTCATTTCATTTTTTATATAAATATTTCTTAGGCTATCTACATAATCATTATACCCTTTGCTTTCAGTTGTATTAAAATTCAAATAAATTTTTTCCATTTCTAAATCTAGTTTTGGTTCAAAAATTTTATTATTTATTACAAAATTTTTAAAATATTTTGAGTCTAACTTTCCTGAGAAAAGAGAAAATATATTTTGAGCATGCGATTTTTTTTCTTTAAAATTATTGTATATTATCCATTTTTTTATACTACATAAATTTATTAAAAATTGTTCAGTCATATTTTTTTTTAAATCTTCAAAATTAAAATCAATAACCAAATTATTCCATAAAAAAATATGGAATATAGGTTCTTTTTGCCATAATATCTGGTCATTTCTCATTAAATCTTCTCTTAAATTTTTAAAACTAAATTTTTCTACAACATTATATTCTTCAAATTTTGATTTATAATAGGAGTTATTTAAAACATTCAACGTTATTATAACATAATCATAATTAAAAATGTCGATATAATGTAATTTTTTAAAAATATTAATATTATTTACCATTAAAGTTTTTTTATCTTTCAAAAAATTTTTCCAATAAAAAAGTCTAGTATTAGATACAACTATTAAATTATTAATTTTATTACTATTTTTACCATTTATAAAAAATCTAAAATTATTTAAATTTTCATTACATGGTTCTTCATTTTTAAGTAAAATATTATTTAATGGCAATTCATTGCTATTTAAATATTTACCATAATCATTTTCATCAATTATAATTCCTCCATAAGTCAAATCTTTATTATATTTTAAATATTCTCTGTCAAAAGAAATGCTTTTAGAATCTAAATTAAAAATTATATCATTGTATTCAAATAAATTTTTGTTTAAAATTTTGCTATTTTTTTTTGATAATTCTATAAATTTTTTTTCAATTACATGAACATCGTTGATAATTAAATTATTTATGTCTGAGTAAAACTTGCTATCTAAATTTTTTTTATAGGTATGAAGAACCTTGAAAAGTTTGTTTCTACAAGGCAAAATGTTTCCTTGTTGAATTATATTTTTTATTTCAGTAAAATTAATAGTTAACCTAATAAAATAAACATTTTTGCCGAATACCAGTTCATAATCATACAACTCATCTATGGGAGATATTATATGATCAAAAATAGTATTAAAATCTTTATCATGATTTATTTTAAAAGTTGAGGAATTACTTTTTTTTAAAATTTTAATTTTATTTTTGGTGTTACTATTATCTTTTGTTAAAATATTAGATGAATATATAATTTTTAATAAATTTTTCATATAAAATAATAGATAAATATTAAAAAAAATTTTTATATAAAAACTTTTTAAAAAATTAAATTACTATTTAAGAAAATTATTTTCTTTGAGAATAATCATTTTGAAACATATAATCAGGAGATACTAAACTAGGATATTTTTTTTTATTTTTTTGTTCTTCACAACAAGTGTAACAATCATCCCCTAAACAGTTTTCAATATTACAGTTGTGACAATAAGGTTTATCCTTTTTACTAAATTGTTTATAACCTTTTCTATTAATATTTAATGGCATTTCACAATATCCTCCCAAACAACCTCCTCTAGAATTTTCGTAATTTTTATTTTTTTTATAAAAAGGACATTCTTCGTTGGTTTTACAAGGTTTATCCCAAGTGCCTGATACATTTCTTAAAGTAGAATATGACCTACACGTAGATTCATTAAATCCATCTTTATAAAAGCATCTAAATTTTTTATATTCTTTGTCGCGTTCTTCAGCATCTTTTCTTTCTTTAAAAAAATTTAATTCTGTTTCACTTAATCCTATATCAGTGCCTTCTTTAATACTTTTAAAAAAATTAGTCATTTCTTCTTCTGTGAGTATGCTTTCTTTATGACATTGCTGTAATTTGGTTTTATAACTTTCAGGATCTCTTAAGTATTTTTCATAATCTTCTAAATTACAATATTTTTGATTCCAATTTAAATTATCAAATACATTTTTATCTAAAGACTTAAAACCTATAATTTTTGCTTGCTTAATTTCAATATATTTTTTTACTAAATTATGTATTACTTCAAACTGAATAACAAAAGAGTAATCTTTTAAATCTTTGAAAAATTCCACATTTATAATAGATCTATTATCCATATCTTCTAATTTTTTATTCATTAATACTTGATATTGCTTAAATTTATATTCTCTTTCATCATCTTTGTGATAAGTATGATTTAAATCTATTTTTGTGAAAATCTCATTAATTAAACTTATCAATTTATTGGATATTTTTTTATAATCTCTTTCAGGTATATTTTCAAAATCTAAATTATGCTTATTATTTTTTAGCATTTCTTCAAGAATATAATTCATTTGATTAAAATTAATTTCTTCACTAAAAGTGTTTATATCTTTTTCAACTCTCATATTAAAAAGAATACCTTCATCAATAGAATCAACAATATTTCGTGAATTTTTTTTAAAAGGTGTTTTTTTTAATGTGCCCTCATCCAAATTTAAAAAATGTTCTTTTTTACTTTTTAACATAAATACAGTAATAATTAATATAAAAAATAATAATGTATATTTCATATTAGTAATTATAAAGATAAAAATTTAATTTTAAATGTCCATTTCATCATCTCCTTCAGCTGTATTGAAAACCTCAATTTGAGTTTGTTCATATCTTTCAATATCTCTTTGTTTTAATGCTTCTTCTACTTGTTCATCTGTAGCATCAGCACCTAATTCTGCTCTGACATTTTGTTCAACTTCATCCCTTTCTAATACATCTTCGAAATCCTTTGAAAGATCCGCATAATTTTTAAGTCCAGCCTTTGTTTGTTCATTTCTTAATCTTCTAGTTTCTAAATCTAAAAGCTGCATAACTCTAAGATTTTCATCTTTATTAAGTTCATTTCTTGTTTTAATCTCTTTAATATTATTTTTAGCATTATATTTATCTTGTTGTTTTCTATCCTTATCAATCTTTTCTAAAATCTTTCTAATAAATTGTAATACAACTTTATCACTTTCAATAATTAAACCTTGACTTTCTTCCTCTTCATCATCTGATAAACTTCCTGGTGTAATTTTTGTATCACTCTCATCATCACTTTCTTCTTGATTTTCATCTTTTTTATCACTTGCTAATTCAATAATTATATTTAGTGAGAGTATGAATAAAAATTTAAGTAGCTGATTACAGTTTTTGTAATTAAATCTTGAGGCATCTATTATATTTTTAGATTCACAATCATAAACATCATCATAACCCTTTAATTTTTTTATTAAGCTTAACTTATTGGTAAACTGTTTTAACTTTTTAAAAATTTTTGAATTTTTAGTACTCAAAAAATCCGCAAAATCAGAAAAATTGTCAAAACTTTCTTCATTCTCTTTTCTTATATTTTTATTCTTCTTATTAGAAAGAATAGCCACATACTTTTTAAGGTAATTTATAAAATAATCTTTATAACAATTTTCTTTTCTTTTCATTTTTTCAACCTCTAATTTTTTTTTATTTTCCATAATAGAAATATCACTTTTATCTGTTAGTTCAAAATTATCTAAATTATCAATAATAGACGCAAGTTTTTTTTTATGGTCAGATTTTAACATTACAAATTTTTTAATTAAAGATTCTTTTACATTTTCAACTTCTAAAACTAATCTATCCCATATATTTTTAACTTCCCTATCTTGTCCATTGAATATTACTTCAAGATTTCCATCAATAAGTTCAGATACATAATTGTTAGTTCTAAAATATTCATTATCTAAAACTTTTTTAAAATCGTTGATAATCTTTATCAGTTTAAATTTTCTAAAATCCTCTTCAATTGGTTCTTCAGGTTTTTCTATTATTTTATTTTCAGCATGAACAGTTTCAAGTAAATTATAAAATTCATCGACTGTTCGTTCATCCCTCAAATCTTCAATATTAGAATTTGTAAGCACATCGATTTGCTGAGGAGTCATATCCTCTCCTCTAATATAAACTTTTTGAAAAATTCTTTTTTTACCCTGATTAAAACCTGAGGGTATAAAATTAGTGAACATTTTTCCTATTACCTTTTTATTAATAGTTTCTCTATCTGGAAATATTTCAAGATAATAACTTTTTAATTTAGGTCTAATCATAGTTGGTTTTACGTAACAAAGTTTAAAATTTCTAGAAGAACATCTCTCTTCAAGTTCCTTTGATTTTTCTATGAATTCTTTGAGTTCCTTTGAACTATCTTTTTCATGTAAGAAATTGTAATAATCATAATCTTTGTTTATAATATCAATACAGCAAGTGTTCCCTATTGGTAATGGGTCATATTTAATATTTTCTATATTTTCACCTTGTATGATATTATTTATCTTATCGAAAATTTTAATAGCATACCACTTATTTCTATCTCCTGCTAATTTCAATGTTTTCGTGAGTTTAGATTTATCAGAGATGTCACAATCATTTAAATCAATATTGGCTGGCTCTTGTATTCTATCTATTTTCTTTAAATAAGGTCTAAATTCATTCCAAGTATAAGATTGTTCTATTTTTTCCATTAACTCCCTATGTTTTTCTAACTTTTCTCTCTTTTTCTGAAGTTGATTTTTATATTCACGATTTTCAGAAATATTTTTCAATATTGCCTTGAATGATTTATTAATATCATTTTTCTTCCTATTTTTTAATGAACTCCAATAACCATCTCCTTCTTTTAAATTATTAAGGATACAGACAAAAAAGTTAATTCCATAATTAAATCTTTCACCAACTCTTGATTCTTCTTCTTCAGTAATTATTGGGAAACCATCAATAGAAGATACACAACTTTCATAATGACTCATAAAATAATTATTTAATCTTATTTGTAATTCAATCAACAAAATAGTCGAAGTGTAAAATATTAAATTTTCAATTCTAAATTCTTGATATTTAGCTTCTGCTTCTTTACCTTTAACCTTCTTTTTATATTGATCTTTCCATTTTTTAAAACTGATGATGCTACTATTAAAAATATTTAATGCTTTTAATTCTATATTCTTAGTTTCTATGTTGACTCCTAGAATTTTTATAAATACTTGAATTATATTTTTAATTATTTCAAGTTCCTCTTCTATATTAGGGTTTTCTTTATCAATAGCATTTATTAAAAATGATCTAACAGAATCTATGATATCATTATCACTTAATTCAAAAGTTTCTTCCCCTTGACCCATAACTTCAGCATAAACAATTCTTTGTCCAGCTTCATTAAAATCTCCATCTTGAGTTTGCTCTACCACATCATCAGGTGTTTGATAATCTATGAAATCAATATCATATTTTCTTTTTAATTCTGCTAAAATCTCCTCTCTTTTATCAGGATTTTTAAGGTCTTCTCTCATTTTTTCTAAGTCATCGAAATCCTTCATTTCAGTCTTATCAATATCCAACAATATGCTTTTTCTAAAATCATCCATTCTCTGCTCTTTTATTTTTCTTTGCTGCTCTCTGTTCTGCTTATTTAAAAGTTCCCTACCTACGTAATATTTAAATTTTTCGTCAACCTCAATTTCTTTTTTTCTATCCCTTATATCTAATATCTTTTTGTTAATTTTTTCTATTTCAAGTTGATTTTCTTTTTTATTTTGTTTAAGTCTTTTTATAACTTCTGGCTCACATGGACCAAATGAATTTGTAAATTTACATTCTTGTCCCTTTTCCTGACATATTTTTTTGTATTCTCTTATATAATCAGTAAGGAACCCCTTACTTCTTTCCTTCCACAAAGGTCTCTTATCCTCTCCAATTACTCTTTCAAAAATTCTATCACTTAAATCCACCTGTTGTGGATCTATTGATGGATTATTGGAATCTTTTAAGATACAGAAATCTCCTATTTTTACTGTTTCTTCCTCTAAAATTGTTTTAAACTGAGGATCCACTAAAATGTCTCTAAAATTATCCTGGTCTAACTTACTAATAGATAAGTAAATTTTAGTAATTTTGCTTACTATACCTTCTTTACATACGTTGTCCGGATTTGTGAAAAAATCATTTTTTCTTATTTCTTCTTCTAACTTTTGTGATATATCAGTTGAAACTTCTTCGAGTTTTCTTTTATGCTCTTGTAATACACCTATTTTGTCCTGTAATCTATGACTTTTGATTTGTTCATTAATTAATGTATAAGCAAATGCTTTTCCAAAATCATCTTGGCCCATAATCCATTCGGTTCTAACTTCTGCACTATCAAAAGAGTTTTCTCTAAAATTATAATTATCATATACCTTAACAATCTCATCAATAATTTTATTATCTATAAATTCAAAATCTCTTTTCTTATAATCATCTACAATTTGTGAAAGAATTCTATCATAAGTTCTTTTGATATTGTTAATTTTTTCGGCCTTTCTATCATATTTTTTAACAATTTTAGTCACATTTCTCTTCATAATAGAGTTAATTAATTTATAATTGTTTATTTCCAAGTCATTATAAGATAACCCATAAGTTGATAAAATTCTTTCAATCTGATCATTAAAGGTGACATGGCTTAAATCTTCATTCTTTAATATTTGTCTTACACTAGGTAATATTTGTTCAAGGATATTGTGTAAGTTCCTTTTCTTAATAGTATCTTTTAAGTTAAATAAGTAAACGTTGTTATTTTCTTTATCAAAACAAGAAACCTTAGAATTCTTCACTTCCGATACCTTATCAATAATAATTGTTTTTTTATCTGTTGTAGTATCAAATTCCAAAATTTGGTTCTCTGAGTCAATAAGATTCTTATCATTTGGCTCAATGTAAACAAAGTTTCTTTTTGAATGTTTAACAGTGCCAAGAATTTCTAAACTTTCTCCATTTTCATTCAAACAAACTCTTACTTTATCTCCTTTTTTGTAAATGCTATCATTATCAATATGATTAACAACTAAGGAATCTTTATTAATAGTATTTTTATTTAAAATTTGTTGTTCATAATTTACTAAATTTGTTCTCTCCAACAAAAAATGGGGGTTGTGATTTTTATTTAAGTAAAAACCATTTAAATGAATTAACGATCCCTTTGAACTTTCATGTTCTATTAAATATTCATCTCTCCAAATATCTTTACCTAGTTGGTTAGATATATTAATTTCCCGTAAATCTTTGAAGTTTTTAATAGCTCTTACATCATTATTTAAAATTGTTTTGAAATACGAGTTTGTAAAAGATGGTTTTGATGACCAAAAAAGATTGTTTATTTCTTTAATTTTATTATCATAATCTAGATCTGAATCTTCCTTATATCTTTTATAAATTTTATCTAGTTTTTCTAGTTCAGATAAGTAATCTGGGTAATTTTCATCACCCTCTCCTAA